>Ga0116141_10004862_pt1 | contig 11272 bp, 10 predicted proteins | sample AD_UKC097_MetaG_FD_89744 | JGI IMG/M metagenome (GOLD analysis project Ga0116141, IMG submission 89744) | Active sludge microbial communities of municipal wastewater-treating anaerobic digesters from USA - AD_UKC097_MetaG | ecosystem: Engineered > Bioreactor > Anaerobic > Digestate | place: USA... | reverse complement strand
TTGGAATCCTGGCCCGGCTGCCGAAGGTGAACGTGCATATCCACCAGGCCGGGGAACAGCCAGAGATTCTGGGCATCGACTTCCTCGGCAGTCTTCGAAGAGACCGACTTCCCGATCTTTTCGATCACCCCGTTTTTGACGAGCACCGACCCGGTTTCATCCTTACCGGAGGCCGGGTCCAAAATGCGCGCGTTTTTAATTAAGAGCACACTATCATCCACCATGGCGATCCTACTCAATCACTCTGAAGAGAATTCAGGATTCGGCTTCCCACAACAGCGAGGAAGCGCCTTCTTCCGTCGAACGTTCCCGTTGGCCGGTTACCAGGAGATACAGAACAGCCATTCGAACGGCGATGCCGTTGGTCACCTGTTCCAGGATAACCGAGGATGGACCGTCGGCCACCTCAGAACTGATTTCCACACCCCGGTTAATCGGCCCCGGATGCATGATGAGCACACCGGATTTGGCATTGGCAAGCCGTTCGGAACTCATCCCGTACAAGCGATTGTATTCCCGGAGGTTCGGAAAGAAATTCGCGGTCATGCGTTCCTTCTGGATACGAAGAAGGTTGACCACATCCGCGCCGTCAATGGCTTTATCGAAGTCGGTATAGACCTCAACGCCGAGGTCCCGGACATATTTCGGAACCAGCGTGGGCGGACCGACCATGCGGACCCTTGCGCCCAGGGTAAGCAGCCCCCACATATTGGACCGGGCCACCCGGCTGTGACGGACATCCCCGGCGATGGTGACGGTCAGTCCCTGGATTTGCCCCTTGTGTTCCCGGATGGTGAACAGGTCCAGAAGGCCCTGAGTGGGATGCTCGTTGATTCCATCGCCCGCGTTGATGATGGAGATGTTGAGGTTCTCCGCCAGGAGATGCGGAGCGCCGGAAGAGGAGTGGCGCATGATGATGATATCCGCACCCATCACGCGGAGAGTATGTGCCGTGTCCAGAAGGCTTTCACCTTTGACAACGCTGCTGGTGGTGGTGGAGATGCTGACCGTATCAGCGCTGAGACGTTTCGCGGCCAGTTCAAAAGAAGTCCGGGTCCGTGTGCTGGGTTCGTAGAACAGGTTGACCACGATCTTGCCGCGCAGGGTCGGGACTTTCTTGACCTTGCGGCTGTGGACTTCTTTCATGGCGCGAGAGGTGTCGAGAATGAGTTCGATGGTTTCGCGTGGGATTCCGCGAAGCCCCAGGAGGTGTTGGTATGGGAATTTTGTCGTCATTCGTTCGACCTATTGATAGAAACATGGGAATATCCGTACAGTCCATAATCTGCAATCCACAATCCACAATCCGCAATCATCTGAGGGTTTCCTTATTCGGTCTGAGAAACCAGAAAGACGCCATCCTCTCCATCCATTTCTGTCAGTCTTACATCAATTCGCTCATCACTGCGCGTGTTGACCTCCCGGCCCACGTAATCGGGTCGAATCGGAAGTTCGCGATGTCCGCGATCGATCAGAACGACCAGTTCCACCCGTTGAGGGCGACCGAGATCGAACAGACCGTTCATCGCGGCGCGAATGGTTCTGCCGGTAAACAGGACATCATCCACCAGGATGATGCGACGCTCATCGACATCGAAGACGACATCGGTGCTCCGCAATTCCCGGATGCTGTCGCTGATCTCGACATCATCGCGATAAAGGCCGATATCGAGTGCGCCGTTGTCCAGCGGGGCGCAGAAGATATCTTCCAGAATGCGTTTCAGCCTGGTTGCAAGGAGATCCCCGCGCGTTTTCAGCCCCACAAGTGCCGGGACGCTCTGATCCGGGGATTTTTCGGCAATTTCGTGAGCGACTCGATGCAGCGTTCGATCAATATCGTCGCGCGACATCACAAGAGTTCTCTTGGCAGTCATTCGGTTTCCAGTCCTCTGATCCAGTCAATCGCGCGCAGGAATCCCTGGGGGGGATCCGCCTGGAAGGTCATCATGTCATTGGAGACGGGATGTGTGAAGCCTACGCTCCTTGCATGGAGAAGAATGCCGGGATACTCGTGCAGAAGGTGAATCCATTGGCCTTTGAGTTGGGAGTTTCGGAAACCGTACATCCGATCTTTCAGGATGGGAAAGCCGATGTGTCGGAGATGGACACGGATCTGGTGGGTCCGTCCCGTATGAGGGTGAACCTCCAGCCAGGAGACATCGGCCCGCGATTTCAGCAGGACCCAGTCCGTGACAGCGGGTTTCCCTTCGGGGCGCACGGCATACCGTTTCGGATTCCTGGGATGACGTCCAATGGCGGCATCCACTGTACCGGAATTGACTTTGGGTACTCCGTGTATCAAAGCCCAATAGGTTTTTTGAACCGTACGGGCTTTGAATTGATCCTGGAGCGCTCGATGGGCACTGTCCTGCTTGGCGACGATGAGGAGACCGGACGTTTCCCTGTCCAGTCGATGGACAATGCCAGGCCGGGTGACTCCGCCGATCACTGAAAGGGAGCCGAAATGGTGTAGAAGCGCATTGACCAGCGTCCCGGAACGAACCGATCCGGTGGGATGGACCACCAATCCCGGTGGTTTGTCAATGACGGCCAGAAAATCGTCTTCGTACAAGATGGTCAGGGGTATGTTTTCCGGTTCCACTTCGGTGGGTTCCGGAGGCGGAATCCGGACGACAACCACATCGCCCGGCTGAACGGAGCTGCTGGGTTTCAGAACAAGGGTCCCATTGACGGTGACCCCGGCATCCCGGAGAAGTGCCTGTGCACGCTGGCGTGAGAGATCAGGGACCTGGGCGCTGATCGCCTGGTCGATGCGTTGCCCCTGGCAGGAATCCGAAACGGCGAAGGTTCGGAATTCCTCCGAAAGCGGGGGGAACTCATCGCACTTTTTTTCCGTGTCCGGCAAGGGATTCTCCTTATTTTGAAATTCCACTCAAGATATAATACTATCCACAAGATCACAATCGAACCGCTGAAGGGAATCTGAGACCATGGGATGGAAGTACACAAAAGAGATTCGACTCGAAAAACCGTCTCAACCGGACCCGAAGAATCAACCTTCGGTTTGGGCGGTTTCGTTTGTGATTCAGACGAAGGAGAATCGGGGCCAGGGGACCCTGGATTCCGGGACTGTGCAGTACGATGTGCAGAAGGGCCGGATTATTTTTTCCGATTTTCACGATCACGATCTGCATAACCAGGTTCGGTTCAGTATCCACAAGGCCGTTGCAACGCTGAAAGCCAAGCAATAGCGCTCCTTAACCGACTCAGCCATCCTGCCTTCCCTCACCCCAACCCTCTCCCGGAGGGAGAGGGAGAAGAGAATACCGACGAAAGTCTCAGGGGTGCATAGCCGTGTGCCCCTACGGTTAATCTCCGTCTCAGTTTGTGTTAAGGTGGTTTTGCCGATAGATTTCTTCGCAGAATGCCATGGATTTGAGGAGAAAATACGTATGAGCCTCGGGAGACAGAGTCTTCTGCAACAATGGTGCGTTCCAGTAAGGACAAATTGGATTCCATCCTGCCGCCTTGCGGTGCTGGTCCTGGCTGCATTGGTCTGTGGACATTGGACGGCGGCGCAGGCGGGGGGATACGGCAGCCAAGCCGTCCTGGTCCTGGAAGGACACGGGGATCAGGTGGACTCAGTGGCCTTCTCGCCGGATGGGCAGACCCTGCTGACCGGAAGCTGGGACAACACGGCCAAGATCTGGAATGCCGCTGACGGCACGGCGATTCACACCTTGTCGGAACCGACCGACTGGATTACCAGCGTTGCATTTTCGCCGGATGGAACCAAGGCGATTACGGGAGGATGGGACAGTTCCGTAATCATCTGGGATACTGCAACGGGCGCGAAAGTGTTGCGAGTCAATCCGCCAACCGGTGGAGTGACCACTGTCGGTTTTTCCCGGGATGGGACACGATTTTTCGCCGGGATCGGTACGACACGCGGTGGCCGGATTTATGATTTTACGACGGGACAGGAACTCGTTCAATTGGCCACAACCAATCGAACGCTGATCCTCGATGCCGCCTATTCGCTGAACGATGCGGAGATTGCCACCAGCGAGGGAAAAGGCGTAGTGGAATTCCGAGATGCGCAGACGGCTGCATTGGTTCGGACACTGAGCGGACACGGCGAGAGTGTCAGCGCAGTGGATTTCCATCCGCTGGACGCCACGCGATTCCTGACAGCAAGTTATGACGGCACGGCGAAAATCTGGGACCTCACGACGGCCCAGACACTCTTCACGCTGTCCGGGCATCAAGGACCCGTCACGGATGCCGTGTTCTCGCCGGACGGAAAGTGGGTTGCGACTGCCGGCCTGGACACTACGGTGGTTTTCTGGAACGCCTCCACGGGCGAAAAAGTGTATGTGTTGGAACCGAAATCCGGTTCCGTGCGCGCGGTGGCGTTCTCTCCGGATGGATTGCGGATCGCAACGGGGCACGGGAATTATACAGCCCAGATTCGCGCCATTCCGTCAGAGATCCAATCGAATTAACCAAAACCAATACCTTGCGGGGTTCCTGAACATGACAAAGAAACTGATGAGTTTGCACATCTCGTTGACGATATTCGGATTGATTACCCTGTCGGGATATGCTCAAGAGGAGCAGCTCCCGATTCGGTCCGGGCCGGAAGCAGTGGGGATTGTCCCGCTGACAGGCGATGTGAACCTCTGGTACGAAAACGGTGGAAACAGCAATTACTGGCGGCCCGACTGCGATATGCTCAGCAATGGTAACGCCATCGTGCTGGGTGGGATGCGGAAGGCTCCCTATGTGAATCACGTGGCGGATTCCGAGAACACGGTGGACCTGGTGGCGATTTTCTCGCCGGAAGGCGAACTGCTGGAACCCGCGCGAACGGCATTCTACACAAACGATGGGCAGCCGTGGTTCAACACAATCTGCACGACCCGCAATGACGACAAGTTTTACGCGCTCGGTGCGGATACGGTGGGCGGTCGATCCGGCGACCAATACGTGGTTCACACGATCTGCAATGCGCATGTCTGGCCGGACGCCTTTCCGGGGTATCCGAAGGATTACACCGGCGACTATCATACGGCGATCCAGGTCATCGGAAACGACGGGACGATCCGCTCGAACCTGACCAGTCCTTATGGTTCCTATTTGAAGGAGAAAGGGCTTCTTCGCGGCGGGATGACTCGTTTCCTGTCGAATGGGAACATCGTCGTTCTGTATGAGGATCGCCAGCGCGGAACCCGGCTGGATTATGTTTATGGCAGGACAAGCGGTGCGCAAACCATCGGTGTTGTGATTCTTGGGCCGGACGGCCGGATTGTGCGTGACATGTTCCCGATTTGCACAACATCGGGAGGCGAGAATCGCTTTGGACTGGCTTCGGGAGACGGATGGTTTGCCTGTCGGTATCGCGACTACAAGACCGGCGGGACGATTGTAGCCTTCGACAATGATGGGAATGAACTGGGGCGGCTGTATCCGGCGATCTCTGTTCCCGAATACCAGGGGGATGGCGGAAACCGGGGAGATCCCAACGACCTGCAAGGTCTCGGCGATTGGCTTTATGTCACCGACCGTGTTCAGGGAACGCAGGGATTCATAACGAAGTATCACATCGGCCCGGAAGGGATAACCGTTGTCAAGACCGTCAATTTCATCGACCACCCGCTCAGTACATTTGAACATAACGCCGATATGGGGGTGGACAGCTCGGGGAATGTGATTGTGATATGGCAGGATCAGTCCTGGGATCGGTTTCAGACTGACCGCTGGGAGGTGCTCGCCCGGATGTTCGATTCCAACCTGGAGCCGACTACGCCATCCTTTGTGTTGTTCGAACTCGGCAACAATGCCGATCTTGACGAAGTCGATCCGGTGCTTGGAGCCGGGCGAACCAAGCAATCCCGCATCGCCATGAACGATCAAATCATCGTCGCGATTGCGGAAACGAACAATGCGCCGTACGGGGACCCGTTGTCGTACGTTTCGAATGAGATGTTTTCCTATACCTTCGTGGCGCGGGTTTTGCGAAATCCGTTCTATGTGCCGGTGGGGAACTGGGAGATTTATTGATTGATTCGTCCTCACCCCCAACCCCCTCTCCAAGTGTGGAGAGGGGGGAAGAGCCTCCCTTCGGCGGGGGCCGGTGATTGGGTGAAGAAACCGTGGTTGCAAATACCGCAGGCCAGGGAGTCAAGATACGCACCCCCCTCTCTGTGTCTGCCCGAACTTTGGGGGAGGAACCTCTCCATTCTGCCTGGGGAAGAAATTTTTCCGCTAATTCCGGGGGAGAATTTCACAGGTATGCTCACCGATTGTGAGAAATCATGATCTGCTTGACTCACAGTTGGAGATTAAAGGAGAAGAACACGATGTCCCATCTTTCGCGAAGAGAATTCCTGAAGACAACCGGCCGTGTTTCATTGGGTGCAGGCATCCTGGGTGCGCCGCACATTTCCCGTGCGGCAAACCGAAAGCCCAATCTCCTGTTTTTATGGACGGATGAGCAACGGGCCGACACGATCGACGTGTATGGCAATGCCACAATTCAGACTCCGAACATGAGCCGCCTGGCACAGGAAAGCATCGTGTTCAAGCGTGCATACATCAGCCAGCCGGTTTGCACACCCTCGCGATCCACGGTGATGACCGGCCTCTGGCCGCACGAGAGCGGCTGCACCACCAACAACATCCCACTACCGGACACCACGCCGTGTCTCCCGGAGATCCTGGGGGATTCCGACTACCGCACGGGCTACTTCGGCAAGTGGCATTTGGGGGATGAGATCTTCGCTCAGCATGGCTTTGAGGAATGGGTCAGCATGGAGGATGGCTACCGACCGTATTATCGCGAATCGCGCGACAAGACCCAAAAGAGTTCCTATTATCATTTTTTAAAAGACCTCGGATACGCGCCGGATACGGACCAGGGCGATTTCAGCCGGGGATTTGCCTCACACCTCAAAATCGAGCACTGCAAACCGAAGTTTCTCGAACTGAGTGCCTGCGATTTTCTCCGTCGGCATAAAAGCGAACCGTTTATCCTCTACGTGAATTTCCTGGAACCGCACATGCCCTTTTTCGGTCCATTGAACGATTTGCACAGCCCGGACGAAATTTCTCTACCGGCCAATTTCGACGATCCTCTCGAAGAAGACGAGCCGCTGGCCTATCGCCTGAAACAGTTACACTACCGGGAACGGGGGTATGGAGATCTGGATTTGAAAACGGAAGCCGGATGGCGACGTCTGATTGCTAATTACTGGGGATTGTGCAGCCAGGTGGACCAGAGCGTGGGCGAAATCCTCAAGACTCTCGAAGCGGAAGGTTTGGCGGATAATACCATCGTGGTCTACACCAGCGACCACGGCGACATGATGGGATCGCATCGGCTCCTGGCAAAAACCGTGATGTATGAAGAGTCTGCGCGAGTCCCCTGGATGATGCGCATCCCACAGTCCGGCTTCAAGTCGCAGGTTATTTCTCAGCCTGTCAGCCATATCGACATGGTCCCGACGTTGCTCGACTTGATGGGCAAACCGATGGAGGACCGATTTACGGGGCACAGCCTTGTTCCTTTGATGAAAGGTGGATTTGCACGAGAGGATCATGTATTCATCGAATGGAATCCATCGAGTGCGAAGGATTCCATGGAGAATCCCTCGGAGTCCTTGAACTGTATTGATCCGGAAAGAAGGACCAGAGCGCTGAAATCGCATACACGAACGGTCATCTCGCCGAGCGGATGGAAACTCTGTCTGAACGATCAGGATTCGGACCAGTTATTCAATCTGAATCTCGATCCCGGCGAGACTCAGAATCTCTATTATACGGGCATGTATAATAAACGCATTGAGGAACTCTCGAAGCGCATTCGTCAATGGCAGAGACGGGTTGGAGACCGGATTGGGGTGTAGGTAAGTGGAAAATGTGATCGTCTCTCTCTCGGAGCACACCTTCGAAGACTGAGGTTGATCGGCAAACGGAAAATGCGACAATACGAGAGTTCGCCGCCAAAAGCCAATCCCGCCAGTTGTATTGGAGGATGAAGAAGATGATGGACCAATGGATTGACGTGAATCCAAGTGTCTGCTCCGGAAAACCAACGATTCGTGGGACACGAATCATGGTGAAGAACATTCTGGGTATGGTTGCGGGGGGCTATACGGTACAACGGATTCTTGAAGCCTATCCCGAACTGACAGAGGAACAGGTGCGAGCGGCCCTGGAATATGCTGCTCAAGTGATTGATGAGGAGCAAATCATTGTGCGCAGCTGAACCTGTTCGGTCGTTCTTTCTGGATCAAAATGTCCCGTATGCCGTTAAGCGGTTCTTGCGTGAGATGCGGGAAGATTGGGATGTTTGGCACGTGAGAGATTTGGGATTGGAGGGGCAACCGGATGATGTGCTTTTTCGGTGGGCGCAAGAGCATAGCGCGGTCATCGTGACCTTTGATGAGGATTTTGCTGATTCTCGTCTTTATGCTCTGGGCACGCATCATGGAGTTATTCGCCTGCGAATCTGGCCCACAACGACCGAAGAAGCCTGTTCGGCATTGCAGAGACTCCTTCAGTCCGTCGGTGACTCCCGCTGGATTGGTGCATTGACCATCATTGATAATCGAAAGATACGGATACGCCAGCCAGGCTAAACGGCAAACCGCTCGCCACAGAGAGACCCGCACCTCTCAATCCGATTTGCCGTACTCCACATAGTATGGAATATGCTTGGTTTCTTTATCGACCGGGTAGCCGAATGTGTCGATGTAATAGAACGGGTCCTCGAAAGTGTCGCCGGTGCGTTCCAGCCATCGTTCGAGATCTTTTTCCAGACGGCTTCGAATTTCGCTATGCCCAGGGGATTCGATGAGGTTGTTCATCTGGTACGGATCTTCCCGGTTGTCAAACAGCATCCAGGAACCCAGTCCATTGCGGACCAGGGAATGCCGGTTTGTGCGAACACAACGCCATTCGGGGAAATTCTTCCCTTCGGAGAATGCCACATAGCAGGCAGTCAGCGCGCTGGTCGGGGCGTTCCGCGAATGTCCCGTCCATACCTTCGAAAGATCCTCCCCCTGGACATGCGGGGGAATCTCGGCGCCGCACAGAGACAATAATGTCGGCATAATATCCGGCGTGTTGATGATTGCCTCGCTTTTGATGCCCGCCGGAACATGCCCCGGTTGACGGATCAGGAAGGGCACACAGATGGATTCATCCCAGGGGCGCTGCTTCCGTTGTTGCCCATGCGAGCCGAGCATGTCGCCATGATCGGATGTGAACACCACAAGGGTGTCCTCCGCCAGCCCGCGCTGGTCGATGGCATCGAGTAATCTCCCCATGTTACGGTCCAGTGCCGTGATGTGCGAGCAGTATCCCGCAATGTCTTTGAGAGACGGTTTGGGGCAGTTCGGGCGCGGTTGAATATCCTCAGGACGATAAATCTTGTACTCCTCTGGCATGAGCTCGTACGGATTGTGCGGTGTACCGTAAGAAACAAAGAGACAGAAAGGTCGATCCGGGGGAGCCGCGTCCAGAAACTCCATCGCAATGTCGGTCTGGACATCCGGTTCATAGCCGTTCAGCCAGATCGGTTCGGGGGTATCGCGGTACAGGTAGGCCTTCATGTAATCGTGGGTGCAGTTGGCAACCGCCCAGAAATCGTCGAAACCCTGGCGACGTGGGCCGGGAGGCGTGAACACACCTCGGTTGGTTCCATCCAGGTGCCACTTGCCGATATATCCCATGTGATATCCCTCATCCCGAAGGACAGTGCCGACGGTGGGAATGTTGGTCGGCATTCGGAGATCGTTGAGGAACATCCCCGTGGTCAGCGGATAGCAGCCCGACAGGAGCGCGGCGCGGTATGGAGTGCAGACCGGACATGCCGAGACGGCGTTGACGAACCGGACGCCTTCGCTTGCCATCCGGTCCAGGCGCGGTGTGCGGACAGTGGGATGTCCCGCGCAGCCCATTTCCTGAGCGCGCATCTGGTCGGCAAACACGAAAAGGATATTCGGCTGCCGCCTCCGCGCGGCCTGCGAGCGTCGCAGCCCGGCACAGCCGGAGGCAGCGACAGCGGCGCCCATGGATGCGGTGGTTGTGAGGAAGGTCCTGCGGGATAATTTCTGAATGGTCATGTCTATTGCTCCGAATGCGGTTGGGGCCAATTCGGGCAGGCACGAGACCCCGCCCCTGCAACCTACGATATTTCATCATCCCCCATCCGAATCGATCTGTCAAACAAATCCAAGTCTTTGGGGCGAACAACGGAACCGGTCAATCCTCTTGACCACAACGCATTTCGGGAGCAGCTTACATAAGACAATTCAGGGCATACCCCCGACCATTTCAAGAGTCGACAGAGGAGCGCAATCATGGAAATGAAACGAAGAGATTTTATACAGACCGCTGCAGCCGGAACGGCGGCATTCACGCTCGCCGGAGCCACCCTGCTCCCCAAAGGCGTATCCGCCGCCACCGCAAAACCCGCCTTACTCGGCGGTCCGAAAGTCCGAACCGAGCCGTTCCCATCCTGGCCGATGATCGAAGAGAACGACGAAAAGGCCTGGATGGAGGTTCTCCGGGAACGCGGATGGTGCCGAACCCAGGGTGAACGAGGCGCTCAATTCGAGAAGGCCTACGCGGAAATGATGGGGGCCAAGGAGTGTATCGCAACCGCCAACGGAACCAGCGCATTGTTCTGTTCCCTGAACGGATTGGGAGTCGGCCCCGGCGATGAGGTCATTGTGCCTCCGTATACGTTCGTCGCCACTATCAACGTTGTCCTGCTCCAACATGCGCTTCCCATTTTTGTGGACACCGACCGGGAAACCAGTCAGATCGACGCAAAGAAAATCGAAGAGAAAATCACGGAAAATACAAAGTGCATCATCCCGGTCCATCTCGGCGGCAATGTCGCGGATATGGACACCATTCTGGCCGTCGCCACAAAACACAACATCCCGGTGATCGAGGACGCCTGTCAATCGCATCTCGCCGAATGGAAAGGCAAGAAGGTCGGCACGATGGGGAAAACAGGATGTTTCAGTTTCCAGGTAACGAAGAATCTCTCCGGCGGCGAAGGCGGTGCAGTCCTCAGCGACGACAGCGACCTGATGGATCGATGCTATGCGTTCCACACCAACGGTCGGGCACGCCGCCAGGGCAGCTATCATTTCACCTACGGCATACAAGGCTCCAACCTGCGCATGACAGAATTTCAATCCACTCTTCTGGTCCAGCAGATGACACGGCTGGAAGCCCAAAGTCGGACCCGCACCGAGAACGCCAACTATCTGACAAAGCAACTAAACGAAAT
>Ga0116141_10004858_pt1 | contig 11278 bp, 7 predicted proteins | sample AD_UKC097_MetaG_FD_89744 | JGI IMG/M metagenome (GOLD analysis project Ga0116141, IMG submission 89744) | Active sludge microbial communities of municipal wastewater-treating anaerobic digesters from USA - AD_UKC097_MetaG | ecosystem: Engineered > Bioreactor > Anaerobic > Digestate | place: USA... | reverse complement strand
TGTCCTCCGGAAAATTTCATCATGCGATACCGGCGCGTAATATCAGGCCCTTTTGAGATGCGTACTCTGATCGATGAGCGCGCGCTCCAGCCGATGAAGAATACACCTGCAGCTTCACGGTGACGCGGTTCATCGTGATTATGATCCCTTAAATGGTGACTCTCAGGGACCGGCACATGTTGCGTATAGTCTTCGAATACTATTACGGGGAAGGAGTTCGGTCAACCAGGAAATGAAAATGGAATGGTAAATGGTTGACCTTTTCATGTTTAAGGAGTATTTTTCATGTGGGAACTCATCGTATTACCAACAGGCCGTAAGCGGGTTTTTCGCAAAGGAGGCATGATGAAAATCGATTTCATCTCGAGGGAGCAGTCGGAGGATTTCCAGAACGACATCTGCATCATCAACCTTAGGAGGATGCTCTACGCCCTGCTGATCTACCTGCCGTTCAATGTTATGGAGTTTTATTATACATTCGAACACGCGCCCTGCATCGTCTTTCTCCCGCATGTTGTCGTTACCGGGTCGATGATCGTACTGTATGTTGCGATGTATTATGCGTTCGGTTTCGGAAAGCTGAAAAAGACGGGACTTTTTCACCGGATTCTGCCGTCGGTCCTCCTGTATGTTTTTATTATTAACGCTTCCATTACACAATATCACAATTACAATATCAGGAACATGACCTCGTTCCTGGCGCTGTTGTACCTGCTGGTATCGGCATTCTTTTTTTTCAGGACGTTGGAATACCTGGGGGCCATGGCGCTTTCGCTGGGGATTTTCGTGTTTCTCATGGTCGGGACCGGCCACGATTCTTTCAGGCTTTTCCCGCACCTGTCTACGGTTGGGGTGGCGGCACCGATCGGTTTCGTCTTCTCGCGATTGGTATATCAATCCTACAAAAAGAACTTCATCTACCTGCAGACGATCAACACCCAGAAAAAGGAACTGGAGGAGCTGAACCAGAACCTGGAGCGCAAGGTCGGCGAGCAACTGTCCGTTTTACTGAAGAGCGACAGGCTGAAAAAGTACCTGCCCGCGCAGCTGGTCGACGCCGTTCTCCGCGGCGAGGGAGACGGAGCCGGTGCCGGCGCGCAGCGCGTCAAGCTCTCGATCTTTTTCTCCGACATCAGGGATTTCACCTCCACGACGGACTCCATGGAGTCGGAGGAGCTGACCTCGCTCCTGAACAACTACCTCGCAGAGATGACGGAGATCGCGCTGAAGTGGGGAGGCACCATCGACAAGTTCATCGGCGACGCGATCATGATCTTCTTCGGCGCGCCCGATTTCACCGACGATCGGGACCACGCGCTCAGGTGCGTGAAGATGGCGGTTGAAATGCAGCTTCGCATGAGGGAGCTGCAGTCGAAGTGGTTCGGCATGGGTATCGAGAAGCCGTTGTCTATCAGGATCGGCATCAACACGGGCGTTGCCACGGTGGGGAACTTCGGTGCGCCGGACCGGCTCTCATACACGGCGATCGGGGGACAGGTCAACATCGCTTCCAGGCTGGAGGGCGAATGCCCGCCGAACTCGATCCTTATCAGCCATCCCACCTTTGCGCTGGTGCAGGACGAGGTGCGGTGCGCCGGGCCTATGACATTGCACCTGAAGGGAATCGCGCGGGAGGTGCTCGCTTACCAGGTGGAGGTTCCCGGGGCCTCATCCTGATCGATCAGTACAGGCGGACGATTATTTACCTGAACAGCAGAGTGATGAAATAGTGGGCGTATGCGGTGTACGATACACAGTAGGTGTACACCACGGACCAGTGGGCCTGCCGGGCTACAGTGAAATTTCCCCGAACGCTTTCCCCTCCGGAAGCACCAGCCGTGCGGCAAGTGTGAAGACCGGGTTCGATACAAGGGTGCTCCCCCGGGAGGCGCCCTTGAGGGCGCTTTCCGCGGCGAAGATCTCCGCGAAGGCGCGCCGGACCTCCCCTGGCCCGAACTTCCCCGCCTGTGCGATGAAGCTTTCCCTGTTGCGCTCCTGGATGCCGATGCCCTTCAGTATCTCCTCGACGCTCCCGCCCTCGCGCAGGAGCCGGTGGTACCTGTTGATGAATTCGCACTGCCGGGTGATCATCGCCAGGACGGCGAGCTCGTGGGCGCCGCCGTCGAGGAGCGTTTTCAGCAGGGGGAGCGCCCGCGGCGACTTGAGGAAGAGCGCGTCCAGGAACTCGAAAACCGTCGTGTCGCGCGCGTCGTCGATGAAGGTCCTCACCAGTTCCTCGGTGACCGCGCTCTGGCCTGAAAAGGAGAGCCGCTCCAGCGCCTCGTCCATCTTGTTCAGGTCCCTGCCCACCAGCTTCATGAGCAGCGCGACGGCGCCGTCGGTGACGGTCATCTTCCGCGCGCGCAGGGCCTCGCGGACATGCGCCGCCATGTCGCTGTCGAAATAGCGCCAGAACCGCACCGTGAGGAGGTCCGGGAGCTTCTCCAGGGGCAGCGTCTTCGGAAGCTTGTTCTGCGTCGTCGCCAGCACCAGCGTGGTGGAGTCGGGGAGCTCGCCGAAGAGGTCCTCAAGCATGGCGCGGGTCTGTTTCGCCGCGGGCACCGCGTCGGCCTCGTAGATCACCGCGAGTTTTTTCGGCGAGAACATGGAGGCGGTGAGGGCGAACTCCGCGGCCGCGGAGAGGTCGCCGGCCTCGGCATGGAAGCGCCCGGTGACGACCGAATCGGGGCCTTCCCCCGAGGAGAGAAGCGCGTGGATGGAGTCTATCATCCGCTCCTTGAGGCCCTCCTCCTCGCCGAGGAAGAGGTAGGCGCGCCTGAGCGTTTTCTGCTTCAGCTCCCGCGCCAGGTCCTTCGCGTTGATCTGTTTCGCCGCCGCCATCTACCGCCTGCCTTTCTCCACCGGCGTCATGTATTCCGTGTACCAGCCGGTCACGGCCTGCGCCTTGATCCTCTCCGCCATGCCGTCGATCACCGCGTCGAGCGCCTGGAATTCCGACATCAGCGGCGGGACTATCTCCGAATATTCCTTAAAGGATTGTACCGCCCTGTTGTTGAAGATGATGCGGCCGCGTGATACGTCAAGAAGCTTCACCGACGCGGTGAGGAGCATCCGCTTCCTCACGGGGACCCCCTGGTTGCCGAACTCCACGGGCTGTATCTGGAAGCCCGTCACCGAGGCTGTGAGAAGGAGGTCGCCGGCGGCGGCGTCGGGGACCGCAGCGAGCCTGCCGTCGCGGTTGATGAGCTCCTTCACGCGCGTGAAGAGCCTGCGGGCGATATCGGGCCTCCCGGCGGCGTCCGTGAACTCGGGGATGTAGACGCTGTTGGCGTTGCGGGGCACCACCGGCTCGCCGTTGATTTTATCGGCCAGGCGGGACGCGGTGCCGCCGGTTCCCGGCGCCGAGGCGCAGGCCAGGACGAGAAGCAGCGCCGCGGGAAGAAAATTCCCCGCTGAAAATTTTTTTTGCGGCATGATTTTACTCAAGTTTTTATCGGGACTGCCGATAATAATACTGATCATTGTACACATGCTCTGCCGCGGATACCATTACGGCATCTTAAGGTAAGATAATGTGACGGCGGGATTAACCATCCCGCTTTTTTATTTATATCACCCTGATGATTTCCTTGATCCGATACACTTCCTCGATGTACTGGCGCGCCGGCCTGTCCCAGAAGTAGACCGACTTCTCAGCGTTGAGCCTCGCCCTGGCGATGGTGTCGTCGTCCGCGTTTTTGAAAAACTGCGCGGCGCGCTCCATCGCGTCGTAGAACGCCCATGCCGAGTAGTCCAAGAAGAGGAACCCGTTGCCTTCCACGCCGTCGCCGGTGACGCGCGCCGGGAACACGGTGTCGCGCAGGCCGCCGGTGGCGCGCGCCACCACCAGGCACCCGGTGACGAACGCCTCTATCTGCGAAATGCCGCCGGGCTCGCTCATCGACGGCATACAGAAGATGTCGGACGCGAAGAGCGGGACGCTGATCTCCTGGAAGCCGAAGGAGACCGAGACGCTCTTCGGGTAGTTGAGCGAGAGGAGATAGAGCCCGTGGGCGAGCTCCTCGCCGCGGCGGTCGCCCGAGGAGACCGCGCCGCCGATGATGGCCTGGTAGCCCAGGTGCCCGAAGAGGCCCTGGGACGCCTCCAGCAGCAGCTGGAAGCCCTTCTGCTCGGTGATGCGGTGGATCATGGTGCAGATGAGCCTGTCGGGATCCACGTCGAAGCCGCGCTCCACCTGTAACAGCATCTTGTTCAGCGCGCGCTCCACGGCGGTATGGCGCACGGGGTCGCCGATTTTTTTCACGGCGTCGGGGCCTTTCAGTATTTCCGGGAAGCGCGTCTTCACCTTTCCCGCCAGCGCCTTGTCGGAGCGGATGATATCGGCCAGCGCGCCGTAATGCTTTTCCTGGAAACCCGATGTGTCGAAGCGGTCGCGGATCCTCTTTTTGAAGTCCTTTCCGATAGCGTTGCTGATGCCGATCACGTTCGACAGGATGCGCTCCAGCCCGTCGCAGGCGTACTCTATCTGCCGCGCGTAGCTGGGGCTCACGGTGATGGTGCGATCCGCCATGCGGATGCCCGCCGCCATGCAGTTGAGCCGGTCGCCGTGGACCGGGTCGGCGAACTCGCCGGCGCGCCACTGCGGCAGGTTGAACAGGCTGAAGAGGTCGAAGCCGCGCTCGAACCGGTGATAGGCGTCGAAGTACTGCCAGCCGCCGTTGTGGACTATGTGGAGGAACGTGGTGCGCTGGAAGTTCGGGTTGGAGTTGTACACGTGATCGCTGCGCACGATGCCGTTGAATATCCCGGCGTAGGCGTCGTTGGTGAATGTGAAATGAGGCTTGAGTCCGAAGGTGCAGATCACCTCGGCGCAGGCGCGGGCGAAGGCGATGCGGCGGCGGAGCTTCTCCTCGGAGGTGACTCCCCAGTAGAGGCCGTCGAAGAACTCGAAGTGGTCCAGCAGGAAGTAGGAGACCCCCTCCACCTCTCCGCGGTGGACGCCCACCTCGTAATCGAAGCCGAGTATCTTGAAACGGACGCTCCTGCCGGTGTAGGTGACCTTGTGCGCCTTCACGGCGTCGTTCATCTTCTTCACGGCCTTGTCATCGCCGTTGCGGAAGTAGCCGGTGATGACGTAGACCTCCTCGCCCATGCGCGCCAGCTCCCGCGGGAGCTCGTACACCACGTTGGCCAGGCCGCCGCTCTTGGAGAACGGCTCCGCCTCGGCGGACATGAAGACCATGGAACCGCGCTCGTTGTGCCAGGCGAGCGACTCGCCCAGCGCGCGGAGGGTATCGTCCGCGTCCTTCTTGAGGGCGTCGATGAAACCGTGTATGTAGGTGCCGTCCTTGATCCCGAACCGGAACATGTGGAAGAGCGCGCGCTTGAGCCCCAGCTCCAGGAAGTAGCGGTGCTCCTTCCAGAAAATCGGCACCATCACGGCGGCGATGAACTCCCTGAGCGTCGCGTGGCCGTCGAAATTGCGGACGATCTCGTTGAAGGAGAAGTTCGCGCGGAAGTGCTCCGGGTTGGAGATGGAGCAGAGCCGGAAGAACGAGTCTTTCAGGAATTCGTCATAGTGTCTGTCGATGGAGTCCAGCGTTTCGAGCCTGAAGAGCTTCACGCGCTCCGTGAACGAGACCACGGTGTTGATCTTCGAGGTCTTCAGCTCGCGGCCGGTGAAGTAGCTGTAGTGCCCCGTGATGGGAGAGTAGAGCAGGTCCACCACCCGGAAGAGCGTATCGTCCGCGATGGGAAGGACCGGGTTGTCGAACTGGATGGACGCCGACTGGTTGGCGTTCGCGAAGTTGAACGCCGCCAGCCACACGCCCGTCTCCGCGAACTTGAGCGCCGCCGCCACCATGGTGTTGTTCGCCCAGACCAGGTAGCCGCGCCCGCGGTTCTCCCGGTGGAAGGCGTACCACTCGCGGTAGTAGCGCTCCACGCTGCGGTGCGCTGCGTACTCGAAGCTGTTCCAGTTGACGTAGATGTTGTCCAGGAAGACCTTCCAGCCCTCGCCCTCGGCGCTGCCCTCGTAGTCCATGACGATGTCGCTCATCATGATGGTGAGGGCCACGGCGGCGCGCAGCCCACGGTGGCCGAAGGTGTTCAGCGCCCGCCGCTCGTCGTGGTTGCCCAGGATTCCCAAAAGCTCGGTGCCCTCGGGCAGTGACGCGGGGAGATAGTTGTCGTAGACATGGTATATCTCGCGCACGTCGGTCTTGCCGTGTATGATGTTCTCGCAGATCTTGAAGAGCGAGGAGTTGTATGGGATGATGCCGCTGCGGGCCAGGAAGCGCTCGTGGCCCCAGTAGCACTCCGCCAGGTGGACGAAGAACTTCTTCCCGCGCTCGCGGAGCAGCGACTCGACGTTCAGCATGATGTAGTTGTGTATGGGGATGGCGATAAGGTCCCGGCACGCCGAGTCGAAGTAGCCGGTGGTCATGTAGTGCCCGTACTCCCGGTCGTTGACGATGATGGTGCCGTGGAGCATCTCCTCGTCGGAGCGCTTCTCTCCGTAGGTGAACAGGAAATTGTTACGCTTCATCATGATGGGCACGGCATGCGCCGAGTCGAACCGGATGCCGTCGATATCGAACTTCTCGATGAGCGCGAGGATGGAGCCGGCGAGCCACTCCCAGACCTCGAACATCCGGTAGTTGAGGAGCATGCCGTCGTTCCAGCTCCCGTAGCGCCCGTCCGTGGAGGCCCGCCGGTTGAGCCGGCCCTCGTGGTCGTAACAGAGCACCGCGTACTCGCCGGGCACTTCGGTGCTCCGCCGGTTCAGGTGCGGCACCACGTCGACGATGATCTTCACCCCCAGCTCGTGGGCGCGCGCGACCAGCGCGCGGAACTCCTCCTCGCCGCCAAGGGCCGGCTCCGGCTCCACCAGGCTCATGGGAGAGAAGGGCGAGGGCGACGATGCCTCCGGAGCCCAGTCCTCGCGGTTGGAGCCGCGCCGCTGCATTCCCAGCACGTAGATGGCGGTAATGAGATAGCGCTCCTTCAGGTCCTCCAGGTGCGCGGTGATGTCCGAGAAGCGGCCCAGGCGGATCACCTCGCCGCTCTCGTTGTAGACCAGGCCCGGGTGGCCGGAGCGGTCGCGCCAGTAGTAGCCAGTGTGGCCGTGGATATCGGTGAAGATTTCCAGGATGATCTCGCCGCGCACGTCCGACATCACGTTGACCCTGCCGCTCGCGCCCGGGGCCGTGGACCATTCACTGCGGGTGCGCTTGCGCTCGTACACGAGGAAATCGTAGTGCCCGTACTCGTCGAAGCGGTGTCGGGCGATATGCTTTTTCGCGGCCTCGTCGTACTCCAGCTCTATGTCCTGGAACGATATGTCCTTTTCCAGGGGGAACTGTTCCCCGGGTTTCAGGACGTTCCTGAAGACGCGCAGGAAGTATCCCGCCTTGTGCTGCGGCAGGCTGAAGGAGAACGCGTAGCCGTCGCCCGCGTTCAGGTTGATAAAACGGGTCGCCAGGGGCGCGTCGTATTCCTTGGGAGACAGTATCCGCTCCAGCGCGATGTTGGCGCGGTTGCGCACCTCGTGCAGGTCGTGGCCCGACGCCGCCACCAGGAGGCGCGCCACCTCCTTCAGGGAATCGCGGTCGCCGCCCTTGCGATAGCGGCGCGCCAGGCGCTCAAGCGTTTCCACCGCCTTCACGTTCTTCGCGTAGTCGAAGTTCAGCTCGTCGCCATGGACCCTGGAGTTGAGCATCTTCATGAAGCTGGCTCTGTTGCGCGCGGTGAAGGGGCGCACGCGCTTCACTTCCGGCACCGCGGCGGCCTCCATCTCCTTCAGCGACGCGACGCGCAGTATCTCGTCGACGAAACCCGCCAGCGCGCGCGACACCTCCGGGCCGAAAACTTCCGTGTGCGAGTAACCGGTCTGGATGGCGCGCTCCTCTATCATCAAAACCAGCTTGAAGGTGTCGTAGAGGAACGTCTCGTTCTTCTTCCGCTCCTGGGCCATCGCGTCGAACATGTTGAGGCCCAGGTAGATGGTGGGGATTTCCTGCCAGGCCGGGCCCTGCCCCACGTGGGCGATGACGGTGGTTTCCGGCGATACGTGGAAGAGCGTGGGTACGCCGTGGCGCTCCTTCACCAGCACGACGCGCCGTTCCAGCGGCATGGCATGCTCCGATTCCGCCATGGCCCGGTGGATGAGGAGGACCGCCGTGGAAAGGCGCCCCAGGAGCCGGGTGTCGCTCTGGAGGCGCTCCTTCAGGGTGCCGTCGTCCTTCGACACGGCGTCGAACATGGAGGCCCGTATGGAGGCGACGTCGCCGTCCAGGTCCGCGTCGGGGGCGCCGCCGCGCATCCTGTCTATGAGGGGCCGGGAGGGATGGAATTCGAAGCACCTGGTTTCCGCGAACGCCGAGGCGAGCTCCGCCTTCACCAGGCTGTCGGCGATGAGGTGCTCCTCGCGCAGGGTGTACCTGCTGAGGCTGCTGTGCGCTGCTGCGGCTTTTTCCACTGTAGGCTCCAACGGGATCGTGCGGCGGTCCGGGACCCGCCCCGGCATCCGACTGTACGCCCGGAAGCCGCATTAGTAAAGAAAAAAATCTCCGGTTGACTATTTAATCGCCCGGTGCTACGGTATTCGGCAGTGCGGGACCATGATCCCGCACTGCCGTGATGGTGCGGAGGATAGGATGAGACGCGCTGCGTGTTTAATGCTGGCACTTCTGCTCTGCGGGCCGGCGCTCCCGGGCTGTACCGGCGACGACGTGGAGGAGGAAATATACCCGGTGCACGTGCGGGTGTACAATTCCCACGCGACCGACTCGTTCACCATATCGATCGGTGACCATGATTATGGAAATGTGGGTCCGGGCAGCAAGACCGACTATGCGGAATTCGAACCGCTCGGTTCCTACGCGATTGTCGTCGATTCAGTCAAGGCTTCGAAGAACCTCAATACCGGCAGCGGCGGTCTGTACACGCTGGAAATTCCGGTCAAGGGCGATATCGATACGTGGGACGTGGTTGCCGATTAGCAGTGTTTACCGCTTCTTCTTGCCGATGCGCCGCGCGGCCCTGCGCCCTTCCTCCGCTCTTTCGCGCACGCTTTTTTCTCTTGCAACTTCGGCATCACGCCGCGCCGGTTTTCGCACAAGCTGCGCCACCTTTGATCGAACGGTTTTCAGAGCGCCGGAGAGCTTATGGAAAATCGTGGCGGGCGTTACGCGGGACGATGGGTTTTCCGGGTATTCTACAACAGCCTGTCTCACGGGGATGACCGGGGGGCTGGGTGCGGTGGCGGCCTCGGCCCGCGCTTCTTCGGCGCGGGGCCTTTTCCTGAACCGGACGTTGTTAAAATCGAACACCGCGCCGCTTTTCTTCCCGGCGATGATTTCCCTGAGGAGTGACGCGACTTTCACATCGGCCATGTTCTCAAGCACGTCCGGGACGATGGCGTTCTCGGCGAAGCCGGGTCCCGCTTCGCCGTCTGAAAGGCGCATCGTGTAGCGGCGAGTCAGGTATGTGGGCTCCTGCGCCTGGTCCTCTGTTTCCCAGAGCCGGCATTCGGAGAAACCGGAGCCATTGTTCCACTCGACGGAGCCGTGATGGTACGAGGAGAAGTAGATGTGGTCGACGCGCCCGTCCACGCCGAGGGTGATGACAACCGAGCGATCGACGAAGTCCCTGCGCAGAAAGGAGGTAAAGTACAGCTTCCTGCCGTTTCCAAAATCGACGTCTTTTTCCAGGTAGAGCCGGTTCATATCGCCAAATCCGCCGTGATGGAAGCGCGCGCCACGAAAAAGCGCCTCCATCGGCAGGAGGCGCTTTCCTCATGGGACTTCCGGTCTCCCTTGTTACTTGATCTCGTCGATGTACTTCAGCACCGGGTACTTCGACTTGAACACAGTGACCGGCGAGTAGACGAAATCGAACTTTTTCTTCGACCGGATCCTGGAGCTCAGATCCTTGTACCTGTCCTTCGGCACCACCAGCAGGACCTTCGCCGATCCCTGCCGGCTCGAGAGCATGAGGAGCTGGTTGCCCGCGCCCGTCGCGCTTTTGAGCGACGCCGGTGTGCGGAAGTACTTCACCGGGTAGAGGGAGCCCTTGAACTTCTCGTCCTTCAGGCTCACGTAGTCGGTGAGGAGCATCCGGTAGCTCGCCCGGGGTAACGCGGAGTAATCGGCCTTCGGTTCCTCGTCGCCAAGCTCGCTCTCGGCATCCTTGTCCGGGGCAATTTCCCCGTCCCCCTCGTCGTTTTTCGGGAGCTTGTCCTGGACGACGGCGACCTGTTCGGTGACCGCTTTTTTCTTGAGTATGGCGAAGCTCTGGACCAGGTACTCGGTCTTGTTGTCCCGCGCCGCGTCGCCCGAGAGCCTGGGGGCGATGAACTCGCCGCCGGCGGTCCGCGCCGCGTCCTGCGCGTACTTGATCCTCTTTTCCAGCGTGAACTCGCCCACGTCGACCATGGCGATCTGGTCGTATTTATCGATATCGCTCCAGGAAACCACCTTCACCTCGGCCTCCTTGGGGAGCGGCGGGTAGGTGGAACCCGTGCGGACGAGCTCGTAAGGCGATTTGCACACTGCGAAGACGAGGGGTATCAGCCATATAACGGACATCCTGCGCATTTTCTTGCTCCTTTCATGAAAAATTTACAGCGCCGCCGGCAATGGAATCGCTGCGGGTACGCCGGCCGTATCATCCAATTAAAATATCAATTTCTCACTGTGAAGTCAATTCAATTTCAGGCCCCGGGTGGAAAACGCGGGCATTCATCGGAAAAGGGCCGGGAGCGCCAGCAGGAGAAGCGGAAGCCCCGCCAGGATGAAGAGCACGGTGCTGGCCACGAAAAAGCCCGACGTCAGCCGGGTATCCAGGCCGAAAAGTATGGACGCCAGGACGGAGAAAATCGCCGCCGGCATGAAGGACTGGAGGGCGATGACGGTCTTCATGTCGCGCGGCAGTCCGCTGAAATGGAGCAGGGTGATGGCGGCCGCCGGGACCAGGACGAACTTGATGAGCGAAAGCGCCGCGCTCTCGCGCAGGGTGCCCCGCAGGTCGGAGACGCTGAAGTTAAGCCCCAGCGCGAAGTAGTACGATGCGATGGAGACCGCGAGGAGGACGTCCGATGGAAACGGCACCGCGGGCCTGGACGCGCCTGACAGGTTCAGGACGATGGCGGCGATGACCGCGACGAGCGGCAGGTTCTGCAGGTCGAAAATATAGGTTGCCGGGGAAGGCGCATCGCCCCCGGCCGACGAAGCCCTGCGCGCGTAGGGGAAGATGATCAGGTAGGTGTAGAGCATGAAATACGAGATGAAGATGAACGAGTAGCCCAGGCCGGTTT
>Ga0116141_10004857_pt1 | contig 11278 bp, 9 predicted proteins | sample AD_UKC097_MetaG_FD_89744 | JGI IMG/M metagenome (GOLD analysis project Ga0116141, IMG submission 89744) | Active sludge microbial communities of municipal wastewater-treating anaerobic digesters from USA - AD_UKC097_MetaG | ecosystem: Engineered > Bioreactor > Anaerobic > Digestate | place: USA... | reverse complement strand
TGCTCTTTATCTATCTTTATTTTATATCGGGTCTGTACTTCTATCATACATTGGGGATTCTTCCCGTCTCTGCCTGCTTTGCCGCTCTCCTCGTTCATCATTCCGGTCAGCCGGTCCGCCGTTACCTGATCGCGGGCGCCTTCATTGCGGCGCTTTGTCCCGGTCTTGGGGATGTTCTCATGGGGCCAAAATTCGCGGTTCCCGCTTTGCCTGCTTTGAGGTACGGCCCCATGGACACGCAGAGTTATTATCGGTTCAAGTTCCGCGATGAGTTTCCGATATGGAACTTCATCAACCGTGAATTACCGCCCGGCTCCAAAATCCTGACCCACGAGAACCGGTATCATCTCTTTCGCCGTGACTTGCACTTTGTTCACCTGGACGATTGGGAGGTCTCTCGTTTGTACGGTCGTTCCTTTGACGAAATACAACGCTGGTTGAATGAGCAGGGAGTCGGCTATTATCTGAAGATTCCGAATGAGAAGAACCACCCGGTATTGACGCGATTGGGTCACCATGACTATCTGAACAATCCCACTTATTTCCAGGAAATGAGCAGGCAGGGGGAGACGGTTCTGTATCGCATTGTGCAGGATGGGAGTTCTGGCAAGGACTGAGAACCTCGGTGTGTTGAGGTGATCCACAGGCTGGAAGCCTGTGCCACCCGCTTTGTGGGCACTGGATTCCGGCTTTCGCCGGAATGACGGGCGAATTTGCTCACTGTATTCCTATTCGGGAGGAGTCTCGCTTTCCCCTCTTGTCTGCCGTCGGTAGAGATTTCGGATTTCCAGAAAGACTTGCTGATGATTCCGGTAGTCGGGATAGGTCCAGGGGAGCGTTTCGAACCGGCCATGGCGATAGAACATGGTGACTTCCGCATAAATGCCGTCCCTCAGGTAGACACGATGATAGAAGTTCTTGGTGCTTGCCAGGATGATATTGGCTGACGACAGGAGACCGGGGTCCAGGTTTACTCGGCGATTCCCGTCCGGGGAGGCAAACTCGAATTCGAGGCGATTTGTGAACTGTTTCGCATCGGCCAGCACATCGGGAAGAACCAGATCCCGGAACGAGAGATACTGGCGTTCCAGGCCCGTTCCCATTTCCTCGTTGTAGTAATCGGTCTCTTCGAAAGGGAAGACCGCGCTCCGATAATCCGCCGGACCGAACCGCTCCTGAAGATGGAAATCGACCTGTTCCCGGATTTGCGGATCGCGGAACAGGATGCCGCAGATCAGCTTGACCGATTGTGCCGGACGGATTTCGCCCATGGTTTTTCTCCCGGACAACGATGTTCAACCTTCATTGTTTCGCAGGGTGCGTCATGTTACAAGTACCCACGACCCTCAATCCGGATTTCGGACTGAGGACATTTTTGACATGGGAGACCTAACCATGGCCAGGACATTGATCTCCATTGCGCTGATTGTTCTTGGTGCGGCGATGCTTGCGGGGGCGCAGGACGAACGACCGACCCTGAAACTGACCCTGCACGAGTGTGCCGAAGTGGCCCTGGGCCGCAACCTTTCCCTGAAGATTGAACGGTTTAATGTGGATATTGCTTCGACATTTATCGAGGAAGAGAGCTCGGTGTTCGATCATATCTTCTCTGCCGGATTGGGGCGTCAGGATATCGAGACACCGAATACGAATCCACTGACCAGCGGATTTTCCAGCGAAGAGGAAACGCCGGGCAACGATCCCGTGCTGATCGACTTGCTTACGGACAGCAGAATGACGCTGAGCGAGTTTACGGACTATTTCGATTTCTTCGACAAATTGCAGCCAGGCGGCGATGTGGAAATTACGGAGTACAGCGAGGAGCACAATACGGCGCAGACGGGGATATCAAAGCGATTTCCCTGGGGTACGCAATATCAGCTCGAATTGGATCTCGACCGGCATGAAACGAGCAGCCCGTTTGAGGGCCTTAATCCGGCGGCGGATACGACGCTGCGATTTTTGATTACACAGCCACTTCTGAAGAATTTCGGTCCGGATGCGAATCTGGTTTCCGTCCGACTGGCGGAGAACAATCGCCAGATATCCCAGACCGAGCTCCGTGCCCGGAGCCTGCAGGTTATGGGCAGCGTGGTGGAAGCCTATTGGATTTTAATCTTGCGGCAGGAGCAGCTGGATATCCAGGAGGAATCTCTGCAGTTGGCGATGGATCTGCTGAAGAACAACACGGCGCGTGTGGAGGCAGGAGTCATGGCTCCAATTGAGATTCTGTCGGCCTCTTCGGGAGTTGCGGCGCGACAGGAGGGAGTGATTGTGGCAAAGAACGCCCTGGAAGATGCCGAAGACGATCTCAAGCGTGTTCTGGAACTTCGAGACGGTAAAGAGTTGTGGGACATCCATATTGTTCCGGCGGATCGTCCGCTGTACCTGCCCACTCACGTGGAGCTGGAGTCCAGCCTGCGCACTGCGCGTGAGAATCTTCCGGTGCTGAAGACGCTGGCCCTCTCGATTGACAACGCCGATCTGAGTGTGAAGGCGGCGAAGAATCAGTTGCGTCCGCAACTGGATCTTTCCATGGGAGCCTGGTCGAGCGGATTGGGAGATCACGCGGATGACAGTCTCGACCTGATGAAGGACGGAGATTTTACGTCCTACACGGTGGGTTTGACATTGACCTATCCCCTTGGAAACCGTGCGGCGCGTGCACGGATGCAGCGTTCTGAGTTGCAGGCGGAGGCAGCTCGAACCGGCCTGGAGGACCAGTTGCGCGGAGTCGATCTCCAGGTGCGTGCGGCAATCCGCCAGATCGAAACCAATCAGCAGCGGGTTGATGCCACGACCATCTCTGTGGACCTGGCCGAAGAACGACTTCGGGCGGAAGAAGAGGCCCTGCAGGTCGGGCTTTCCACCAGTCACGATGTCCTGGATTACCAGGAGGATCTCACCATCGCGCGTGGAAGTTACACCCAATCCGTTATTGATCACATCCTGTCTATCGCGCAGTTGGAATTATCCAAGGGAACCCTCACGCAGTGGCTTGGTTTCAAGGTGGAGGAGTGAACGATCTGCTGAAAACGAGAATCGGGGCGGATGGATCCGCCCCGATTGTGAGACTTGTAGCTCTTGAGAGCAATGGGCGCAACAGAATCGGGATTATTCGCGTTCCTGTTTGACAACCCAGAGTTTCATATCCGCTGTGATTTCGCCGGTTAATCGGATCGGTATCGTATAGACTCCCAAGGCGCGGATGGGTTCCTCGATCACGATTTTCCGTCGATCCACCTCAATGCCGGCTTTTGCCAGGGCTTCGGAAATATCGGCAGTGGTCACGCTTCCGAATACGCGATCCTCCTCGCCGGTGCGGACCGGGATTCGGATCTCCTGGGCCTCGATTCGTTTGGCCAGATCGGTGGTGGTTTTCAGTTCCCGTTTCTGCTTGTCGGCCAGAAGGCGACGCTGATGCTCCACTTTCCTGGCATCGGTGCTTGCGGTCAATGAGGCAATGCCGTTGGGAAGGAGATAGTTCCGCGCATAGCCGGGTTTGACCTGGACGATGTCTCCCTCCCGGCCCAATCCGTTCACAGCCTCACGCAAAATGACTTCCATGGTTCATTCCTCCGATGGTGTCCGGGAATCCCCGCAGGGGAGGCTTATCGAGCCGTCCCGGGGAGAAGCGGCGCTTCCCGTTGATCCCGCTTGACGATGGTATCTTTTTTCCAGTGCTCGTCGTCGGTGTTTGGATACTCCAGAATGTAGTGAAGTCCCCGGCTTTCTTTTCGAGTCAGGGCGCACGCGACAACCAGTTCGGAGACTTCAACCATGTTTCTCAAGTCGAACAGATCGCCGCGCGTGTATCCGGCCTCGATATAATCGGTGACTTCCTGTCTCAGGGTTGTGAGACGTTCCCGAGCGCGTTTGAGTCGATCCTCGGATCGGACGATTCCGACGTAATCCCACATCAGGCGTCGCAGCTCATCCCGACAATGGGAAATACGTACCTTTTCCAGATCTCTTTTGGGTTGAACGCGCACGGAATTGATAATGTTATCGGGATGGGACTCCTGATGCAATCCTTCCCGACGGGCAAACTCCACAGACCGTTCGCCGAAGACTACCGCCTCCAGGATGGAGTTGCTGGCCAATCGGTTGGCCCCGTGAAGGCCGGTGCAGGCGACCTCCCCAGCCGCAAATAGGCCTTTGAGGGCCGTTTCTCCCCAGAGTCCGGTCAGAATGCCTCCACAGGAATAATGGGCGGCCGGAACCACCGGGATCATATCCCTGGAAAGATCCAGGTGGTGATCCCGACAATGCTGGGTGATGTTGGGGAATCGCCTGGCGAATTCCTGCTGGGGGATGTGCCGAACATCCAGCAAGACATTCGGATCGCCACGCTTCTTCATTTCCGCATCGACCGCGCGGGCGACAATGTCGCGAGGCGCAAGGTCCTTCAGTTCATGGTGATCCTCCATGAAAGCTTCTCCGTCGCTTGTTCGAAGTATCCCACCCTCGCCTCGAACCGCCTCCGAAATCAGGAACGGACGTTCCCCCGGCCAGAAGAATGCTGTCGGATGGAATTGAATGAACTCCATGTTGGCGACCGGGACACCCTGACGATAGGCCATGGCCACGCCATCGCCCGCTGCAATAGAGGGATTCGTCGTATGAAGATAAATCTGGCCCAGGCCACCCGTGGCAAGAATGGTCACCCCGGCCGTGAAGAAGTGAAGCTCATCCCATGTGTCATCCCAGACGATGCATCCCCAACATCGGGGCTCCGGTGTTTCACTGACAATCAGGTCGATGGCCATCGCGTGCCGGAAAATCCGTGTTTTCTCGTGCCGATGCAACTGTTCAAGCAGCGCGCGTTCCACCTCTCGTCCGGTCAGATCTTTTGCGTGAACGATCCGGCGATGGGAATGCCCGCCCTCCCGGCCCAGTTCCAGGGATTCGCTGCCATGGTCGTGCGTGAAGGAGGTTCCCCATTTGTTCAGCTCATCGATGACTTTCGGACCGTTTTCCACCGCCACTCTCACCGTATCTTCGTGGCACAATCCTGCACCGGCTTTGAGGGTATCCTCGACATGCGAATTGAAGCAGTCCAGCGGATCGAGTACGGCGGCGATCCCTCCCTGGGCGTAGTTCGTGTTCGACTCAAATTCTTCCTTCTTGGTTACCAGGTTGACTGTCCCATAGTCCGCCGCCTTGAGTGCACAGGTCAGCCCGGCAACACCACTGCCGATGACCAGGAAATTGGAATGAAATACGGCCATGTTCTTGGGTCCGTTCGGATCGGGAGGGGGGCGGAGGACGCTCTCCTCGGAATTGGAGAACCGAAATGCACTTGTCGTCGATTCTTTTTGAGAATACGTGAGTTGGTTGTGGCTGTTCAAGGGGTTTCCCATGGGGCATTCTTGCCTGTTTGATCGCCTGGCCACAAACTAACAATCTGTGCCGAACATATTGCAGGGCCTGGATTCCGGCTTTCGCCGGAATGACGGGCGCAGGGGCCATTTGTGAATTGTGAGGGCAATTCATGAATTGCCCTCACACCGGATGAAAGATCTTTTCTCCCTCTTCCGCCGGGGGAGGGTCGGGGTGAGGGTTTTTTCGGATGGCACCGGCATCTTGCCGGGGTATCTCAGGCAATGTCGATATCGCAAGACATGCTGTTACATCACGCTGAGGAATACGTAAGAGGATAGAAAGTATGAACATGCAGAGAACGCTTCTTTTTGTGAAACCGGACGGGGTCCGGCGGAAACTGGTTGGTGAGATTATCAGTCGCTGTGAGCGAAAAGGCTGGCGGCTGGTCGGCATGAAAATGATGCAGGTTACACGGGAACACGCCGAACGGCATTATGCCGAGCACAAAGGCAAAGGGTTCTTCGAGGGGCTGATCGAATATGTCACCGGCGGCCCTATCGTTGCCATGGTCTGGGAAGGAAACGATATTATTCCGATTCTTCGCATGATGATGGGCGCAACGAATCCGGTGAACGCCCAACCCGGTACCATCCGGGGAGACTTCGCCAACGATTTCACCCAGAACATCGTCCACGGCAGCGATTCCCCGGAAAGCGCCGCGCGGGAGATTCCCCTGTTCTTCGCCGATGAGGAATTGCACGGGGATTGAGATGACGAATGCATGGTGGGGTGTGCAATCACACGCCGCTACAGATTGGATCTCCGAATGAGATCGCCCCGCTCTCTCATACGTTCTGTCAGCGATTTTACGTTCGCGACCCTGATCAGCCGCGTACTGGGCCTGATCCGCGATGCCTGTTTTGGTGCGTTTCTCGAGAAACATGTCGCGGATGCGTTCATGGTGGGGATCACCATCCCGAGTACGTTTCGGATCTTGTTTGCGGAAGGGGCACTTTCGGTGGCGTTCATCCCGATTCTATCCCGCCTGCGGCTGACAAAAGGGGAGGAAGACGCGCAGAAATTCGCGCGTGCCATCTGGAGTCTTATGGTCCTGGTGGTCGGTGGTGTCGTGGTATTGGCCATCCTGACCGCGCCCCTGTATGTCCCGTTGCTGCTGAATAAGTGGCAGGATCGCGATGTTGGGATCGAACTGGCCACGCAGATGGTCCAGATCATGTTTCCGTTTCTTTTTTTCATCTCGCTGTCGGCGTGGGCGATGGGGATTCTGAATGTCTACGGATCGTTCTTTCTTCCGGCGGTGAGTCCGGCGATCTATAACGTGGTTGTGATCTGCGGGGCAATCTGGGCGGGATTGTGGATGTCGGGTGTGGATGCGGCCAGGGCCATGGCGGCTGCCGTGGTGATCGGGGGACTTTTCCAGTTCTGTATTCAAGTCCCTGCCTTGTGTCGATTGGGCTATTTTCCGTGGTTCAGTCGAGATTCTCTTCATCCGCAAGTACGCAATTTCCTTGTCGCATTAACTCCCACTTTGTTTGGCCTGGCGGTTTACCAGATCAACATCATTATCAACCGAATCTACTTTGCGTCGTACCTGGAAGTCGGCTCGATTGCGACGCTGACCTATGCATTTCGACTGCTGCAATTCCCACAAGGCGGCCTCGGGGTGGCCGTGTCGGCAGCGGCGCTGCCGAGGCTGGCCGAGGAAGCCCAGCAATCCTCCGGTGCGGCATTCTGTGCAACCATGGTTCGCTCGCTTCGTGCACTGATTCTCATCCTGATTCCGTCTTCGGTCGGGCTGGCGGTTATCAGTCATGACCTCGTTGGGATTGTTTACAACCGGGGCAAGTTCCTCAGCGGCGGACTTCTGGAACCGACGACCTCTGCTCTGATCGCCTATACGGCAGGATTATTCTTCTTCTCCGCAGCGAAATTGTTAACGCAGGGATTTTATGTATATCGAGATGTCAAAACTCCGGTGAAGATCGGTTTTGTTTGTGTTGTGGTTAACGCCCTGTTCTGTTGTCTGTTGATTCGTCCCATGGGTGTGGCGGGCCTGGCGCTTGCGAGCACTCTTTCCTCCGTAGTCCAGACGGGACTTCTCTATTCCCTGCTGAGACCCCGGCTGCCCGATTTCCCCGCGATGCCCGTATCGGGATTGATCGGGCGGGTATTGCTCTGTTCCGGTGTGATGGGTTGGCTGTGTTGGCTGGCTATTCATCATTTCGCATATCTGGGAGACGGTTTTTCCGGCTATGGAATGCGGGTTCTGATCGGGGTCTCGCTGGGAGTTTTTGTGTATGGTGTCTTGGCGTGGCTGCTACTTTGGGAGGATGTGAAGATGGTTCTTGAGCTGCGCCGCCATAAGGAGTAAAAGATCTCCCTCACCCCGCCCCTCTCCCGGAGGGAGAGGGAGCCTTCAATGCCTCTTCAGACAGACTTTCGGTACTTTCTCCCTGTCGTCTATTCCGGATAGACGAATCCATCCGGCAATCGAATCAAGTCGATATGCGGGATCGGTCCGGGAGAGGAGTGCAGCAATTCGACGGTCTTGGGTCCCGTATCGGTATTCCGCAAAATCACATAGGAAAATCCGCCACTCGGGATTTGGGCATAGTGCATCGGTCCGAAATACGATTCCCCGGCAAGGCTCAATTCTGCAATCTTGGGAACGCCCCACCATCGGGGTGAACTCGTATCCAGGGAAGCGAATGTCTGATAGTTGAATCGAGGATGGTGGGTGATTCCCAGGTCCGAAAGAAACACGGCCCGTGACCAGTCTTTGATCAACTCCATGTAGGATATTCCCGTAGCCGCTTCCACATTCTCAATCCCCTGGTTGCCGGTTCGGACCAGTTTCCGGACAATCCCATCACCGTATCGGTCGGTCAGGTATCGACAGAACAGATAGGCGCCCCCTCGTTGGGTATCATTGGGAACGAGAGTTGTCACGATGTTGATGGAATCGGTGCTGCTGAGGAATTTTTCCGTGAATTTCGGATTCTTGACCCGTGCGGAACCGGCATAATCCTCCGCCAGCATGGAAAGACCTGCGTTCAGCCAATTCTCCTCCACGTTGAGAAAGTCCCGGTTCCCGAACAGTATCACATGGTATCGAAAATTGACCAGTTGCTGAAAAGCGTTGGCGATGTTCCCGGCGAGATCCTCCGGGGCGATTGTCCTTTCCGGTGTGTTGGGGGGGCACACATACAGGAGTTCCATGGAGTTTGTCAGGCCGCTCCAACCCCCGGCTTCAAAGAGGTCGCCTGCGTAAAAGGAACTGTCTCCCGCCCCGGCTGCTGCCGTTGTGAACAGAATGGCAACCTGTCCATCCCCGTTCAGATCTCCCGGATTGCCGAAAACGGAGGATAGACCGGGATATGTGACGGTATCGAATATTTCTCCCTGGCCGTTGACCGTCGCCTGGCCGACCGGAGATTCACTTTGCAGCCAGATCGCGTTATCCACATAAATCGCCGCATGTGTTCCCGAATACCGAAGGGTGGCAGAGACCGGCCCACCGCCATGAATCGCAAAGGTCCGCTGATCGCCCACGGCCAGCGGCCCCAAAGGCCGGTTCAGGACTGCACTGGGTGCAGCACCAGGGAGGGATCGGATTATCGAGGGGGGATACTCCACCCCTGTATCCGATATCTCCTCGGAAATCTTTTTAAAAGCAAACAACTCCCGATAGATCCCCATCTTCGAAGGTGTTGAGCTGAGACTTTCGTTTCGAATAATCAGAAGATAGGTCTCTGTTCCCGTCGGGAAATCGAGATTCAAGGTGGTGATGTCATCGGAGACGGCGAGCGTGGAAATAGGGGGGATCGGATATTGACCGAATTGCCCGGCCAGCGAATACACATCCAGATGATCGAGCGCATTGTCCGCGTTCAGATCATACGGGTCACGGAGCCACTGGCGGAGTTCAAGCGTCGGATGATACGGCTCCGCGATAGTAGAAGAAATAAGAAGTGCAATCAGCAGGAACGTAGAGAGTACAATCAGGAGAATCCGCATGGCTTCCAACGCAATTCAGAGTGATCTTCACATCCGATCCAAGTTACCTATTGAGAAATCGCATGGCAGGTGCGATTAACCCGGTTTGTTATCCCAGTTGTCGCGATAGGTTTTCTGGGGAATGTTGCCTGGTCCGACCCGCTCGATGCTTCCCCGGCTGTTCAACCCGTTGGACACGTCATACCTGGGATAGGAATCCGAGGTACTGCTTCCGTCAAACCATCCCCGGTCCGGTCCCAAGGCGGTGATTACCCATTTGATATTGTAGCGAATCATGGCGGGATGAGAGTCGAAAGTGGGCGGGCCATGGAAAATATAGTATTTCTTCATCGGCTTTCCGTAGGCGCTCAACACACTGTTTGCACCGTAATCGGATTCGCGGATCGGGCCGAACGGGTCCTCGGGAATAGAGGGCATATACGCCATGGGTGTGGTGAGGTCGCACAGCCGCCAGCTGCCGATATAGGCGTTATTATCCATCTTATAGCTTTCGATGGCGGTTTCGAGGGATTTCATGTCCGCTTCGCATCGGGCGAGTTTGGCGCGGATCTGCGCATTGAGGAAATTCGGTACGGCGATGGCTGCCAGAATGCCAATGATGGCCACAACGATCAGGAGTTCGATCAGGGTGAATCCCGCTTTTCGGTGCATGACGGGTTCCTCCGAACGCGGTGGACGTGGGGGCAATTCATGAATTGCCTTGATTACAGAATACCGTATCCGATACCACAGTGACAAGCCACTTTCATGCGATTTCAGGAAGATGATCGACCGTATTGTCCGCGTTCAGATCATACGGCTCACGGAGCCACTGGCGGAGTTCGAGCGTCGGATGATATGGCTCCGCGCTGGTTGAAGAAACGAGAGATGCAAGCAGCAGGATCGTGGAGAGTACAATCGGGAGAATCCGCATAGCTTCCATCGCAATTCAGAATGATCTTCACATCCGATCCAAAGCGCATATTGAGAAATCGCATTGCAGGTGCGATTAACCCGGCTTGTTATCCCAGTTGTCGCGATAGGTCTTCTGGGGAATGTTGCCCGGTCCGATCCGTTCGATATTCCCCCGGCTCGTCAATCCGTTGGATGTGGAATAGCGGGGATACGAATCCGAAAGGTTTTTGCCGTCAAACCACCCCCGGTCCGGTCCCAAGGCGGTGAGAACCCATTTGATGTTATATCGAATCATCGCGGGATGGGTGTCGAAGGTGGGTGGACCAATAAAAATATAGTGTTTCTTGAGCGGTGCTCCATAAGCTTTGAGTACATCACCCGATCCCCAGTCCGATTCCAGAATCGGCCCGAACGGATCTTCCGGAATGGAGGGCATATAGGCGACCGGCGTGGTGAGATCACACAGTCGCCAGCTGCCGATATATTCGTTGTTGTCTATCTTATAGCTTTCGATGGCGGTCTCGAGGGATTTCATGTCCGCTTCACACCGGGCGAGTTTGGCGCGGGTCTGCGCGTTGATGAAATTCGGTACGGCGATGGCTGCCAGAATGCCAATGATGGCGACAACGATCAGGAGTTCGATCAGGGTGAATCCCGCTTGTCGGTGCATAATAGAGACCTCCAAAGCGTGAGGAGATGTGAGGGCTGTTCCTGAATGACCTCTGCAACAAGAATACCTCATCGGATACCGCTGTGACAAGTCACTTTCATGGGATTTCAGGAAGATGATCGACCGCATTATCCGCGTTCAGATCATACGGCTCATGGAGCCATTGGCGGAGTTCCAGTGTTGGATGATACGGCTCCGCGATGATTGAAGAAACGAGAGATGCGAGTAGTAGAAACGTGGAGAGTACAGTCAGGAGAATCCGCATGGCTTCCAACGCAATTCAGAGTGATTTTCACATCCGATCCAAAGCACATAGCGAGAAATCGCATGGCAGGTGCGATTAACCCGGTT
>Ga0116141_10004856_pt1 | contig 11281 bp, 12 predicted proteins | sample AD_UKC097_MetaG_FD_89744 | JGI IMG/M metagenome (GOLD analysis project Ga0116141, IMG submission 89744) | Active sludge microbial communities of municipal wastewater-treating anaerobic digesters from USA - AD_UKC097_MetaG | ecosystem: Engineered > Bioreactor > Anaerobic > Digestate | place: USA... | reverse complement strand
TGGTCCGGAAGAGTGGAAGAGAATTACCAACAGCGGATCGGGAATACTCTGGCGGAGGTCCGCAATCCGGACGCCGTTTCGGCGCTGTCCAACGCGATCAAGCCGGGTGTGCGGTCGGAGATTCAAACCGGTGCCGGTAACGCCCTGGCGATGATCGGTACCCCGGAGGCGGCCCAGGCATTGCTGGATGCCGTCAAGGGGCAAACCGACGAGGCTTACCGCGAGAGGATTCTGACCGCCTGTCGGCGCATCACCAACAAAGACTCGGTTCAATTGCTGGACAAGGCACTGGATGACATGGGCGATCCGCTGATCCGCGCGGCGGCAGCGAACGCGCTCGCGAACTTTGACAATGAACCCATTCTGGCGCATCTGCAAACAGCCTATGATCGGGAAACGGATCCCCGTGCGAGACAGGCGATTGCGGATGCGATTCAGCGGATTGCGTCGCGGTCGTTCTGAGACAGGTCGGTTTGGAGATGCTCTTTCCCTCACCCCAACCCTCTCCCGGAGGGAGAGGGAGAAGAGAGTGGATGCTCTCTCAAGAGGAGTGTCATTAAGTCGGCAAGGGCAAGCGCCAAGATTCTCCCCCAAGATGGGGGGAGATACAGAGGGGGTTGATTTCATTAGACTTTGCTACTTTCGCGAAACCAGATTTGGACAGGGCTATTGATTGATGAGGCTGTCGAAATAGTCCGGTAAGGTGATTCCGTGCGCGTCGTTCATATTTACAAAGACTGCTATCCGCCGATCACCGGCGGTATTGAGATTTCAATCCACCGCCTGGTAGAGGGCTGCCGGGATGTCTGTGGAGACCTTTCTGTGCTGGCCAACGGACGCCGTTGGCTGACCGAACACAGCGAAATCGAAGGCATTCCGGTTTGCCGAGTGGGAGAATGGGGACGTTTGCTCTCCTGCCCCGTTGCGCCCACTTTCCCGCTGTGGCTGCGAATACACTCGGCGGATATTCTGCATTATCATTTGCCGAATCCCACCGCCGTCCTCTCACATCTCATCGCCCGCCCGCGTGGCAAAGTCATTGTGCATTACCACAGCGACATTGTCCGTCAGGCCTGGATTCTTCCGCTGTACCGTCCTTTTCTCTACCGATTTCTCGGTCAAAGCGACCGGATCATCGTCACTTCACCGAACTACCTGGAAACCTCGCCGGTTCTAAGTCGTTTCCGCGAGAAGTGCCGTGTGGTGCCGCTCGGAGTTCCTCTGAATCGGTTTACGCCGACGCCGGAAATCGAAGACCAGGCCCAGGTGATCCGTCGGCGATACGGAATGCGTCTCGTTCTCTTTGTCGGGATTCTACGCTACTACAAAGGTGTGAAGTATCTCCTGGAGGCCATGCGGGATGTGAAAGGAACCTTGCTGATTGTGGGCGAGGGACCGTTGCTGGGGGACCTGATGAAACAAGCCGCCGATCTTCCATACCGCGACCGCATCCACTTTCTGGGGCAGGTAAATGATGTGGCCCCGTACTATTTCGCATCGGATGTTTTCTGCCTGCCCTCGGTGTACCGAAGCGAGGCATTTGGGATTGTGCTGATCGAGGCAGCGGCATCGGGCCTGCCCCTGGTTTCCACCGAGATTGGAACCGGAACCTCGTATGTCAATCTCCATGAAAAAACGGGATTTGTGGTTCCGCCTGAGAATCCCCAGGCGCTGGCACAGGCACTGACAAAATTGCTGGACAGCACGGACCTGCGTCTGCAATACGGGACGGCTGCCCGGAAGCGCGCCAAGGGACTTTTCTCGCAGGAACAAATGGTGAAAGGGGTCCTGTCGGTTTATGAGGAGGTTCTCGGAGAGTCTCTGGGCCTTGATTTGGAGGAATAAGTATCCTGGGATTTCTTTGTATTTTTTAGGAGTTGGGAACAGGGGAGCCTCTCCCAAGGACAACATTCCAATCATTTTTCCCAATTCGGGGGAACTCACCCTTTGGGATGAATTGGGAATGGTTACTATTACTGCAAGAGGCAAGAATCTTGGAACAACAGACTGAACGCAGAATGACCCGGCATCGCCAGGTCATTCTTGACGAGATTCGGAAATCCACCGGGCATCCGACGGCATCCGAGGTGTATGAGATGGTCAGGAAATCTCTGCCTCGGATCAGCCTGGGGACGGTGTATCGAAACTTGCAGATTCTCTCGGAGTCCGGAATTCTCAGGACCTTGGAGACGGGAGGCTCCAAGCGGCGTTTCGACTGGAACCTGTCGGGACACAACCATATCCTGTGTGTCCGATGCGGTCGAGTGGATGACGTCGGGTACGATCTGAAGCCGGATGTGGAGGAGACAATCGGGAGCATTTGCGGGTACAAGGTCACAGGATACCTTCTTGCCTTCAAGGGCCTGTGCCCCAAGTGCAGAAACATGAGATAATTCGCCTGTTGTCCGCATCCGGAAATCATAGTAGTATGCAGAATCGGCCAGAACCGGAAAGTTCGGTCCTAATCAGGGAATGGAAGGAAAGAGCTTTATGTGCCCTAATGAGATTCACCAGAAGATTCTGTCCGTGATGAAGCGATGGCAGAAGATTGAGGACATCTCAGTTGCGTCAACCGGCCGGATCATGGAGCAGACCGAAAATCCGATGATTCACCTTGTGATGGAGATCATCCAACGTGATTCCCTGATGCATCACCTGGTTCAGCAGATGGTGATCGATAGCCTGGAGAGAGAGGCGATTTCGCTCAGTCCGGATGAATTGAATCTGGTCTGGGATGGAATTGAGAAACATATTGAGATTGAAAAACAGACAATTGAGATGGGCGAATCGGTTTTGCAGGCCATGCGAGGGAAGAAAATGGTCATTCAGGAGTACCTGGTCAAGTACCTCCTGACGGATGAGGAAAAACACAACCTCATGCTGGAGGATCTCGAAGAGGTCAAAAAAGGGATGTATCCCTACGGTTGAGAATCGATCCATGGAGAAACGCACATGAACGAACGAACAGGTATCATCACATTCAAAGGAAATCCGTTGACTCTCGCAGGCAACGAGGTAAAAGTCGGGGATACCGCGCCGGACTTTGCGGTATTGGGCAACGATCTGTCGGAGGTGAAACTTTCCTCCTATCGGGGAAAGACTTGCGTGATCTCTTCCGTGCCGTCTTTGGACACGCCGGTTTGCGACATACAGACAAAGCGATTCAACGAAGAAGCCACTGCGCTGGGGCCGGATGTGGACATCCTGACAATCAGCATGGACCTTCCGTTTGCCCAGGCACGCTGGTGTGGTACGACAGGTGCGAAACAGGTTCGGACACTCTCCGATCACCGGGATGCAGCTTTCGGGCAGGCGTTCGGGCTGCTGATCAAGGAACTCCGGCTACTGGCCCGCGCGGTCTATGTAGTGGACAGGGAAGGAATTGTCCGCTATGCAGAGATTGTAAAGGAAGTTACCAGCGAACCGAACTACGAGGCGGCTATTGAAGCCGTCAAAAAGTTGAAATAACTCATTCAAGAGAAAACCCACAGAAAGGGGAACCGTTCGATGATAGACAAGAAGATGCAGAATGCGATTAACGATCAAATCAACGCGGAGATGTTCTCGGCTTATTTGTACCTCTCCATGTCGGCTTACTTTGAGAACACAAGCCTTCGCGGTTTCGCCAACTGGATGCGTGTGCAGGCACAGGAAGAAATGGTGCATGCCATGAAATTTTTTGATTATGTGATCGAACGCGGGGGCCGTGCAGTCCTGAAGGCGATCGAGGCGCCTGCAGACGAATGGGCTTCGCCGGTGGCAGCCTTCGAGGCGGCGTACGAACACGAACAGAAAGTAACCGCACGAATTAACAAGCTGGTCGATATCGCCGTGGAACTGCGGGACCACGCCACCAACGCCTTTTTGCAGTGGTTTGTCACGGAGCAGGTGGAAGAAGAAGCCTCTGCCAGCGAGATCGTGGACAAACTCAAACTGATCGGCGAAGCGCGCGGAGGCCTGTTCATGATGGACCGCGAGCTGGCAGCGCGAGTCTTCACACCACCAGCGGCTTCCGAAGCGTAACGCGCTCAGCAGCGGGAAAGAACGATCACCCGAGGAGAACATGACGCGGGGAACCTACAACATCGTATTGGGCGGCGAGGCAGGTCAGGGACTGGTGACAGTCGGTCACGCACTGGCCAAGGCGCTTGTGCGAAGCGGGTATCGGATCGTGGTGACACAGAGCTATTACTCGCGTATTCGCGGCGGCCATAACACATTCGCCGTCCGTATCCACGAACACGAGGTACAGGCCCCCACGGAATCGGTCGATTTGCTGGTCGCTTTGGATCGGGAGACAATTGTTGAGGATCGCATCGGCCTGAAATCCGACGGGATTCTTCTGAGCGATGCCGCCTGGGATTCCGGCGAAACATCGTGCCTCAAAATCCCTTACAAAGAACTCTCGCATCCACGGTACTCGAATACCGTGGCGCTGGGAGTAACGGCTTATGTTCTCGGCCTGGATCTTGGCTTGCTCTGCAACCTGCTGGATGAGCAATTCAAAAAGAAACCCCAGGTAGCGGATGAGAATAAAGAAGCACTGAAGAACACCTTCGATTGGTGTTCCGGCCAGAGTTCTTTTCCCCATCAAAAACTCTCTCCTGTCTCGAATCCTGTCAAGCGGCTCATGATGAATGGGCATGAAGCGGTTGCGCTTGGGGTAGCCTCGGCGGGAGTGAAGTTCTGCTCGTTCTACCCGATGACACCCGGTTCCTCGATTGTCATGTACCTGATGGACTACGTGAAAGAAATGGGGATTGTAGTCGAACAGGCGGAAGATGAAATCGCAGCGATCAACATGGCGATTGGAGCGTCTTTTATGGGAGCGCCAGCCATGGTGGCGACCTCCGGTGGAGGATTTGCGTTGATGGAAGAAGCGGTCAGCCTCGCGGGTGTGAGTGAGACACCAATTGCGATTTTTATCGGGCAGCGCCCCGGACCGGCTACCGGACTTCCGACACGCACCGAACAGGCGGATCTGAATCTCGCACTCTACTCCGGGCATGGCGAATTTCCACGCGCGATTTTCGCACCGGGAACGATAGAAGATTGTTTCCACCTTGCCCGAAAAACGTTCGAGATGGCTGAGAAATACCAGGGGCCTGCGTTTCTCCTGACGGATCAATTCATCGCCGATTCCTATCGGGCGATCGACCCGTTCGAGATTGAAAGCCTGGAGCCGGTTGCACTGCCCCACAAGGTAGAAATCACAGGCGATAAGTATGAGCGTTATGCGATTACCGAAAGCGGGGTCTCCCCGCGTCTCCTTCCGGGAGAAACCGAGCATCTCGTAGTCGGCGACAGCCACGAACACACGGAAGCCGGGCATATCACCGAGGACCCACAGATCCGAAAGGCAATGGTAGACAAACGTCTTCGCAAGGAGCAGGGGATGCGTAAGGAAATAATTCCGCCGGAAATTGAGGGAGACGGGAATCCCGACCTTTTGCTTTTATCGTGGGGATCGACAAAAGGTGCGGCTTCCGAAGCGGCGGCATTCCTCCGTGCCAAGGGAACGCGAACGGCAACGATTCATTTCGCGCAGGTTTGGCCGCTGGACCCGGAGCAATTCACCCACCATCTGGACAGCGCCAAACAGGTCATCTCCATTGAGGGAAACGCCACGGGACAATTTGCTCAACTGATCCGGCGTGAGACCGGTTTCCATATTCATAGACAAATTCTTCGATATGACGGACGTCCATTCACACCCGAATGGATTTTGAGAGAACTGAGCGCCTGAGAGAAGGACAAGGTCGAACCGCGATGGTGAAGATTGAGGATTTCGGGGAATTCGAGATGAGCTGGTGTCCCGGCTGTGGGAATTTCTCCATCCTGAAAGCGTTGAAGCAGGCTCTGACAGCCAGCCAGATCCCGCCGCACAAAGTGCTGCATGTCTCCGGCATCGGCCAGGCAGCGAAAGCGCCACATTACATGCGAGCCAATATGTTCAACGGCCTTCACGGCAGATCCCTGTCCTCCGCCACCGGCGCTCGGATGGTCAATACGAACCTGCACGTCATTGTGGAGAGCGGCGATGGCTGCATCTACGCCGAGGGCGGGAATCATTTTCTCGCAACGCTGCGGAGAAATGTAGATCTCACGCTGCTCGTCCACAACAACCAGATCTATGGATTAACCAAGGGCCAGGCGAGTCCTACATCCGATGAGGGATTTGCTACCAAATTCCAACCGGATGGCGTGACCGCGTATCCATTCAACCCGGTGGCGGTGGCGGTGACCATGAAAACAGGATTTGTCGCGCGGGGATTCTCCGGAGAGATCGACCATCTCGCCGGATTGATCCAGGAAGCCATTCGCCACCGCGGATTGTCGATGATCGATATCCTTCAGCCCTGCGTCTCGTTCAATAAGGTAAATACGTTTGCCTGGTATAAGCAACGCTGCTACAAATTGGAGCAAGACCACGATCCGACCGATTGGGAATCAGCCCTGAAAAAAGCCCTGGAATGGGGCGACCGGATTCCCATCGGTATTCTGTATCGAAATAAACAGAAGGCTCCTTTCGAGGAACGATTCCCCGTTCTCCGGAAAGGACCCCTGAGGAGTCAGGAAGTCGATAGGAGAACGCTTAAGGAAATCTTATGGCGATATGCGTGATCCTTTGGAAAGACTGGGCGGACGTGTTGTCTTTCCGGGTATCGAGAAGTATCGGAAAAAAACGTGATCCGGACAGGCATCGCAATGAAAATCAGGAACGCAAACAGTAAAGGAGTCTGGAAATGAAGAGTTACACCTGTGAAATCTGCGGTTATGTGTATGATCCGGAAGTGGGCGATCCGGACAACGGGATCGGTCCGGGAACGGCATTCGAGGATTTGCCGGATGACTGGGTGTGCCCCATGTGTGGCGCTGGAAAGGATGCTTTTTCCGCTTCATAAACCGCACACGTCCGAGTTGTTCCTTGTCCTGTTACAGGAGGCAGATTATGGAGCCCGTCGTTGTGAAAGACAATGTCTACTGGGTGGGGTCGGTGGATTGGAATGTTCGCAATTTCCACGGTTACTCTACGCATCAAGGCACGACCTATAACGCCTTTCTGGCGATCGACGATAAGGTCACCCTGTTCGACACAGTCAAGCCGGGATTCGGCGGCGAACTGGTTGACAAAATTCGTCAGATTACGGACCCCGAAAAGATCGACTACATCGTCGTGGACCATGTCGAGATGGATCATTCCGGCTGTCTGCCGGAAATCGTTTCGCTGGTCAAGCCGGAGAAAATCTTTTGTTCGCCCATGGGAAAAGATGCTCTGCTGCACCATTTTCATCGGGATGACTGGCCCTATCAGGTAGTGAAAACCGGGGATCGAATTTCCCTGGGCAAAAGAACCGTGGAATTTCTCGAAACCCGAATGCTGCATTGGCCGGACAGCATGTTTTCGTATATTCCCGAAGACAAACTCCTGATCTCCAATGACGGGTTCGGGCAACACTGGGCAACGAGCGAGCGGTTTGATGACGAAGTCGATTCATCCGAACTGTTCAAACAGGCGGCCAAATACTACGCAAACATCCTTCTGCCGTTTTCCTCGCGTGTAACCGCCGCGTTCCAAGAGGTCCGGGAGAAGAACTGGGCATTCGATACGATTGCGACGGATCACGGCCTGATTTGGCGGCGGGATGTGGATAAGATTCTCCAGTCTTATGTGAAGTGGTCTCGACAGGAGGCAACCGCGAAAGCGTTAGTTGTCTACGACACCATGTGGCACAGCACGGCAAAGATGGCTTCCGCGGTTCTGGACGGCCTGCTGCTGGAAGGATTGAGCGTGCGCCTGTTCGATCTGAGAGCGAATAGTCGGGATGACATCATGACCGACGTCCTTGACGCCAAAGCAATTGTGTTCGGGTCCTCAACAATCAACAACGGCATGTTGCCGCAAATGGCGGATATGCTCTCGTACATGAAGGGACTGAAGCCCACAGGAAAAATCGGGGCGGCGTTCGGTTCTTACGGTTGGAGCGGCGAAGCGGTCAAACTCCTGAACCACATGATGGAGGAGATGAAATTCGAGGTTCCCGATCCCGGAATTCGCGTGAAATACGTGCCCACCGACGCGGATTTGGCTAAGTGTGTGGAATTGGGTCGAAAAATCGGCAAGGCGGTAAACGAACGCCTGTAGCGCTTATATGGCAGAAACGGACTGCCTTTCCACCGGCAGGACACCAATGCCACGCGACATTTCCCACATTCCAGCCCCCTTCCGGAGGGAGAGGGCGACCTGGACCAATAGCCGAATAGTTTACCCAAAGGAAAGGGGGAACGATTTCTTATGGACGTTGTGATGCTTTCACGGCTTCAGTTTGCCGTGGCTACCTTGTTTCATTTTCTGTTCGTTCCGCTCACCCTGGGGCTGTCGATTCTGGTAGCCATTATGGAGACCTTCTATGTGCGAACCGGAGATGAAGATTATCTCCGGATGGCAAAATTCTGGGGGAAATTGTTTGTGATTAACTTCGCCCTGGGCGTGGTGACCGGGATCACGCTGGAATTTCAGTTTGGAACCAACTGGTCGCGATACTCTCAATACGTGGGCGATATTTTCGGGTCCCTGTTGGCCATCGAGGCCACGTTGGCGTTCTTTCTGGAATCGACTTTTCTGGCGGTCTGGCTGTTCGGCTGGAAACGATTATCCCCCAAAATGCACGCCGTTTCGATTTGGCTGGTGGCCATCGCATCCAATCTCTCCGCGCTCTGGATTCTGATCGCAAACGCATGGATGCAGCATCCGGTCGGATACACGATTCGGAACGGAAGAGCGGAACTGACGGACTTCTTAGCTGTCGTTACTCAGCCGTTTGCCGTTATGGAGTTTTTCCATACCGTATTCGGAGCGTATATCCTTGCCGGATTCTTTGTAATGGGGGTGAGTGCCTATCATCTTCTCAAGAAACAGGAAATCGCCTTCTTTGAGAAATCCTTCCGGATTGGCCTGGTCTTCGCATTGACTTTCTCAATCGCGGAAGTTGCCGAGGGGCATCTTCACGGAGAGGAAGTGGCGCAAACACAGCCTGCCAAGCTGGCAGCAATGGAATCGCACTGGGAGAAAACGGCTAACGCGCCAATCTACGTGCTGACCATCCCCGACGAAAAGAACAACCGGAACTTCGTGGAGATGCTGCCGATTCCCGGTGCATTGAGTATACTCGCATTTCGCGACCCCTCGGCAGTTGTACCGGGTCTCAACGATTTCCCCGAAGAGGACCATCCGCCGGTTTTGCTGACCTTTCTGTCGTTTCGCCTCATGGTGGGCTTGGGTTTCCTGTTTCTCTTTCTGACCGTCATCGGCTGGTTCTTGCGGAATCGGTTACTCGACTACCCGGTTTATTTGAAAGTGATGCTGTACTCCATTCCGTTGCCCTACCTGGCTTGTGAGGCGGGATGGATTGTTGCAGAGGTCGGTCGTCAGCCGTGGATCGTGTACGGATTGATGAGGACCTCGGATGCCGTATCGCCGATTGCCGCTTCCCAGGTCGGCGTTTCGTTGGTAGCCTTTCTGATCCTGTACTCATTGCTGGGTCTGGCGGACTTCTATCTGTTGTTCAAGTACGCACGCAAAGGACCTGGTCCGTTGTCATCCGACCGGAAAGGAGAATTGAGCCATGCTTGAAAGCATCTGGTTCTTCCTCTGGGGATTGCTGTGGGCAGTCTATTTCATGCTGGATGGCTTCGACCTGGGGCTGGGAACCTTAATGCCGGTCCTGGCAAAAGACGAGCGGGACAGGCGACACATTTTCAATGCCATGGGCCCGTTCTGGGATGGTAACGAAGTCTGGCTGATTACCGCAGGCGGGGTTACCTTCGCGGCTTTTCCGGATATGTACGCAACCATGTTCAGCGCGTTGTATACTCCGCTGATGTTGATTCTGTTCGCCCTGATTCTTCGCGGGATCGCCTTTGAATTTCGCGGGAAATTCGAGCATTCGCTGCTTCGCTCGATCTGGGATGGATGCATGGTAGTCGGCAGCTTTCTCCCCGCATTGCTGTTCGGGGTCGCGTTTGCGAATATCTTCAGCGGAATCCCGATAGACGAACAGGGCGTGTATCAGGGCAGTCTGTTGACATTACTCAATCCGTACGGCCTGTGCGGTGGGCTGTTGTTTGTGCTGCTGTTCCTGGTTCACGGATCGTTGTGGATGGCGATCAAGTCCGAAGGCGATCTGCAGGAGCGTTCGATTTCCACAGCATCGAAACTGTGGTTCGTGCTGGTAGCGGTCGCCATGGTATTTCTCATTGCATCGGAGGAAGCCACAGAGCTGTATGGCAATTATCGCGTCTATCCGATTCTCTATGTCATCCCCGTGCTTGCTGTGACCGGATTGATGCTGATGCGAATCTTTCTATTTCGCAGAGCTTTGTGGAAAGCCTGGTTTGCATCCTGCCTTGCGATTGTCGGATGTACCTTCTTTGGTGTCGCGGGGCTGTTTCCGAGTCTTTTGCCTTCCAGTCTGGACCCGGCTTACAGCCTGACCATAACCAACGCATCCTCCAGCCCGTTGACTCTCAAAATCATGCTGGTAGTAGCGTTGACCTTCGTACCGATTGTTATTGTGTATCAAACGTGGGTTTATCATCTCTTCAAGGATAAAGTAAGCCAACAGGAATTGGTTTATTAGTCGCGAGTGTTGATATGGGATTAACATTAAACGGGCAGGCGCTGGAATATCTGTATGCGAAATACAACCGGCGGAAATTTGTACACCCCGATCCGCTGGAGTTCCTCTATGCTTACCCGGACCCGCTGGATCGGGAAATCGTAGGCTTGATCGCCTCATGCCTGGCTTACGGAAGAGTCCGGCAGATCCTGAACAGTGTATCCTGGGTTCTGGAACGACTGCCGAATCCATCGAGGGACATCCGAACCGCATCGCGGGCTTCCCTGGTGCGAACATTCGCGGATTTCCGGCATCGGTTCACAACCGGCGAGGAACTGGTGAATTTGCTTCTGGGCATGCAGTCCGTTCTTCGACGGTACGGATCTCTACAAAAATGCTTTGAGCGTTGCGGGTGCGAAGACGACGAGTCGATTCTGCTTTCGCTGTCCTCTTTTGTGGATGAATTGTCCTTGGCCTGTGAGAGTCGCGGCAACAGCCTGTTGCCGTCTCCGCAAAAGGGCAGCGCCTGCAAACGATTGAACCTGTTTCTGCGCTGGATGGCCCGAAAAGACGCGGTCGACCCCGGCGGTTGGGACAACGTCCCGATATCGAAATTGATCGTTCCGTTGGATACCCACATGCACCGGATCTCCCGAATGCTT
>Ga0116141_10004854_pt1 | contig 11282 bp, 6 predicted proteins | sample AD_UKC097_MetaG_FD_89744 | JGI IMG/M metagenome (GOLD analysis project Ga0116141, IMG submission 89744) | Active sludge microbial communities of municipal wastewater-treating anaerobic digesters from USA - AD_UKC097_MetaG | ecosystem: Engineered > Bioreactor > Anaerobic > Digestate | place: USA... | reverse complement strand
GCCTGGCTTTGAGTACGCGCAGCGCCTTGGCTTTGTTCTTTATCTGCGACTTTTCATCCTGGCAGGTAACAACCATGCCTGTGGGTATGTGGGTAATCCTGACCGCTGAATCTGTAGTATTGACAGACTGGCCGCCGTGTCCTGACGACCTGTACACATCGGTCCTGATGTCGTTGGGATCGATCTCCATCTCGTCCTCCTCGGCCTCGGGCATTACCGCCACTGTTACAGCCGATGTGTGTATACGGCCCTGTGATTCAGTTGCCGGAACCCTCTGCACCCTGTGTACGCCCGATTCATACTTCATCGTGTCATAGGCCTCGGGGTTACGCAGTGAAAAAATCACCTCTTTGTAGCCTCCAAGTTCATTAGTGCTGGCATCTATTAATTCAACTTTCCAGCCCCTGACCTCTGCATACCGGGTGTACATCCTGAACAGGTCAGCTGAAAAAAGAGCTGCCTCGTCTCCGCCCGTACCCGCGCGTATTTCAATAAGTATATCTTTGCCCGAGTCCGGATCCTTTGGAAGCAGCATCACAAGAAGTTTTTCTTTCATCTCATCGATTTTCTGTTCAAGTTCTTCAATCTCGGACTGTAGCATCTGGCGCATCTCGGGGTCTTTTTCGGTCTCTATGAGTTCTTTACTGTCAGCAAGGTCCTTCTTCATTTTCAGGTAATCGTTGAACCTTGTTATTACGGGGGAAAGTTGTGAATGCTCCCTCTTCAGGTCCCTGAACATTTTCTGGTCTGAAACGGTTTCAGGTTTGCTGAGCTCGGACTCGATCTCTTCATATCTTTTTTTTAATTCCTGCAGCCTGGCATCCATAAAGTCCTCAGGGTAAAAAAATAAGCGGTATAACCGCTTTTTTCAACTCAGTGTTTTTATGCGAAATTGCGTTCCGCCCTTACACGCTCTCCATTCATTGCAACAAATTACATCACATTTTGCGCTCCCGGGAGGACTCGAACCACCGACACACGGTTTAGGAAACCGCTGCTCTATCCACCTGAGCTACGGGAGCGGATAGATTATTATGAGAACATGTGTTTTCGCTTTGAGGCTATAACCCGCTGAAAGTCACGGATATTTTTAACAACAACCCTGTCCTCGTATAAATCAATTTTGCCAACACGGGTTAAATGTGTCAATTCTTTTTGCGCGTCAGCTTCTGCCATTCCTGCCCAGCTTGCTATCTGCTGAGAGTTGGAGTTAAGGCTTATCTCACTTTCAAAGTCGTACTGCGGATTCTGCTCTGCCAGCATAATCAGAACGTCCATCACTTTAAGCGACGGCTCCTCGAGCAGAAGTATCATGAGTCGCCTTTTAGCATCGTATATTCTTTTAGAAAATATAAGCAGAAGTTTATAAGCAAGTTGGGGATTCCCCTGTAAAAGCGCGTCAAAATTGTCCCTGTGGAACTTCAGCACCCTGACATGCTCCATTGCAATAGCCGTAGCCGACCTTGGCTGCTCCTCAAGAATTGCCATCTCTCCGAAAACGTCTCCCGGCATAAGAACATCTATTGTCTTTTCCCGGTCATTGATTATGCGGGCAATCCTTACCCGGCCCTTCTGTATAAAATAAAATTCATAACCGGGTTCATACTCGCAGAATATTATCTGGTTAGGGGAATATTCCGCGCCAAATCTTCCGAAAAATTTTTCATCAAGTTCGAGCATAGTTTACCTGTTCTTCTGCAGTGCCTGTATGCGGTCCATGGCCTTGGAATTTATAGAATCCCTTGGCCTCATGTTCATTACCTTGTTGTAATACGCCAGTGCCTTTTCACCCTGCCCTGCCATTTCAAAAATCCGGCCTATGTAAAACATCGCCCCTTTAAGTTTATCCGTATCGGAATAACTTCTTGTTATCTCGGCAAAATAATTCATGGCTCCTTTAAGGTCCTTCAATTCAAAGGAACATACACCCGCATTATAATATGAATCGATAAAGAGTCTTTTTTCATTAGGTTTTGACGGTGATGCCCTGGTTATAACCTCGCGGAATATTTCAAGAGCGGCACCGTAATTGTTCATCTCAAGGCTTGCTTCGGCCCTGTTGTAAACATCCTGCAGAGAGGAGCCTTTCGGCTTAGCCGGCTCATCAAGGCTGAAATCACCCAGATCGTCATCACTATCTGAAAGAAAATCATCTATCTCGCTGGAGAATTCTGAAGATGAACCTGTCTCGCCTGCTGAAAATCCCGATGAGGATGACCCTTTCTGACCGGATGCAGGGGGTGGTGAATCATCAAAGCTGAAACCGCCGTCACTGTCATCCATTGAAAAACTGTCGAAGCTGTCGGGGGCGGATTTTTTCTGCCCGGGTACAGGCATTGAATCGGCAGCCGTACCGCCTGAATTTATTGTCCTGATCCTGTCCATGGCCAGTTTCGCATAGTCCGTGTCAGGATAGTATTCCATGTATTTTTTAAAGGCGTATATCGCCTTGGTAAAATCCCCGATCTTAAAATAGTGCTCACCTATGCGGAAAAGTTCAAGCTGCGGATTCACATTGTCGGAATCACCGAGTACTGTTCTAACGGTACGGTTAAGCCGCCTTAGCTGATTGCTGAAAACCCTCAGCATCTTGCGCACCACATTCACGTTTTTAAGAATCATCTTTTCAAAATCGCTTAAAGAAAGAGCGAGCACCACGGTTTCACCTATGGTCTGTGCCGTCTCTTCCCGCGGGTATTTACCTAACGCGGATTTTACACCGAAGAACTCACCCTGCCGGACTTCCTCTTTTAATTCTTCACCGGTATCAATTTTTGTGTATGTAAGAATAACTCTGCCGGATTTAAGAATATAGATGTATTCACTTTTATCGTTTTCGAAATAAATAATAGATCCGGGTTTGTACGCCCGGGTCATTATTCCACCCTGTAAACTGCCGCCCATTATATTTCCTTCCGAGTATTAATAGTGAACAGGTAAAAATGGATATTCCTTTTTAAAGCCGACCGCCCTGTTTATCCTTTTAAGAAGTCCCAGCAGATCGCCTATAATAACTTTTTCCACGCCGGCTACAACCACCTCCTGGTATTTTACACCAAGGGATGAAAACAGCCCCGCAAATTCTGCATCGCCGTAGGCCGGCAGTCCGCCTATCACAACAAGACTTATATCGCGCAGGTCTGATGCCACAACAGAGTTTACGTAAGATCCGCCCCTGTCGCGTACGACCAGAAGATCCGCCGTATAACCCGGCTTTATCTCGCCTGAATTCCTGAGCCTGAATGCCTTTGCAGGATTAACGGTTACCATCCTGTATATTGTTTCGTCAGGAAGCTCCTCTGCATAAAGCTTTTTATACAACTTCTTGTCGAACATCATTTCATAAAGCAGGTTAAGCCCCCCTGACATTGACGAGTCGGTGCCAATACAAACATTGACTTTTTTGTCCAGAAGCATCTTTATGTTTGTTGTCTTATTATACATGAACATGTTCGAATCGCCGCACCAGACTACCGATGCGCCCTTCTTTTTGATCAGGTCAATATCGCTTTCTGAAAACGCAAGCCCGTGTATCAGCACAGAATGATCACCAAGTCCCCCCTTTTTATCGAGGACAACAACATCCTGCACGGTCTCTTTGTCAAAACCCTCGGAGCAGTGGGTTATAAACGGCATGTCGTTTTCAAGGGCCTTTTTGTACTCCACATCAATTCCGTCACCCCATGCGAGGTAGAATGATGCGACTGAGTGTGCAAGAGCATAATTCCGGATAGCCTTCAACGGAAGAAGATCATAAAAGGGTTCCGCAACAAAGTGAGGCATGTGGTCAGATACGGTAGTAACGCCTGAAACAAGATTCCTGTATGCACCCAGCAGATAAAGGTCACGGTTTTCGATCTGGCACCTCTCCTGGTAAACCGGAGCACTTTTAAGGTCATTGTCCCACGGGAGCCAGTTTTCATAGGGCCCGTTCCCGACCTTGGGATAGTAGTTTCCAAGCAGGTGGTCATGAGAATTTATAAGGCCGGTTGAAATAACACCTGAAGCATTAATTTTTACAGGAGTGTTTATATCCTTTTCGCTGACTGAGGATATCTTATCACCTTCAATCAGAATATTTACAGATTCCGAAGTTTTATCCGGATTCAGGATAGCCGCACCTGAAATCACCCATTTTTTCATTTTAATACCCTGTTTTTTTTAAATTTAGAACATAAAAAATTTCAAGTCAAGCAAAATAAGCATGCACGCTGTCAGCTTCTTGAAGGAAGGTATTCCAGGGGATTCTCCGGCTTACCCGCCTTTCCTATCTGAAAATGGAGCAGGCTGTCATTGCTGATACGGCCCAGCACAGATCCCTTTTTTACAGACTGCCCCTCCCGCACATTTACTTTATCAATATTCGAGTAGACTGTAATATATCTGCTTTTATGCATAACTACAATATACTTACCATAGCCTCTCATGTATCCGATTTTTTTTACCACACCCTTCTCTGATGCCAGAACTTCTGCATTGGGAGCACTATTAATTATTATGCCGATGGATTTTACCCCATCTTCTCCATCCTTTCTGCAGGTTTTCACTTTTTTCAGCGGCCACTGAAAATCCGGGGCGTTTTTGCCTTTGGCGGCTGCCGGTCTATCAGAAGTTTTTGTTTTTTTCTTTGCGGAATGCACCGGGATCTTCAGTTTCATCCCGGGAATAATTTTTGTGGTGCTGCACCTGTTTATTTCGAGGATCGAATCAGGGGCAATACCAAATTTTCGCGCAATTGCATAAATGGTATCACCCTTTTTAACGATATATGTTTTCGTCGATGTTATGTCTCTATCGGATTCTGCCCTGCGTGTGTCATACTTTCCGTATGCTGCGATATCCTTCGCCTTCCCTTTGCCGGATACGCTGCTTCCAGTACGCGCTTCCGTGCGCGTAGTCATTGTTGCAATGATCAAGAGAACAGCGAAGCATGCATAAATTATGGAGCTCCGCTTTTTCATTATTCAACCGCCCTGAACGGGCATAATAACCCTTTATCATATTATCGAATGAGGAGTCTTTATAGTTTAGCATAATTTTTGAAAATAGTTCGACAATGAAAAATAAAAGCGCAAGTGATCATAGTTTCTATAAAAAACTCCCGTCACCACTGTTAAATAGTGCTTAAGCTGTAAACATGCTCAATACTGCCTTACCAGAAATCTTAAAAAAGAGTCTTTGTGCGGATCTGACGAAAGATCGATCCTGCCCCTGTCGTCAAGATCCATCTCGTAAAGTGCCCCTGTCCTGCGGTTGAATATCCACTTTTTGTCGCGCAGCACAAGCCCCCTGCTTTCGCCATCTCTCCACGAACTGAGAAAAAGCCTGAGAATGTAACTGCTTGCGAACATGGAAGCGCCATCTACGGACGCAGATGGTTCCAGTCCGGTCATGTCAGCCAGCGAGGGGTAAACGTCAAGAATTGACCCTCTGAATTGTGACATGTTTTTTTCAAACGAGCGGTGCAGCATTATAAAGGGCACGCTGATCTCGGTGTTATAGAGGGAAAATCCATGTTTGCTGTAGCCATCATGCCCGAAGGATTCACCGTGATCACCGAGTATTATAAAAAGAGTATCCCGGTCATGCTGCATGAATGTATCAATAAGCATGTCAATTACCAGCAGGCAATAGTCTATACTGTTCCTGTACCGTCCCTCTGCAGTGTTGTTGTCAAACCTGCAGAACCTGGCAGGGTCAGGATTAAAATAGGGTGAGTGAGTTGACGAAAGTCCTATAAAAAAAAGCCCCGGTTCCTTTTCGCGGGACAGTATCTTCGCAGATTCATGCACCAGTGAAACGTCATCAACTCCCCAGTTAAATGAACTGTACCTTTGTCCGGTCGCGGGATTTAATGACTGTTCCAGTTTTTCCTTGTTGATGATTGTAAACCCGAAATTTGACAGCATTTCGTGCAGCCCTTCAAAATAGGTCGGTCCGGAATAGAGAAAATACGTCCCGTAACCCCTGCCGCGCATAAGCCCGGGGATTGAATTATGCGTATCGGTACTGCTGATTCTCTGCCTTGACCTGTAATCTCCATATCTACCCGTAAGCAGTGAATATATGGAAAGTGTTGTATGTGGTGTAGGGACAAAAAAATGTTCTGCCCTGAACGCATTATCTGAACTACCGAGGTGCTTTGATGCTGTTGTGTCAAAGTATGCAGCGCTCACTCCTTCGAGTATAATAAACACGATGTTACCGGTTGCGCTTATATTGTATCCGTATCTTTTCATGAAGCCGGGGTGTATCGGTCTGCTTCTGCGTGCATCTTCACTGAAGTCCACACCGCGAAATGAGCCCGAACGGCTGCCCTGGCCTGTTGACGCTGAATAGAGTTTTCCCGCGGCTAAAATAATAACAAATAACAAAATATATACGACCGGAATTTTTTTGAACTGATAAATTCTCTCCAGTACACTGTCAGCGTATCCGCATAGAATAATAATTCCCCCTGCAACAGGAACTGAAAGTGCTGCATAAAAGACTGCGGGCACGGAACCGAGAACCGCAACCGTGTCTGTTAAAAGGATACCCGCATTGCCAATATAATAGAATGTCAGACTGAAAGAGAGATCGACCTTGAAAAGTAGAAAGACAAGCCCTGCTGTAAAAACATGGAGCACATTTACGGCAAGGAACGTGATTGCAACAGCCACGCGCAGCCCCGTACTTATGGCGGCGACTGCTGCAAGCAGCGTTACAAGATGAAACATGTTAACCGCAAGTGATATACCCTGGTAACCTGAAAGTAACTTTACAGCCACCGCATATACAACGATAACCACTGACAGCGGTACAATCTGAGCATATTTGTATTCCGTAATTTTGTCCAATTCCCTACTCCACTTTGAATATGACCGTGCGTATTAATCTTTCACCGTTGTAAATATCAAGCCTGTGAGAACCCCTTGCAAGGCTTATTACACTTTCAACAGCACGTTCAAGGGGTAGTCTCTTTTTTGAGTCTATGCTGTAATAATATTTTCCGCTGGCATTCCTTGCCGTAATTATTCTTAAGGGTATCAGCTGTGTTCCTGAGGGAAGCGTCGGGTCTATGACAAAGGTTTCGCCGTTTACAGGTGAGAGAACTTCGGGCTCATGGCCACTGCTGTAAAGTCCCGACGCAGAGCCCTTCCCGCTGCATATACCGCATTCGGATGTAAAATTGTCTGTATGGTCAACCAGCTCCATTGAATAGCTGCAGTACGGGCCTGCGGGTAGCCCAGACACCCTGCAGAACCTGGCCATGGCGAAATGTCCGGGATACCTGAAGTGAGGGCGTTTTCTGTCTGTTACAGTCCTGACAACCTGATGAAAGATCCGGCCCGCGCCCCATCCGCCGCTGACGCTGTTCATCATTTTGCCGGAGAAGTTCCCAACCCACACACCTACAAGATAGTCCTCTGTAAAGCCGATGGTCCAGCCGTCCCTGAAATCTTTTGAGGTTCCGGTCTTTACTGCCACATCAAATGGAAAGTCAAGAAAGTTACGGCTGCCGAAAGCCCTGCGCCTGGCCTCACTGTCAGAAAGAATGTGCACAAGCCTGTATGATGTCTTTTCCGTAAAGAGCTCCTCGTGCCTGCCATAAAATATTTCACTTCCGTTTATGCCGGTCCCGATGTAGACCGGATACATTACGCCGCCGCATGCAATGGCTGTATAGGCGCGGCACAGCTGCAGAAGTGAAGCTCCCCCTGCACCAAGCGCAAGCCCGGGGCCGTAAAAGTCCGGTTCCCTCTCCATATGCGTAAAACCTGCTTTAAAGAGAAATTTATAAAACACCGGAATGCCAACCTGACCGGCCAGGTAAACCGCGGGTATGTTCCGCGAACATGCAAGTGCCTCTCGTATTGTAATTGGCCCCCAGCAGGACATGTCATTGTTTTTAGGTGACCAGGTTTCACCCTTATTTGTGGCAAATGTAAGGGGCGTATCGTTTATAATACTCCAGGGCTTATAACCTGCACTGTCCATGGCAAGGCCGTAGAGCAGCGGCTTGAGTGTACTCCCCGCTGACCTTATGGATGTGCAGCCGTTGACCTGCCCGGAGTCACCTTCATAAAAATTTTCGGACCCCACCATTGCAACAAGTTCTACCCGGCCTGAACGGTCTTGGGGCAGCCTGAGTACAATGACTGCCGCGTTTTCGACGTTGTAGCGCGCAAGAAATTTAAGCTCGGATTTTATTATCCGGTTTACCGATTCATTCAGGTTGGCAGAGATCGACGTTTTAACATCGCCAGTGGCATCATCCGCAGCCGACCTGATAAACTCTTCAAAATGCGGGGTGTCCGATTGCACTGAAGTGTAGAAGAAGGCCCCTCTGCTGAACAGATTACGCTCGATCCCGGCAAGCTGACCAGTTTCATCAAGATTATTTTTTTTTAAAAAGATCGCAAAACGTTCCCTGAACATATCAACTGATGCCTGATTCCGGCGTATGAGTATCACAAGTGCGGCACTTTCGGCTCGCGATATAAAACGTATGTCACGCCCGAAGATTCGCACAGATGCCGCCGGGAGACCCTGCTGGTTGAATTTCATAGGAACCCGGTTCAGGTATACTTCAAGTATCTCATCCTTTGTGAAGTGGAGTTCAAGCTTTATCGCAAATATTATTTCACAAAATTTTTTAAGGATTATGTTCCTCGGCAGGATTTCGGCGTAGACCATACGGGCAGCCTGCTGCGTAATAGTAGATCCTCCGGAAACTATTTCCATGGCTCGCATATTCTGGACTGACGCGCGCGCAATCGCAAGCGGGTCAAAACCGGGATGATAGTAGAACCGCCGGTCCTCGGCGGCAATCACATACTCCTTTATATGCGCGGGGAATTCATTGAGCGGAAACCAGCGGATTGAAGCTGCGCCGTCAGATGGATTGAACTGACGCAGCAGAGTACCCTCTTTCGAGTAGAGCCTCATTGAGCCGCCTGACCTGAGCCTCTCCCTGGAGACCGGTAGCAGAAAAAAAATAACGATAACCGCGGCTAAAAAAATTACAGCAAACCTGCGGGGATTACTGCGGATAAATTGTGCCAGGATAAATAATTTTTCTTTCATGGTACCTGTATATGAGAACCGCCCCGGAGTCTGTCTATAATAAAACTGAAAGAACAAACCCGGGGCAGCGGGTTGTAGTGGTTACCTGACGTTCACCTTAACTACGCCTGTCCTTCCGAATACCTCGGGCTCGTACATAAGCTTTGAGCTTGCGGCAGGACTATGTGATTCCCCCTTGACCGTGGGCCTTATGAGATAGGTATACTCGTGCATGCCCGGCGACAGGTAATCCTCGAATATTACGATCCGGTCATCCCTGTACTCAATTACCGGTTTTGAGTATGACCACCAGTAGCCGTCATTCCCATAGCGGCCCCCTTCAGTTGTCTTTTTGGCGAAAGACTGCTTCTCTGTTTCAAAAGATGTATTGACAATCTCAACGTTCGACGGCAGGGGATCGACTATTACAGCGTTAAAGTATGGCTTGGGATTAACCACAAAAATTTTACACAGGTAAATGTTCCCGCGCTCCAGATTTCCCCTGACCTCTTTCCCGTCGGGATTTTTCTCTGTGGCGGTGGAGAGGTCGTATATGACACGCCTGATCTCCATACCCTCGTCGCGCGGAGTCACCTTAGGTATCACAGGCTGGTACACCAGTGACGCGGTGTAATAAATCCTCCCTGATCCTGTATCGTTTTTGAATTCCAGGGGATACTGCACACCACTGCTGCCAAAGGTGTATAATCGGTCGTATGTAATACCCGCGTTGAAAACCTCCAGTGAACCCTGTCCGAAGGTGTGGCTGAAAGCCTCTTTTGAGTTTACAAGAACGCGCGAAACAATCTCTTTGCTGCCCGGTTTTTCGTATAAGGTATGGTACCTGTCTACGGCAAGGGCCAGCATGGCAATGCTCTGTGTACTCTGCCAGTAGTTGTGTTCCCTTGAACTTATTATGTAATTAACTATTCCCGGTATCAGCGGATTGGAACTGTCCAGCTCCATATAACACATGAGGATTACACCCAGGGTTGATCCCTCTGAATAAAAGGCCCTTGTGTAGGCGCCGTATGTCTCGCCCCTGAAAGATACTTTACGTGTCGTGATCTCCATGTTGTTTTTGAAAACATTAAAGAGCTCCTTTACCTCCCTGTTGTCGCTGAATTTTTTTACCCTGTTCTGATGGGCAATTGAAAGCACCAGAAAACCCTTCGCCCTGAGCGAAAGGCTTTTGCGATTTTCAAAGAGCACCTTCGAGAGTGAACTATCCTGTTCACCTGCAAGGCAGAATGTATAATTGATAAGGGAGATGGTCTCGAGCACGTAGCTGTACCCGTCCTTTTCAGGCTCACGTATGTACTTTTTAAGATACCTTACAGCACCTTTTATGACCTGATCATCCACACTGTATCCCCTGCTCTTTGCCACTGAAAGCACAAAGGTTATATAGGCAGACAGGTACGGGTCACTCCTGGCCTCGTCCTTCCACATGCTCTCTTTCCAGAACCTGAATCCTCCGTCGGCGTTCTGGAAATCTTTTACCTCGCCCAGAAAGAGCTTCTCTATGTTCGCGAAATCATAGCCAATACCTTCAGGAGGCCTGAACGAGAATTCATTAAGCAGCTTACCCGCAGATATTGAGAGCAGAAAAGCCGATGCCCTCTGCTCAATGCACAGATACGGGTTGCTTTTGTAGAATGTAAAAGCGCTGTTGAGCCCCACAAGCACAGTGGATGAAAGCTGAATGTTCAGTCCGCCATACTGCGGGAATACCTCTTTCTCAGAAGGAAAAATTATCATCTCGGAAAAACTTTTTTCGGTAAAACCTGAAACAGTAAAAGCCTCCTCGACCGGGTGTTCAAGCACTGGAAACTCGTATAGCAGCCTGTCGCGCACATCCTTTTCGCCGAATCCCGTTTTGCTGAAGGCTGCCATGTTCACGGGCTCTGCGGTCAGGTAGCCTTTTACCTTTATGATTCTGTCGATCCCGGTGTTTCCTGAACGTATGGCACTTACAATAGCACTGTTTATCTCTGCGTATTTTTTTGTATTCAGTGTTACAGGGAAGAGTACCTCCTTTGCCTCGCCCGGTTTAAGGTTAACAACCTTTGATGTTGAATCCAGGTCAAGAAGGTCCGCCTCTATGCTGACTTTAAAGTCTGCTGTAATTCCGGTCTGGTTTATCACTACTGCTCCAAGCTGCAGCTTGTCCCCTGTGCGTATAAAGCGCGGTACGCTCTTCTGCACGACCATGGCCTTGCGAACCCTGAATT
>Ga0116141_10004850_pt1 | contig 11295 bp, 8 predicted proteins | sample AD_UKC097_MetaG_FD_89744 | JGI IMG/M metagenome (GOLD analysis project Ga0116141, IMG submission 89744) | Active sludge microbial communities of municipal wastewater-treating anaerobic digesters from USA - AD_UKC097_MetaG | ecosystem: Engineered > Bioreactor > Anaerobic > Digestate | place: USA... | reverse complement strand
TTTTTCCGAAATCCGAAATCCGAAATCCGAAATAAAATGTTCTAAAAGGGTTTATGTTCCAGAGTGGGGGTATAATATTTCGAAAAGGTAAGTCTTGTCTGCCCCCCTTTTATTTTTATTTCATAAAGAAGAAAAACCAGAAAAAAGTCGAAAGTCGAAAGTCGAAAGTCGAAAGTTATTGTCATGTCCTAAAATAAGTTGACACATTTAGTTAGACATATTTTTTATTTCTTTTTTCATATTATGCTATTTTAACTTGAGTATGAACTTGTGATGGAGTTCTCAGGTTTAATGACCAATGAGGTCTTTTTTCATTGTAAATGTCAATTCCAGAGCGAGTAGCTGAAAGAGCATGTTGGAAATTGTTAAATGTTGAATCTAAATAAAACTCATCTTTCAATATACCATTAACTCTCTCTGCAACAGCGTTTTCGTAACAATGATTCTCTTCAGTCATACTGATGCTAACTTTAGCTTTTTTAAGTATTCTTACATAATCTTTACAGCAGTACTGAACTCCTCTGTCCGAGTGGTGTATTAATGATTCCGATTTGTCTTTACGAGTGCGAAGTGCCATTTTTAAAGCCACAACCGCTCCTTCAATACTCAAACTACGACTTAACGCCCAACCTACTATTTTGCGAGAATATAAATCAGTAATTAAAAATAAATACACAAAATTATTGACTGTCCGTATGTAGGTTATATCACTGACCCAGACCTGATTTGGACGTGTTACTTTGAGATCCTTTATCAGATTATTCCATTTATGAAAACGATGATATGAATTGGTCGTTTTCGTGTAACTCTTTTTAGGCTTTATAAGCAAATTATATTTACTCAGTATCTTGAAAAACTTATCTCTTCCTATTTTGTCAATCTTTAACAGATCGTCTTTTAGCAAGTTATAAACCTTTTTTCCGCCTAAACGAGGTTGTTCTCGCCTCTTTTCTTGTATTAGTTGCACAATCATAGATTCTTGAAATTCGTTCTTTACAGCCTCTTTTTTGCTCTTATAAAAAGCTTGCCGACTTATTCCAAAATATTTACACATAGACATTACTGATTCTTCTTTTTGAAGTAAATTGATAACTCTTGTTCGTACTTTTTTTTTAAGTTCAAATCAAACATTTCGTCAGCAACCTCGATGACTTTTTCTGAACATTTGTGATGCAAAGAAAGCTCTGCATAAGCCTCTTTTAAAGCTTTGTTTTCTGCTCTGAGACGTTTCAACTCGTCTATTTCTTCTCTTGTTTCCACTCTGATAATTTTGTTTAATAAATGTTGTTTACCATATTTACGAAGCCAAATCTGAATAGTTGCAGCACCACCAATGCCGTACTTAAGACGACATTCTCCAATACTTAAACCATTTACTTCGATTTCTTCTACTACTTGTAATTTAAAACAATTACTGTACCGTTTTATTGTCCTTTGATGTTTTGTCATGTTTTTATCCTGTTTTAAGTGTCAACTTATTTTAGGACATGACAGTTAATTCTAAATTCTAAACTCTAAATTCTAAATTTACAATAATGTCACCCCTTCGGGGTTCTATTGGTTCTTGGGGTCAACATTTTGCTATAATAATGTCACCCCTTCGGGGTTTAAAATTTTAAGGTGTAATTTTAAAATTATGCAATATTTAATCATAACACCCAGATAATCAACCACATCAATAGCCCCAACCTTTAGGTTGGGGAGAAGAATAGCTCACCGCGATATCGGCCTTTAGGCCAAATTTATTATAATGTTCCCCTTTTGGGGTTATTTTGAAGACAGAAAGATTTCGCTGCTTTCTAGAACCTTAGGCACGGTAGTATGTCAACTCGGGGCGCGACTTGAAGTCGCACCCCGAGTATCCTGAATTTTGTAATTAACACTCCATATCAAAAAAGGAAAATTTTCCAGAGACCACCCCGCCCTTCGGGCACCCCTCCTTCTTCCAGAGGAGGGGAGTTAAAATAACAAAAGAGACACCTCAAATCCTGCCCCCTGTTTTTTTTAATTTCAAAAAGAAGAAGAAATAAAAAATAAGAAGTAAGAAATTGAAAATCAAGCGGATCCGTAATTTATTTCGACTTTCGACTTTCGACTTTTTTTCCGCCTTCCGCCTTCCGCCCTCCGCCTTCAGTTAATCGTTTTCATTAACATTCCGGAGGTCGATGCCCCACATGAGTTTTTCGCGGATGACGGAAAAGTAATCGGAGCTGAAGAAACGGGGTGTCTGAATAGAAAAAGCCTCTTTGGTGATGGTTAATGTGCAGGGGTTCTCGATTTCGTAACGGGTTGAGTCTAAGGATAATAAGAATCGATTGGAGCGACTTTGAACCCGGATGGTGATCCGATCCTGATCCTGAACGACAATGGGACGAACCGCCAAAGTATGAGAGGAGATCGGGGTAATCACATGAACCTGAGCGGAAGGATGAATAATGGGACCGCCGCAACTCAATGAGTAAGCTGTAGAGCCTGTCGGAGTTGCAATGATCAGTCCGTCAGCCCAATAGGTGTTGACTTTAACTCCATTTACCCAAACGAGAATACCGTTGATGGAGGTCTCATCTGAAGGTCTGATGGTTACATCATTCACCGCAAACAGATTTTTAAACGGGAGTTGCTGATCCGCTTCAATATGGAGCAAAGATCTTTCTTCGATCTCATAATCTTTATTGATTAGCGCTTCAATCGCGGCTTCGAAGTTCTTTTTGGTGATCACTGTCAGAAACCCGATTCTTCCGGTATTGACTCCCACAACCGGAATTTGTAAATCTGCAACCAGATTGGCTGCATCGATAAAAGAACCATCTCCCCCAAAAGAGATGATAAAATCGATGGGGGAGAGGGCTTTTAAATCTTCATAAGTTGAGAAGGGAGTAGTTTTTAATGGGCACTCTTTCGTAAAAGGCTCATTTTGTAAATTTTCATGAGCAATCAGTTGAACCTGATGTTGAGACAACAACTTTAAAACCGAGGTAATAAAGGGGTTATCTTTACAATTATGGGGCCTGCTGTAGAGTGCAATTCTCATTATTTATACTCTTTTGCTTCAATCTCTTTGTTAATCACCATAAGTGCGTTGAAAGCCAAAGCTTTCATTTCATCTTCACCGGGATAAACTTTAATTGGAGCAATCCATTCAACATATTGTGTTATTTTCTCAATCATGGGTTTACCGTAAGCAATCCCACCGGTTAAAAGAATCGCATCAATTTTGCCTTTGAGGACTGTTGCTGCTGCTCCAATCTCTTTTGCAATTTGATATGCCATTGCATTTTCAATCAGTATCGCTTTAGGATCTCCTGCTGCTGCCATTTTTTCCACTTCATAAGCATCGTTGGTATTGAAATAGGCAACATAACCTCCCTTTCCAACAATCATCTTTTTAACCTCTTCTTTGGAGTATTTTCCGCTAAAGCAGACATCAACAATTTGGTGCATTGGAAGTGTTCCGGAGCGTTCAGGAGAGAATGGACCATCCCCGTCCAAAGCCTGGTTCACGTCGATTACTTTTCCTTTTAGGTGTGCTCCAACACTGATTCCGCCGCCCATGTGAGCAATAATCAAGTTGAGATCTTCATATTTTTTGTTTTCAGATGCTGCAAAAGTTCTGGCAATCGCTTTTTGATTTAAAGCGTGGAAAATACAGATTTTTTCAAACAAAGGGTGACCTGTGATACGGGCTACATCTTGCAGTTCATCCACCACAACGGGGTCTGCAATGTAGGAAGCATCGAGCCCGATTTCCTTTGCAATCAGGTCTGCAATCAGCCCACCCAAATTGGAAGCATGTTCACCGGAATAGCCGATAGTGAGGTGTTCTTTGAGGAGTTCATTCACTTTGTATGTTCCGGAAGGGATCGGTTTAATCAACCCACCACGACCGATAACGAATTGAATGGACTTAACTTCAATTCCATTTTCACGTAATGTGTTGAGAATAATCTCTTTTCTAAAATCAACCTGATCCGTAATTTTCTTAAATGGAGCTAACTCTTCAGCTGAATGTTTAATGTTTTTAATAAAAACCTGTTCATTATTTTCAAAAACAGCAATTTTAGTTGATGTTGAACCTGGATTTATGGCAAGAATTTGTGTCATAATTCTATAATTAGTTGATTAATCAAAAGATAATATAGCTTCTTTAATAATGGCGATAGCTTCGCGTAATTGTTCTTCAGTGATGATCAAAGGAGGAGCAAAGCGGATAATGTGTTGGTGTGTAGGTTTCGCCAATACTCCCATCTCTTTCATTTTCACGCATACGTCCCAAGCTTCTTTCCCATTCTTAGGCTTGATCACAATCGCATTCAGCAACCCTTTTCCTCTTACGATTTCTATCATATCGCTTTGAACTTTTTTCATTTCATCGCGGAAAATTTTGCCTAAATATTCAGCTTTTTCTGCTAAGTTTTCTTCTTTTACGACTTCTAACGCAGCTATAGCCACTCTACAAGCTACAGGATTTCCTCCAAATGTAGAGCCATGCTCACCCGGTTTGATATTTAGCATAATCTCATCATTAGCCAACACTACAGATACGGGGAAAACTCCGCCGGAGAGTGCTTTTCCTAAGATTAAGATATCCGGTTTTACATTTTCATGATCGCAAGCCAACAATTTTCCGGTTCTGGCGATTCCGGTTTGTACTTCGTCAGCAATGAAGAGTACATTTTTAGCTTTACACAATTCGTAAGCTTTAGCTAAGAATTGATCTTCAGGAACATAAACGCCTGCTTCACCCTGAATCGGTTCAACTAAAAATCCGGTAATGTTAGGATCTTCCAATGCTTTTTCCAATGCGGGAATATCATTGTATGGGATTCTTACAAATCCGGGAGTGTATGGACCGTAACCTGAGTACGCAGTGGGGTCACTGGACATGGAAATAATGGTGATAGTCCGACCGTGGAAGTTCCCTTCGCAGCAGATGATCTTAGCTTGGTTTTCAGGAATACTTTTGTTCATATATCCCCATTTTCTGCACAGTTTCAAAGCAGTTTCTACTGCTTCAGCACCGGAGTTCATGGGTAACATTCTGTCAAATCCAAAATATTCTGTAATATATTTTGCATAAACACCCAAAATGTCATTATAAAAAGCACGCGAAGTGAGGGTTAAAGTTTTACCTTGCTCAATTAATGCGTTGATAATTTTGGGGTGACAGTGACCTTGATTTACAGCGGAATAGGCTGATAAAAAGTCAAAATATTTCTTTCCTTCAACATCCCATACAAAAGGACCTTCACCTCTGGAAAGTACAACTTCGAGTGGATGATAGTTGTGAGCACCATATTGCTCCTCTAGTTGGATTGCCTCCTGACTTGATGTAATTTTTTCAATCATAAGTATATATGTTTTTAATTTAATAATGTACTCATAAATTAACCTGCAAATATAAAGAAAAGGATTCAATTAAATGCTTTTCTTTAAAATTATTCTATTTCATTCTGTCGTTTTCGCTGATATCAAGATAAATAGAATTGAGCTCTTTTATAAAAAATGTTGGGGAATAAAAAAAATCTTAATTATGCCATTAATTATTGTATATTTGCTTTTTGTTAAAATGAAGACAAAAAGATTCTATCTATTTTAAATTGAGAACAATACAGTTTTTTATTTATGAGTAAAATTGAAAAACACCCGATTTTAGACGTTTCTCCTAAGAGAGAAGTGATATTTGAGTATAATGGTATTCCTGTTAAAGGAGAGGAGGGTTACACTATTGCAGCGGCACTTCACCGAGCGGGATTCACAGTCCATAGCCACAGTATTGACGGGAGAGAGAGAAGTTTAGAGTGTGGAATTGGGAAGTGTGGTGCTTGTGAAATGTTGGTGGATGGTCAGGTTAAGAGAATCTGTATCACCAAAGTGGATGGAGTAAAAACTGTAACGGAGATTCCTGCAGACTATATTCCTCCGGTTACGCCAATTGATACGCATAAAAAGATTAAGATTTACAAAACCCAGGTTGTTATTATTGGTGCCGGTCCGGCAGGTTTGGCTTGTCGTAAAGAACTCAATGATCTCGGGATTCCCAATTTGGTGATTGACAATAATGCGATCGTTGGAGGTCAGTTCAATATGCAAACGCACCAGTTTTTCTTTTTTGAGAAAGAAAAATTATATGGGGGGATGCGCGGATTTGAAATCTCCAGTCACCTGGCAGGAGATAATCACGATGGCATCATCCTTAACTCCACTGTTTGGGATGTTTTGGAAGGCAAAAGAATTGCGGTTAAAAACTTAGTAAGTGAAGAGATTTTTTATGTTGATGCGCAATACTTAGTTGTGGCTACCGGAGCAGTTCCTTTTGTACCCGCTTTTGAAAATGATGACCTTCCCGGTGTATATACCGCTGCGGTGGTACAAAAAATGATGAATGTGGAACATACGCTCTTAGGGAAAAATATTCTTTCTATAGGGGCCGGAAATATCGGATATTTAACCTCTTATCAAGCTTATCAGGCGGGAGCCAATGTGGTTGCCATTATTGAAGCCATGGACCGTGAAGGTGGTTTTCCCGTTCAAGCAAACCGCGTGAGAAGGTTGGGTATTCCTATTCTGACATCACACGTTTTATTGAAAGCGATACCTAATGAAGATAGAACCGGGGTTGTCGGTGCAGTAATAGCAGAAGCTGAAAACTTTAAACCGATTCCGGGTACTGAAAAAGTGATTGAGGGGATCGATGTAATCAACATTTGTACAGGTTTGATTCCTGACGATCAGATCATGATTAAAGGAAGATTTGTATTTGGTATTCATGCCTATGGAGTGGGTGATGCAGTGAGAGTAGGGGAGGGAACCTGCGCGGTGTTAAGAGGAAAACAGGCTGCTCTGGAAATCGCAATGGAAGCCGGAAAGCGAATCAATTTTGACCACTATTTGCAAGTTTCCAAGGATTATATTGACTCTCAACAACATCCGGTACGGATATTGGAAACACCAAGAAAGCCTTCAGAAGAAAGAATGCAGAAACATGGATTTGTTATTGCCGACTGTCTCTATGGCTTTGCATGTAATCCTTGCTCATTTGCCTGTCCTCAGAAAGCAATCACCAAATCTTCAACCTCTTCAGTTCCAATTATCGATTATGATCTCTGTATCGGCTGTATGGAGTGTGTAGCGCAATGTCCCGGTTTGGCTATTTTTGGATATAATCTGAAAAAGAACTGGCTCTTCTTACCTATTGAATACTTTATTGATGAAGGTGCTGAGGTGTATCTCATTAACAATCAAGGTAAAAAGTTAGGTGAAGGAGTGGTTGAGAAGATATTGCGAAAACCTAATAAAACGCATGTGGCAAGGGTAAAAGCAACCCATTTTGAGGGTGAATCTTTGACCGATGTTTCCGGTTTTATTGCCAAAGATAAATATCCCGAACCGCTCAAGATGACTCCTTATGTTGAGAAGAAAGAGGATTCTATCTATGTGTGTCACTGTGAGGATATTACTCTTGAGAGTATTTTGAAGTCGGTTGGAGATCGTAAAATGATTTCGGTGGATGAGTTGAAACATATCACCCGTATTGGAATGGGTGCTTGTCGTGGAAAAAGATGTGTTCCCAGAGTGCGACAGCTTTTGAGAACTAAAGGGATTGAAGTAGTAGGTACCCCTACCCCCAGAGGCCCCCTTTCCAGTCAAGTTAACGTAAAAGAATTATATCCATCAGATAGCAATCCTGAGCTGATAACCCGGGTAGATGGAAAAGCGACCCGCAAGGAGAGATGTGAAGTATTTGTTGCCGGAGGAGGAATTACCGGAAGTGCATTGTTCAGATACTTTGCAGAAAATAAGAAGCAGGTTGTGATGGTGAACTTCCGGAGAGGTAGCTCCTGGCGCAATATTGCCGGTGGAAGACCCGCTTTTTCAGTGCCTGAAATTGCGGACATCGCACGTCAAAATTTGGAAATTTACAAAGATCTGCAAAAACAGACCCAAATCAATCTGAAACAGACCCGCTATATCGGCTTTGCTCATGATGATCAGACTTACAAAGCATTGCATGATTCGATGAGTTGGTCTGATGCCATTATGGTGGATAAAAAGGATTTCAAAAAAGAGATTTCGCCCTATTTTAATGATTCTTTAGATACCTACCAGGCAGCATTGATTACCAATGAATGTTGGCAAGCAACTCCGGGCTTGGTTTTGGATGCGATTAGAAATATTGGATTGGCAAACGGTGGAACTATTTTGGAAGACTCACAACTATTGGAAGTTCAAAAAACACAAAACGGCTATATGGCACTGGTGCTAACCCATAATAAAGAGTATGTGGAGTACCATTGCGATCACTTTGTCAATGCTTTAGGACAAGAAGCGGATATTTTTGCAAAACAACTGGGTATTGAAACCGGACTCTATCCTGTTAAACACCAGGCATTTATCACTAAGAGATTGCCCATGTTGGGTAAAAATGGGGATAGTCTGGATATGTTGATTGACAGAAGAGTGAGAAAAGGTTTTTCAGCTGTATATGGTCAGCAGTTACATGAAACCGGTCAAATTATCGGCTGTGCTTCTCCCGCTATTGACCCCAATGAAACCCGCGTTGATTTGAGATATAACTCTAAGGAGTTCCTGGAAATTGTATCTGAAGTTTTTGTGGATTTTATTCCTCAAATCGGTGGGGTTACATTCCAGGCATTCTGGTCAGGCTACTATGTTGAACCTAAGTATATTGTTGATCCTGAAGCAGGATTACTCATGGGTATGCGTGGACACGGTTTTATGTTAGGTCAATATTTAGCTAAACTTTATGTGGATCAATACCTTGGAAAAGAGGTGCCATCATACATGAAAGAGCTTGCTCTGAATGGAAGCGGACTGAGTGAAACTGCGTTTAAATAAAGGGAAAAAATAAAATCAAGTAGTTATGGAACTGATTCAAGTCAAAGATAAAAAGTTCAGAAAGATGATCTCATCTTCTGAAATTGATGAAGCCGTAACTCGAGTAGCACAACAAATCAATCAAGAATATCAAAATGAAACTCCAATCATTCTGGTTACATTGAATGGAGCGATCATTTTTGCCTCAGACTTACTCAAACAACTCAATATCGAATGTGTGGTTACTTGTGTTAAGGTTTCCTCTTATAGTGGAACACAGTGTACAAATAATCTTCAGGAAGTGATAGGATTAACTGAAAATATTGAGGGAAAACGAGTCTTGATTATTGAAGATATTGTGGATACGGGAAATACTTATCAGCATTTGGCAGAACTGCTGAAAGCACACAAGGCGAAAGATATAAGAATTGCAACAATGACTTTCAAACCTGATACATACGATAAATCTTTACCGGTTCATTACATTGGTATCAACATTCCATCTCTGTTTGTTGTGGGAAGAGGATTAGACTATGATGGTTTGGGAAGAAATTTGGTTGATATTTATCAGTTGCATGAGTAAAAATGGATACAAAAAGCTGATTATGAACGAAAAACACTCACTCAATATTGTTTTGCTTGGTGCTCCCGGTTCAGGTAAAGGAACACAAGCAGATTTGATCAAAAGACGTTACCGATTGCACCATGTTTCTACAGGTGAACTTTTTAGAAAAGAGATTGCTAAGGGGACGGAGTTAGGAGCTTTAGCAAAAGCAATTATAACGAAAGGAAATCTCTGTCCGGATGAGGTAACTTTGAATATGTTGGCTAACTATTTGGAAAGATTCCCCAATGCCAAAGGATTTATCCTGGATGGCGTACCTCGTACCATTGAGCAAGCTCAAATGCTGGAAGGAATCGGTTTTGATCGTCCAATTGAAATAGATTTGGTTATATGTATTAAAGTAAACAAGGAGATTGTGGCGGAACGTCTGGCTAAACGCGCGGAGTTGATTGGAAGAAGTGATGATACTCCGGAAGTAATCAAGCAAAGAATTGTCAACTACGAAAACTTAACTTTCCCGGTGTCTGAGTATTATAAACAGAAAGGATTGTTATTTGAAATAGACGGAATGCGTTCTATCGAAGAGGTGTTTAGGGATATTTGCGGCATCATTGATTCCCATAATAATCATTAACGGATGATAATTTCATCACAAAACAGATAAGAATCTGCACCGGCGGAGCCGTGCCAGGCAGGCAAAGCGCCCTTATTTCGATAAACGATTGCTAAATAGCGGGTTTTTATCCTTAAATCGTCCACTTTACGGAGGTAGATTCCAATCTCTTTATCATCAATTTCAGAGAAGATAATTGCTTCATCCATTTGATAATCAATACCATCGGTAGAAGTATAGATGAGCAATGTATCGGGAGCCAGGATCCATCCTGCACAATTTTGTTGGAATTTTGCTTCTATGACTGAAACCAATTGGGGGGAGCCAAAGTCGTACTCCACGGCAATATCTTCACCCCAATAGCCTTGCCAACGCCCGTCCCTAAAGTCTGATCCACCCGTCAAACCATCCCCAAGGGAGAAAGCAGAACCCCCGGAATATTGTGGGAGATAAGTGCTGTAAGGAGTGCGGATTCGAACGATATTCCCGACTCCTAAATGGTGTAGCAAATATTGCTCTTGATAGTATGGGCGTTGCAGAGAGTCGTATACTACCGTTTTGATAATGGAGGATTGTGTCAGTGGAAATGGAGCGCTGTATTGTTCAGAAAATCGGTTCGGGGTTGAGCCGTCTGTTGTGTAATAGATTGATATATTGGGATATAACGATTGGAGGTCAACAGTTTGTTTGGATGAGGTTGTCGGGGTATTGTGTGCGACTTGAGCGGAGATCATAATCTGATATGGCAGTTGGTTGATTTCCTCTGCAGCACGGTCATAGCGTTTGCGAATCTCATCGAAAAAGTGAACCCGACACTCATTTTCCCATAAGTTCTGGTAGCTGAGTTTCAAAGTATGGAGTTTCTTTTTCAAAAGCTGAGATTGGTGATCTAATTGTGCCAGTGATTCAGGTGTACCCTCCATAAATTGGTCGTAAATCATCTTGCGGGTACGGTTTCTCAAGGCATTGTATTCGTAGCGATCAATTACATAACTCAAAAAATCGAGATCTTTCTGATTTCGTTTGGCTTGCGATGAAAACCGGTTCAGTTGCGCTCTTACATAAGGAATCTGATTGAGCAGACTCAGATTCAGAGCATCATATTCGGGAGTTAAAAGCGGAGCCCAAAACTCTGAAAGCGGTCGCCAGGTGTGGGAACAGAGCACCATGCCATCCTGAATTGCTGCTTTACTTTGGGCTATCGCTTTAATAGTTTCGAAATAATCCTCTACACCAAACCGATACAAGGAATAGTTGCGGTTAAATTGGGCTAATCTCTGAT
>Ga0116141_10004847_pt1 | contig 11299 bp, 12 predicted proteins | sample AD_UKC097_MetaG_FD_89744 | JGI IMG/M metagenome (GOLD analysis project Ga0116141, IMG submission 89744) | Active sludge microbial communities of municipal wastewater-treating anaerobic digesters from USA - AD_UKC097_MetaG | ecosystem: Engineered > Bioreactor > Anaerobic > Digestate | place: USA... | reverse complement strand
GCCCCGCATACTATCCGATGAGGAAGACGATATGTTTGGATTTCGCAAAAAGAGTCTCGTTGGCCTGGATATCGACACCGCTGCCGTGCGTATGGTGCAGTTGCGGCGCGAGGACACCGGATACACCGTCACGGGAGCGTGCGTGACTGAGATCGCCCCGTGGGGCGACGATCCGGAACTCCGTCGAATTCACACCGTGCGCGCGATTCAGCAGGGGCTCTCCAGACGCCATGTGGACGGTAGGCTCGCCGTCTGCGGATTACGGGGGCCTGAGGTCGTTGTCCGGAGCTTTGAATTCCCCCTTCTGCCGCCCGAGGAGATCGGGCCGGCGGTCGGATTGGAGGCGTCGCAGATCTGCCCGTTCAGCCCGGACGAGAGCACTTTCGACTACCAGGTGACCTCGATGGACACCGGGAAGACACACGGGTTCTGGGTCGCCGCGAACGACGGCCTGATCCGAAGCACGCGTCATCTTGTGCATGAGGCCGGATTGCATTGCGTCATGCTCGATGTGGCCGGCCTGGCCCTGCTCAATTGCCTGCGGGAATCCCACAACGGAACGGGCAGCACGCAAGATGACGGCAATGCTCAGGGCAGACCGGCAGTCGTGGACATCGGCGGTTCCTGCACGACAATCGCCATTACAGACCATGCGGGCCGTCCGTTCGTCCGTGACATCAATTCAGGCAGTGACGAGATTCTCCGGCGGATGGCGGACGAAGCGGACGTCCCGTTCGAGATCGCCAAGACCGCCCTGTTGAACCACGGACTGGAGCAGAATCCCGTCGATGAGATGGATCTGGAGGCTGCCGGTTCGCAATCCGGGAATGAGGCCCTGCTCTGGGACAACCTGGAGGGGGCATGCGCCGGCTTGGTGGAAGATATCGCGACGACGCTGCGGTACTACGCGGCCCAGTATGGTTCAGGGCTGTCCGTACAGGGTCCCGCGGCGGGCGGTCCGGGCGTGAAAGCCGACCGACTGCTCGTCTGCGGCGCGTTGGCACAGGTGACGGAGTTCATCGAGCTGCTGCGCACCAAACTGTACATCGACGTAGCGGCCTGGAACCCCGTCGAGGCCATGCGCTGTGACGCACCGAAGGCCAAGCGGTTGGCCTCGACGCTGCAGCAAGTCGGCTCTTCGATGTCGCTGGCTGCCGGCTTGGCCATGAGGTGTCTGTGATGGTCGGTTCGGTGCACGAGTTCGCCGTCGCAGGCCGGATGCTCCGGAATCGCAAGAGACGAATGTGCAATGGGAAATAACGCCATGTATACTGTCGACCTGCTCATGGGAGAAGGGATTCCAATTCGGAGCCGACCGGGAGGCATTGCCCTGGCGTGTCTGATCGTCGTGGTCCCCCTGTTGATCGGTCTGGGCATGACCAGTTTCTACATGGATGGGCGCATCATCGTGTCGATCGAGAAACAGCAGTTGAGCAACATCGAAGCGGCGTCCGGGGCCCTGTCGCAAGCCTTGAAGAAGAAGGAGTCGCTCGAGAAGGCCAAAGTGTCGGCAAACGGCGTGCTCTCGGAGATCAAGACCTCCGTCGACGGCTATACGCAGTGGTCGCGGACTCTGGCCGCGCTGGTCGAGAACCTCTCGGACACCCTGGTCCTGACCCGATTGGAGGCGAGCCAGGGCACCGTCCAACGGAAGGTTCCGGCACAGGACGATCCGACCAGGAAAGTGGACGTGAGCGTGCCGGTGCGCACGCTGAAGCTCTGTGTCTGCGGACGCAAGCCGGGGCCGGCCCTGGACGCGGTGCAGGCCCTCCAGGAGAATCTGCGGTCCTCCCCGGTGATCGGGCCGATGCTGGACACGATCACCGTCTCACAGAATGTCATCATCCTGGACAGCCAGGAGGCCGTCATGTACGAACTCGAATGCGTTCTCAAGGCCGGACCGTCCGTCCGGAAAGGTTGACGATAGATAACTGGTGCATATGAGAATTCGAGACAAATACCTGCTGATCATGGCCGCCGTGTGGGGGCCCTGTCTGGCGCTGGCGGTGGCGTCCTACGCCATGGTGCTGCGTCCCCAGTTGGACCATCGACATGAGCTCGAGGCGAAGATCGTTCAGGCGAAGGAGTACTATGCCCGGGCATTGCAGGCCGCAAAGCCGGATCTCCAGGCCCGTCTGACCGAGCAGGTTCACCGGCTGCACGAGCGGATTGAGGATTTCCTCGTGCACCTCAAGGATGCGCCGGAGCTGGCCTTCACAATCGGGAACCTGGCCCAGGAAACGAGACTGGAATCGTTCACGATACGACCCGTGAACACAAGGAACTCGCAGATATCGGGCGATCCCGAGTGCGTCGTGGAGAAGCGTCTGAACGTGAGCTTCCTCGCCGGGTTCACGCGGTTCGCGGCCTTCCTGAACGCCCTGGAGCGTCACCGTCCCGTCGTCTTCGTCGAGACGTTCGCCATCAATCGTCCCCAGGAGCCCGACGGCCAGCCCCAGGTGGACATGGGATTGGCGGTCCTCGTTGAGAAGCCGCAAGGGATCTGACTATGAACGTCACGAAAGCAGACAACCCCCGATACGAGAACCCGGATGAGCAGAGTGCCGGTTCGCCCGCCTCGTCGGGCCGGCATTTCAGCCGGAACGCCAGGCACCGCGAAACAAGAACACTCCAGACGGCGATGCTGGCACGACAAAGGACCGGCCGACGGGCCTCCCGCATGCAGATATCGACGGCCGGCAGCGTCCCGCATTCCCGCTTGAGACCCAATGTGTACGACTCAGAGGGACGAGAGGGCGGCATCCGACAGAAGGTCACGATAGTCCTGATCCCGGTTCTGGCCCTGACCCTGCTGTACGTTCTGCGAAACCCGTTGACGGCATCGACGCCGGCACAAGACGCGCAGGTGGCTGAGGTTGCCTCCGCCCCCGTCCCCGACGTGGAGATCGCCTGGCAGATCCCTCCGCTCTATTAGCCGGGCGGGCGCGATCCCATGCGATTGCCGACTCCCCCCGTCGTGCCTGTTGAGGAGCCGGTGGTCGCCCCCACAGAGCCGCACATGGACCTGATCGTGACCGGAATCCTGTACAGTGAGGACAGACCCGCGGCTATCGTCGATACCTTCCTCGTACACGAGGGAGAGCAGATCTCCGGGGCAACGGTAATTAAAATCGAGACAGACGGCGTCGAATTCGAAATGAACGGTCGGACCTGGAAACAGGCCGTCGAGATCGACAAGAAGTAACACTCGGGAGAACGAATATGAGATCCTGTGCCATACAATCGTGGGAACGGACGCCCTGGACAACATGTCGAATAGGCCGACTGGGAACGAAGCTGTTGAAGCTCGCGGCCGTCGCATGGCTTCTGTGGTCCTTCGTGGCCCCGCAGGCCGCCCGCGGCACCGAGTCGCAGGGCTCGCCGGCGCAGACGCCTCTCCAGCAGCGGCTGGAGAAGAGGATCAGCGTCGAGTTCCGCAAGACGCCCCTGGAGGACGTCATTCGGATCATTGCGGAGCAGGCCGATGTCGATGTGGTCGCCAGCCCCAGCGTGACAGGGGAAGCCACCGTAAAATTGACCGACGTTCCGCTCCAGGAGGCCCTCCGAAGCATCCTGGAAGTGCACGGGTTCGACTACGTAGTGGGCGACAACATCATCCGCGTCCTGGCGCAGGACGAAATGCCCAAGGTACCCGAGAGACAGGTCTCCCAGATCTTCGAGATCACCTATGCCGATGTCGCCGAGGTGGTGAAATCGCTCGACAAGTTCAAGTCGGACGTTGGCTCGATCACCCACATCGAGGGCACGAGCCACATTCTCGTGACCGACAAGGAGGTCAAAGTCAAGGACATGAGCGACTTCATCAGGGAGGTGGATCGGATCACGCCGCAGATCCTCGTGGAGGCCCGTATCTACGACATCACCAGCAAGGACCGCTTCGACCTCGGTATCCAGTGGGCCGCCGGCACCAGCACCCTGTACAACAGTGACGGGGTACCGGACCTGACGACCCGCACGGACCCTTTCGCCAGAGGACTGTTCAATGGAACGGCCCCAAAAACGGAGAACACCACGGGCGCGGTCCGGCTGGGCTGGCTCAACTCCGATGTGGACATCGACATGGTGCTGAGGGCCGAGCAGGAGAATCTCAACGCCAAGCTGCTGGCCAATCCGCGGGTCCTCGTGCTCAACGACAAAATGGCCAAGATCAAGATCGTGTCGGAAATTCCCTACCAGGAACTCCAGGAATCCGCCCTGGGGGGGAGCATCGGAACGACAGCCTTCCGCGAGGTCGGCGTCGAGCTGCAGGTGACGGCACACCTGGCCGTCCGTGACCAGATGATCCGGTTGCAGATGAAACCCTCGTTCAGCGTCGTCACCGGTGAGGTCATCGTGGCGGGCGTCAACGTGACCTATCCGCAGCCCGTCGTGGATCGGCGTGAGGCCGACACGACCCTGATCGTCAAGAACGGCCAAACGGTCGTCCTGGGCGGACTGAAGAAGAAGGAAGTGAACCAGCAGATCAACAAGATCCCGTTGCTCGGAGACATTCCTTTGGCCGGCGCGCTGTTCCGCTTCAAGGCGGAGGAGACGATCAACAGCGAGTTACTCGTGTTCATCACGCCGTGGATCATCGAGCAGCCCATGATGACTGAGGCCGAGACTCGGGCCTACCAGGAGACCGAGTTCAGGAACCCGCTGCCGTCCTATACGGCTGCGGAAGAAGCTCAACAGGACTGATTGCACACATGCACGAGCAATCGCGGAAGGTCGCTCTGCCCGGCCTGATGTACGAGCGGGCGGGCCAATGGTGGTGGCAGGTGAGGCTGCCCGGAGAGGAAACGGTCAAGACCCGACTGCTGGAAATCCCCGGCGTCGGGACGGCTGGCTGCGACCCCGAGACCGCCGAGAGGGCCGCCCTCGCACTGTGGGAGCAGGCCGTCGTGCGGGAGGGAACCCGGCAGTTCATCCTCGATTGCACGCGGAAAGTGGAGCAATTCAAAACCCGGTTTCTCGACAAGCTCGGGCGTCTCACGGAGATCGTTGAATCGGCAACCGCCAAGGCGCAGGCCGAGGCACATGCGCGAACGGAGATCGAGAGCCGGTTGAACGCGATCATCGCGGCTGCGGGACTACGCCTGGAGGACACAGGCCCCAGGACTGCGTCGCCAACGTCCGACGCGTGGGATTCGCTCACCGATCCGCCGGCTGCCCCCCGTTCTCCGGCCCCGGCCGAGAACGATCCTGCCCAGTCAGAGGTGCGGCTCTGCGAATGCTGCGGGAGAACGAGCGTCCCGACGGCGGACCTCAAGCAAATCGATTCGGGGCAGTGGCTCTGTACAGACTGCCTGAACGTGCTTCGCATCGATGGTCTGCAGGCCGAATTGGACGCACTGACCAAAGACCTCGCCTGATCGCGTGGGTTGCAGCAGGATCCGCCCACCCGTTTCGTCAAGGCCCCAGAGCGACCGACGTCTCTATCGTCGCGACTACGCCTTCACGATCTTCGACCGGCCGCTGCGGATCTTGGCCGTGGCGTTGCGAGTGTCCACGACGAGCTGCGCGTTCTTCACGATCCATGCATAATCGTAGTCGCTGTGATTCGTCGAGATCAGAACCACGTCGTAGCCGGCCAGCATCTTGGCCGTGAGCTTCTTGCTCGTCATCTGCAGGTTGTACTCCCGCTGCTTGTGCGTCTGCGGGATATATGGGTCGTTGTAGTCCACCTTCGCCCCCTTGTGCCGGAGCAGTTCAATCAGCTCCAGGGAGGGAGACTCGCGCACGTCGTCGATATCCGGCTTGTAGGCCAGGCCAAGCACCAGCACGCGCGAGCCCTTGAGGCTCTTGCGGCGCTCATTGAGCGCATCGGCCACTCGCTCGACAACGTAGTGAGGCATGCCCGTGTTGATCTGGCCCGCCAGCTCGATGAACTGCGTGGCCAGGCCGTACTGCCGTGCCTTCCAGGTCAGGTAGAACGGGTCGATCGGGATACAGTGCCCCCCGAGCCCAGGGCCGGGGTAGAACGGGCTGAACCCGAACGGCTTCGTGCTGGCCGCCCGAATGACCTCCCAGACATCGATCCCCATCCGATCGAACAACATCTTCAGCTCATTGACCATCGCGATATTGACGCAGCGGTAGGTGTTCTCCAGGATCTTCGCCGCCTCGGCGATCTCACAAGTCCCGACGGGCACTAACGTCTGAATGGCCACCCTGTACACGCCCAGCGCACGCTGGAGACTCTCCTTGCCGTAGCCGCCGACGACTTTGGGGATGGTGGCGGTGCGGAAGTGCCGATTGCCGGGATCCTCCCGTTCAGGCGAGAAGGCCAGGAAGAAGTCCTTCTCCGCCTTCAATCCGGATTGTTCCAGGATCGGCAGCATGACCTCGCGAGTCGTGCCGGGATAGGTCGTGCTCTCCAAGACGACGAGCTGCCCTTTCCGCAGGTACTTGGCGATGGTCCGGCAGGTGGATTCGACGTATTGGAGGTCCGGTTCACGATTCCTGGTCAGCGGCGTGGGCACGCAGATGATCAGCGTGTCCGGCCGGGACAGTCTCGTCATGTCGTCGGTGGCATGGAAACGCCCCGATTTGACCATCTCGGCCATCGTCTCGTGACGGATGTGCTTGATCGGGCTTCGTCCCCGGTTGATCAGGGCCACCATCTTCGAGTTGATGTCGAACCCCAGCACCCGGGCGCCGCCCCGGCAGAACTCGCGCGCCAGCGGCAAACCCACGTACCCCAGGCCAATGATCCCCACGTAGGGACCCGTCGCCTTCCGACTCACTTCGATGCGCTTTGTCACAGACACCTCCTGTACCCACGTCTACAAAGTAGTAGTATCGACTTCCAGCCGCTTCTTGATGAGGAAAATCACGCAGGCCGCGCCGATGCCGATCAGGTCCGATACATAGTCGCCCACACTGGCGATTCGGCTCACGAGAGGTTGCGTCGTCTCGTCGAGAACCCCGACGCCGGCCAGCAGGAGAAGACCCGCCACTGCAGGGACGACCCGCACCGGATTCGGAAGCGACAGGAGGAAGAGAATCGTGATCAGACCGTAGGCGCCGACATGCTCGACTTTGTCGAACATGCGTCTTTGCAGTACTCGCGGCATGACCTCTTGGGGGATGTGCGTCAGGATCAGCACCAGCACCAGACTCAAGAGCGAGGCGATGAACCACGTCCTGCGGAAACGAAACTGCATCCTGCTGTTCGGCATGGGCCTTATACTACCAGTTCGCTTCGGGCACGTACACACTCAAGTGACGGCCGTGCCGTCCTGCGTACCACCGACCCGATCCGGTTTCCATCCCGCGATCATCGGCCCGTCGCCGGGGGACCGACGGGCTCGCCCGGCCTCCGGGCGTCTACTTCTTGATCCCAAGTAGATATTGTCCGAGGATCATGTGACTGCGTTTGTCGCCCTTTTTCACACCCTTGGGCTTCATCCACAAACGGTAGCAGCTCAGTTGTTGATCCTGCATGCCGGGCTTCGTCTTCGTGCCATTCATCGGTACCCTCTCTTCATCAATCCAGGCTCTTTCGTCTCCACATGGCGAACGCCCAGCGGGACTCCACGGCCTATCGTACTACTGCGAGACGGCGACTCGTCCGGGCAGCCAATCCTGCACAGGCGGCTGTTCCGTCTCCTTCTCGGCACGACAGTAGCTATCCCAGATATAGCGTGCCTCCAGCGGGACCTCGAAGTACGGCGTCCAGGTGTTCACGATCGGGGCTTCCACCATTTCGTGGATCTCGTCGAGCCGCTCCCGCACGTCTCTCAGCATTCGGGTGAGCTGCTCATCGTGGACATCCAGGGCGGCCTTCGCTTCGTCATAGCGGATTCGGCGGGCTCCGGTCCGGGCCTGCCGGGCGATCCAGTCGCACAGCCGCCGCTGCTCCTCCGTGAGATCGAAACGGAACTGATCCAGTACGCTGCATTTCATTGCCTGCATCTCCACTATTATGGGTCGCCAAAGACCTCGTGCCACTGAGGCTTCATCGACTGAAATGGGGGGAGTCTTAACTATGCCCACGCAGAAATTTGGCGGCCGATGCGCAGACCTTCGCCGCCTTGTGGGAGCCGGATGTGTTCTCAGTTGTCGCGAGGGTGGAGATCGGGTCAGTCCGGCATCATATGCCGAAGCTGGTCCCCACGGCCATGGCCGCTCGGACCAGCCCACAGTTCTTCGGGACGGTCTTGGTCCGGCCGGCCACCCGCGAGAGACTGATGCTGGAGAACTCCCCGTCCTTATAGACGACCAGGTGGTTCTTCACACCCTTCATGAGCAGCTCCATGGCCGTGTGCCCGAAATTCGTCGCCAGGGTCCGATCATATGGAGTGGGCGTGCCGCCCCGCTGGACGTGTCCCAGGACGACGGCCCGGCAGTCGAGACCCGTCTTGGCACTGATGTCGGACGCCAGCTTGTTGCCGATGCCGCCGAGGCGAATGGGATCGGGGCTGCCCGCGACCCGATGGCTGACCACCATCGATCCGCCCTTGGGCTTCGCCCCCTCCGCGGCGCAAATAATGCTGAACCGCTTGCCGCGTCGCGACCGTGCGAGGACGTATCCGCAGACCTTTGGCAGTTCGTAAGGGATCTCCGGGATAATGATGACATCCGCTCCGCCCGCGACGCCCGCGTGCAGCGCGATCCAGCCGGCGTAACGACCCATCACCTCCACGATCATCATGCGGTGATGCGAGCTCGCCGTGGTGTGGATTTTGTCGATGGCCTCGGTCGCCGTCGTCACGGCCGTGTCGAAGCCGAACGTAACATCCGTGCCGTACAGGTCGTTGTCGATCGTCTTCGGCACGCCCATGACCGTCAGACCCTTGCGGGCGAACTGCGCCGTCATGGCCATCGTGCCGTCGCCCCCGATGCAGACCAGGGCGTCGATCCCCCGTTCCCGGAGGGCTTGCACGCACCCGTCCGACACGTCCTTGTATCTCACGCCGCGGACGGTCTTGATGGCATGGCGGAAGGGATTCGCCGTGTTGCTCGTTCCCAGAATGGTCCCGCCGACTGTCAGGATGTTGCTCACGTGGTTGTAGGTCAGGCGGTCTATGCGGTTCTCGATCAGGCCCAGATACCCGTCACGAACTCCCCACACGTCCAGCTTGTACTTGTTGATGGCGGTCTTCACCACCGCACGAATCACGGCGTTCAGCCCGGGGCAGTCGCCGCCGCCCGTCATCACAGCAATCGTTCGGATACGTTTCACTGCCATCCTCGTCACTCCTTGCCAATCCAGAATCCATCCATCTGCGTACGAGAGGGTCACTATACGCTCTCTGATCTCCCCACGCCACCACAATCTCACCTCGACTGACTCCGGCGGGTCCGACGCGTCTGGCGAACGCCACGGATCTGTCCGGCTGAGGCGAAGCCGAAGCATCTGGGCGACAGATGGCGGTCAGGCGATTGCAGGCCAAGTCCTTCGCTTCACTCAGGACGACGGAGGCCGCCTGAACCGTTGCGGATGCCATGCCCACGCCCGTGTGGACAGTTGCCCTCCGGCGTGATATCCTGCTTGTGTGCAGGTAGAATGGAAAGAGTCGATACAGGAGTCTCTCACATGCCGAGAACGAAGATCGTGGCGACGCTGGGGCCCGCCAGCAGCAATTACACCGTGCTCCGGAAGATGGTCTGCGCCGGACTGGACGTGGTCCGACTGAACTTCTCGCACGGGACGCACAAACAACACCTGGAGAACGTGCATCTCGTTCGCCAGATCAACAAGAAATACAGGCGACGCATCGGCATCATGCAGGACCTCGCAGGCTTCCGCATCCGCATCGGGCACTTCGACGGCGAGAAGACCCGCACCCTGAAGGACCGAGCGACCGTCTGGCTGACGAACGACCCGCATGCCCGAGGCGACAAGACGATTCCCTTCGACTACACGGGCGACCTGACGAAGATCAAGCCCGGCCAGATGATCTACATTGACGACGGCCTGCTCGCCCTGCGGGCCGAGAGCGTCCACGCCGGCAGCATCCGGACCACCGTCATCGAGGGCGGCGTCCTCAAGGAGCGGAAAGGCATCAACATGCCCGGCGCCAAGCTGGCGTTCAAGGCCATGACGGAAAAAGACAAGGAGGATATCCGGTTCGGCCTCGAACATGAGCTTGATTACATTAGCCTGTCCTTCGTGCGGGACGCCCACGACGTGCTCGAAGCGGCGGCCCTCGTCAAGCCGCACCTGCCCGACTGCCGGATCGTGGCCAAGGTCGAGTGCCGCCAGGCGATCCGCAACATCGACGAAATCATCGACGCCGCCGACGGTATCATGATCGCCCGAGGCGACATGGGCGTCGCGATCCCCATCTACGAGGTCCCCATCGTCCAGAAGCAGATCATCCGCAAGTGCAACGCCGCCGGCAAGTTCGTCATCACGGCCACGCAGATGCTCGAGCACATGACCGAGAGTTCCCGCCCCACGCGTGCCGAGGTCACCGATGTAGCCAACGCGATCATCGACGGCACAGACTTCGTCATGCTCTCGGCCGAGAGCGCCGTTGGGAAGTACCCCTACGAATCGGTACGCATGATGAACGACATCATCAAGTTCACCGAGCAATCGCTGCCCGAACTGAGCAGGCTCAAAGCGGAAGTCCCCGGCCGGTCCCCGCGACGGCCACGCAGGAAATGACGCAGGAATCACAGAGGGTAGAACGAGGCGGCGGAACCATCGAGGTCCGGCCTGCCCACGCGGACGACATGGCCAGCCTGCTCGCTGTCGAGCAGCAGTGCTTCAACGTCCCCTACTACGCCTTCTACACATTCGACCGCCGGGACTTCGAGTTCTATCTCGAAGACCCGGACTGCCTGTTCCTCGTCGCACTCCTCGGCGGGCGGCTCGTCGGCTACGTCCTGGGCCCCGTCGAAACCTGCCGAGAGCCCCCCGCCGCTCACATCGACAGCATCGCCGTGCTGCCCGACTTACAGCATCAAGGAATCGGCGTCCGGCTGCTGGAGTCCTTCATGGACCTAATCCGCCGCCAAAATTGCCAAATCGTCACGCTCGAGGTCTCGCCCGCCAACGAGGCGGGCATGGCCTTCTTCGCCAAAAACGGCTTCCGCAAGGTCCACCGCCTCCGCAATTACTACGGCAAGGGCCTCCACGGCCTGCTCTTAGCCGCCCCCGCCGGCCCGCAGCCATAGGGGCGAATCCCCCTACCCAAGGCGTTAATCTGGCGAACAGGAAACCTCTCATTCCGTCAAGAAATAGCTTTTTCCAAACACCCAGAATTACCTATTTTGACTCAAGTTTTTTTCGTGCGCCCTCCGATACCACAAGCAACAGAAACATATTGCCCAAATTGCCATT
>Ga0116141_10004845_pt1 | contig 11301 bp, 4 predicted proteins | sample AD_UKC097_MetaG_FD_89744 | JGI IMG/M metagenome (GOLD analysis project Ga0116141, IMG submission 89744) | Active sludge microbial communities of municipal wastewater-treating anaerobic digesters from USA - AD_UKC097_MetaG | ecosystem: Engineered > Bioreactor > Anaerobic > Digestate | place: USA... | reverse complement strand
GGCTGCGCCTGGAGCATCAGGCCGCGCCCGCGCGCATCGCGCGGCTCGTCCTCGACGACGGGCGCACGCTGCACTACCGCTACGACGACGAAGGCCGTCTCGTCGGCGTGCGATCCGGCGGGCACGGTGCGCCGGGCAGCGGGCCGCCGCCCGTGCGGGACGACACGCACTACCGCTACGAGGACCCGCACGGCGCCCAGCGCCTCACCGGCATCGTTGCTGCCGACGGCACGCGCAGCACGTACGCCTACGATCTGCAGGGCCGCGTGGTCGCCTCGCGCGGGCGCGATGCCGCCGACGGGGCCACGCTGCATGCCCGCTACGTTGCGCCGGAAGGCCGTGGCGCGACGGGCCGCACTGAAGTGACCGACAGCGCATCGCCCGCGCGCACGGCGGTCTACCGCTGGGCGCCGCCCGCCGCGGGGCACCCGGCCCGGCTGCTCGGTGCGGACGGGGCGGCGTGCAGCGCTTGTCCACCCGTCGGGCGTCGCTACCGCTACGACCCCGAGGGCGCGCTCGTCGCGATCGAGACGGCGGACGGCCGCATCGACATCCGCCGCGACGCGCAGGGACGGCCGCTTGCGCTCGTCGCCGCCGACGCGGCGCGCGCCGTCGAGATCGAATGGCTCGACGATCCGGTGCTCGACCTGCCGCGCCGGATCCGGCGGCCGAGTGTCGTGGCCGGCCGCTGGCATGAGCGCCGCTTCCGCTATTCGCCGCAGGGCCTGCTGGTCGAGATCGAGGAGCGCGGCTGGACCCCGGTCGATCTGCCGGACGTGGCGGCGGGCCCGGCAGCCACCATGTTGCGCGTGCCGGCGCGCAATGATTCGCAGGCCGCGTCACAGGTCATGCCGCAGGCCGCGTCACAGGTCGCATCGCACGTCGAACTGCACCGCCGGATCGTCATCGAGCACGTGGCCGACGGTCCCGCGCGCGGGCGTATCGCGGCCGTCGACGGGCCGCTCGAGGGGGCGGGCGACCGCGTCGTATTGCGTCACGATGCCCTGCGCACCCTCGTCGCGGTGGCGCCGCTCGCCACGGCGGGCGGGGCCGCCGCACGGTCGGCGCTGCGCGCGGACGAACTGCCCCGCCTGGCGGCCGAAGCCGGCGCGCGCGCGATCGAACACGACGAGCGCCACGGCCAGGTCGTCGTGCACAGCGCACCCGGCGAGCGCTTCACCTTCCATCTCGATGATTTCGATCGCGTGGTGGCCATCCAGTCGCCCGACGGCGCACGGGTCCTGCGTGCGCACGACGCGGCCGATCGCATCGTCACCGAACGTGACGCAATGGGGCGGCGCGCGCGCTACCGCTACGACCCGCTGGGCCGTCCGCTCGAGCACCGCATCGAAGCGCCCGGAGCGCCGCCCGTCGTCACGCGCTACCAGCACGCCGGCGGGCGCCTCGTTGCGGTCGAGCACCCGGCACAGCGCGACAGGTATGCGTACGACGCGCTCGGACGCCTCGTGTCGACGCGGGTCGCGTTGACGCTGAACGACGGGAGCGACGTGTCGTTCGTCGCGCAGCGCAGGTACGCGGGCACCGACCCCCATCCGTACGCGCAGACGTTGCCGGACGGCAGCGTGCTCTGGTTCGAGACGGACGCGCGCCGCGCGATCACCGGCCTGCTGCGCACCGCCGACTGGCTGCCGGGCGGGCAGCGGATCGCCGCGGGCATCACCTACGATCACCAGGGACTGCATGCGCTGACCTTCGGCAACGGCACGCAACTGCGGATCGCGCGCGACGATCACGGCCGGATCAAGGCGCTCGAGCATCGGGCGGCCGCACGCGCCGGTCCTGCCGCCGGGGCTTCCGTGTTCGAAGAACAGGTGATCCGCGACGCGCAGGGGCGATCGGTCGCGGTCCGCCAGCCCGGGCGGGAGTGGCGGCTGTACCGCGATGGGCAGGCGCGTCTCATCCAGGTGGTGAAGTCCGAGGCCGGGCGCGGCACTGCGCAGTCCGCAGGGGCGGGCCGTGACGTGCCGGAGGGCGGTGCGCATCCCGGGCAGGCGGTCTGGCGCTTCCACCACGACGCGGCCGGGCATCGCGTGCTCGCCCAGCACGCGGCGGCAGACGCCCCGCCTGTCGTGGGGACCGTGTTCACCCGGCGCGGGCGCCACGTCTCGTTGCCCGACGCGGAAGGGCCCGTGGGCGCGCCGCCCCGGCCGTTGCGCTTCGATGCCTCCGGCCGGCTGGTGGCCGCGTCGGGGCGCCGCTTCGGCTGGAACGCGGCAGGCCTGCTGGCGCGCGTGGACCTCGACGACGGCCGCTGGGCGACCTACCGCTACAACCACCGCGGCGAGCGGATCGGCGCCTCCACCCCGGACGGCGACACGCAGTTCCTGTTCGAGGACCGCCGCCCGGTCGCGGAGCTCGACGCACGCGGCCGGATCGTCCGGATGTACCTGACCCTGCACGGGCTGCCCATCGCCGTCATCGACGTGCCGCCGCCGGGCGGGCGCGAGCGCCTGCAGTTCCTGCACCTCGATCACCGCGCGACGCCGGTGGCCGCCAGCGACGCACAGGGCCGCGTCGTCTGGCGTGCAGCGCTCGCACCCTACGGGCGCCGGATCGGCGGGTACGCGGCAGGGCAGGCGTTCGACCTGCGGTTGCGGCTGCCCGGGCAGTACGAGGACGCCATCACCGGATTGCACTACAACGGGCACCGCCACTACGACCCCGACAGCGGGCGCTATCTGTCGCCCGATCCGCTGGGCCTGCGCGGCGGTGCACACACCCATGCCTACGCCGGCGGCGATCCGATGCGGTGGGCCGATCCCGATGGCCTGCTGCTGTTCGCGTTCGACGGCACCGAGAACAGCGACCCGCCGCCGCGCCGGGACGACTGGAGCAACGTCTACAAGCTGGCCCGCACCTATGCGGACGGACGCGTCTGGTACGTGAGCGGCGTCGGGCGCCCCGACGGGGCGGCGCAGGTGCCCGGCGGCACGGTGGACGCGCTGCTCGCGTCGACGGCCCGCGCCCGGGTCGATCATCTGCTGTCCGAACTCGAGCGCCACGTGTCGGCCGCCCCCGACGCACGCGCCTGGACCGAGATCGACGTGATCGGGTTCTCGCGCGGTGCCGCGATGGCGCGCGACTTCGCGAATCGCATCGCCGAGCGGGTGCGCACGGGCGTGTTCACGCGGATGCAGGCCTGCGTGCGCCTGCGCTTCCTCGGGGTGTGGGACACGGTCGCCCAGTTCGGTCTCAACGGGCTGGGCAACCTGGCCTGGAGCCTCGCCGTGCCGGCGGAACTGGCCTATGCCGCCCACGCGGTGGCGCTGAACGAGCATCGCACGCTGTTTCCCGCCGAATCCATCCTGGGCGCCGCGGGCGGCGGCACCCGCGTCGAGCGCGGCTTCGTCGGCGCCCATTCCGACGTGGGCGGCGGGTATGCCGAAGGCGACCTGTCGGACGTCGCACTGACCTGGATGCACGCGCAGGCACGCACGGCCGGCGTGCGCATGGAGGCGCTGCCCGAGCGCTTCCTGCAGGTGTCGAACCCCCTGCTCCACGACTCCGGCCTGATGGCGGCGGGAGACCGCGAAGTGCGCTACCGCAATCCGTCGGGATGGACCTATGCAAACGTGCTCCAGCGCGCGGCGCCGATCCCCGGCCTGCGCTGGCGCGACACCGCGCAGTTCATCACCCGCTTCCCCGAGCCGCAGCCCGACGCCTACGGCGAGGACACCCTGGTCGGCCGGGTCGACATGGCGGGCTACGGGCGCTGGCTGGCCGCCCACTACGGCACCGTGCTGGCCGGGCCGTGAGTCCGTGCGCCGGCGGCACGGCCCGATTGCCGTCGCGACGGGCGCAACGTGGTCGCGTCGACGACGTTGCCCGCCACACAAAGTGGCTACCATCCGGGCATGTCGAGCCTCCAGTTCCAGAGTCTGTTCGGTGTGGCCGCTTTCGTCGGCCTCGCGTGGATCCTGTCCGAGCGCCGCCGCGCGGTCGGCTGGCGCGTGGTGATCGCGGGGCTGGCGCTGCAGCTCGCGCTGGTGCTGCTGCTGCTGAAGCTGCCCGCGTCGCGTGCGCTCTTCGCGTCGGTGAACGACGCGATCGCCGCGCTCGATCGGGCCACACAGACCGGCACGGCGTTCGTGTTCGGCTTCCTGGGGGGCGGGCCGCTGCCCTACGCCGAGACGGCGCCAGGCGCCAGCTTCGTGCTGGCGTTTCGCGCCCTGCCGCTCGTGCTCGTGATCGGCGCGCTGTCCAGCCTGCTCTACCACTGGGGTGTGCTGCAGTGGCTGGTGCGCGGCTTCTCCTGGCTGCTGCGCAAGACGATGAACGTGGGCGGGGCGGTCGGCCTGTCGTCGGCGGCGAACGTCTTCGTCGGCATGGTCGAGGCGCCGATGGTGGTGCAGCCCTATCTGGCGGGCATGAGCCGCGGTGCGCTGTTCGTGGTGATGACCGCAGGCATGGCGTCGATCGCCGGCACGGTCTTCGGCCTGTACGCGCTCGTGCTGGGCCCGGTGGTGCCGGGCGCGGCCGGGCATCTGCTGGTGGCCTCGATCGTGAGCGCGCCCGCGGCGATCACCGTGGCGCTGCTGATGGTGCCCGATACGCCCGTCGGTCACTCCGGTCGGGCTGCTCACGCCGGGCACGCCGACGACGCGCAGCTGCAGCTCCCCGCATCGGGCGGCGCGATGGACGCGATCGTGCGCGGCACCCAGGATGCCCTGATGCTGCTGCTCAACATCACCGCGATGCTGATCGTGCTGGTCGCGCTCGTCAGCCTGGCCAACCTGGCGATCGCCGCGCTGGCACCGGACATCGGGGGGCAGCCGCTCAGCCTGCAGCGCATGCTCGGATGGCTGATGGCGCCGCTCGCGTGGCTGGTCGGCGTGCCGTGGTCGGAGGCATCGCAGGCCGGGGCGCTGCTCGGCACCAAGACCGTGCTGAACGAGTTCCTCGCCTATCTGGACCTTGCGCGCCTGCCGGCCGACGCATTGAGCGAACGCGCGCGCCTGCTGCTCACCTATGCGCTGTGCGGGTTCGCCAACCTGGGCAGTGTCGGCATCATGGTGGGCGGGCTCACGGCCATCTGCCCGCAGCGGCGCGCCGACATCGTGCAGCTGGGCATGCGCTCGATCGTGTCGGGCACGCTCGCCACGTGCATGACGGCCGCCTGGGTGGGCGTATTCACCCCTTAGCGCGCTTCATCCTTGGCGCGCTTCATCCTTGGCGCGCTTCATCCCTGAGCGCGCTTCATACCTTGGCGCGCTTCACCCCTTGGCGCGCGCGCGGGCCAGCGCGTCGGCCAGCGCGTTGTTGGGCGCCGGACCGCGCCCGCCGCCCGAGCCGCCGAACCCCCGTCCCGCATTGGCGCCGTCACGTCGCGGTCCGCCGCCTCCGGGCGCGGGGCGCGGCCCGCGCGGTTCACCGTGTGCGCCGGCCGTTGCGCCGCCGCGCGCGGCCCGCGCGCCGCCCGACGCCGCCGACGGGCTGCGCAGCGACAGCGCGATGCGCCGCCGCTTCAGGTCCACCTCGAGCACCCGCGCCTTGACGATGTCGCCGGCCTTCACGACTTCGCGCGGTTCCTTCACGAACCGGTCCGACAGCTCCGACACGTGGGCCAGCCCGTCCTGGTGGACGCCGATGTCGATGAAGGCGCCGAACGCGGTCACGTTGGTCACGGTGCCTTCGAGGATCATGCCCGGCGTCAGGTCCGACAGCTCGGTCACGCCTTCGGCGAACTTCGCGGTGCGGAACTCCGGGCGCGGGTCGCGTCCCGGCTTCTCGAGCTCGCGCAGGATGTCGTTGACGGTGGGCAGCCCGAAGCGTTCGTCGACGAACTCGCGCGCGTCGAGCTGGCGCACCGCTTCACGGTTGCCGATCAGCCGCGGCGCGTCGGTCTTCAGGCGCGCGAGCATGCGCTCCACGACTCCATAGGCCTCGGGGTGGACGGCCGACGCGTCCAGCGGGTTGTCGCCGTTCGTCACGCGCAGGAAGCCCGCGCACTGCTCGAAGGTCTTTTCGCCCAGGCGCGGCACCTCGCGCAGCGCGCTGCGCGACCGGAAGGGCCCCGCGCTGTTGCGCCGCTCGACGATGTTGCGCGCGACCGCAGGGTTCAGGCCGGACACCCGCGCCAGCAGCGACGGCGACGCGGTGTTCACGTCGATGCCGACGGCGTTCACGCAGTCCTCGACCACGGCGTCGAGCGCACGTGCCAGCGGCACCTGGTTGACGTCGTGCTGGTACTGGCCGACGCCGATCGACTTCGGGTCGATCTTCACCAGCTCGGCCAGCGGATCCTGCAGCCGGCGCGCGATCGACACGGCGCCGCGCAGGCTCACGTCGAGCTCGGGCAGCTCCTCGCTGGCCGTCGCGCTCGCCGAGTACACCGACGCGCCGGCCTCCGACACCACCACTGGCGTGACCGTCAGCTCCGGGTGGCGCTTGACGAGATCGCGCGCGAGCTGCTCGGTCTCGCGCGACGCGGTGCCGTTGCCGATGGCGATCAGCTGCACGCCATGGGCGCTGCACAGGCGCGCCAGCTTCGCGATCGAGCCGTCCCAGTCGTTGCGCGGTGCGTGCGGGAACAGCGTGTCGGTGGCGACCACCTTGCCGGTGCCGTCGATGACGGCCAGCTTCACCCCGGTGCGCAGACCCGGGTCGAGGCCCATCGTCACGCGCGGGCCGGCCGGCGCGGCCAGCAGCAGGTCCTTGAGGTTGGACGCGAACACGCGGATCGCCTCGATCTCGGCGCGCTCGCGCAGGTCGCCCAGCAGGTCGAGCTGCAGGTGCACCGACAGCTTGGTGCGCCACGTCCAGCGGACGGTGTCGAGCAGCCAGCGGTCGGCCGGGCGGCCGGCGTCGCGGATGCCGAAGTGGCCCGCGATCGCGTTCTCGAACGCGTTGAACGGCGCGGCATGCGGATTCTCCGGCGGCTCGGCCTCCGGTGACAGATCGAGCCGCAGCACGCCTTCGTTGCGACCGCGCAGCATCGCCAGTGCCCGGTGCGAGGGCACCTTGCTCAGCAGCTCGGTGTGTGCGAAGTAGTCGGAGAACTTGGCGCCTTCCTCGGCCTTGCCCTCGACCAGCGTCGCGCGCAGCCAGCCCTGTTCGCGCATGCGCTCGCGCAGGCGCGTCACCAGGTCGGCCTCTTCGGCGAAGCGCTCGGTGAGGATGTCGCGCGCACCCTGCAGCACCGCCTTCGTGTCGGCGAACCCGGCCTCGGCGTTGATGAAGCGCTCCGCTTCGATCTCCGGCGTGTGCTCGGGCTGGGCCAGCAGCAGGTCGGCCAGCGGCTGCAGCCCCGCCTCGCGCGCGATCATCGCGCGCGTGCGGCGCTTCGGCTTGTACGGGGCGTACAGGTCCTCGATGCGGGCCTGCGTGTCGGCCGCGAAGAGGTCGTTCTTCAGCGCTTCGGTGAGCTTGCCCTGCCCGGCGATGCTGCGCACCACCGTGGCGCGCCGCTCCTCGAGTTCGCGCAGATAGCGCAGACGCTCCTCGAGCAGGCGCAGCTGCACGTCGTCGAGCCCGTCGGTCGCCTCCTTGCGGTAGCGCGCGATGAAGGGCACGGTCGCGCCTTCGTCGAGCAGCGCCACGGCGGCGGACACCTGCCCGGGCCGGGCCTGCAGTTCGCCCGCCAGCGTGCGCGTGATGCGCACGGCGACCGCGTGGTCGTGCAGCTCGGGGAAGTCGGTGTCGGGCGCGAGCGTCGGTGCATCCGGCGCGGCGGTGTTCGAAGGGGCGGCTGCCGCCGAGGCCGGTTCGCGAGGGTCGGTGTGCAAGATGAGTCGGGGGTCGGGTCGAACGGAGGGCGCATTATAGGGACACCGCCATCCCCCTCCGCGGACCGCGCCCCGCCGACGTGCGGACTGCGCCCCGCCGACGTGCGGACCCGCTCGCGCGTCGCACCTCGGCGGTCGTGCGCCGCGCCGCATGTCCTCACATCGTCGCGCCCAGCGTCCAGGGCACGAACTCGTCGTTGCCCATGCCCAGCGCCTCGCTGCACGTGGCCTCGCCGCTGGCGACCCGAAGGATCAGCTCGAAGATCTCCTGGCCCTTCTGCTGGACGCTGACCGTGCCGTCGACGATCTCGCCGCAGTTGATGTCCATGTCCTCGGTCATGCGCTCGTACAGCGCCGAGTTGGTGGCGAGCTTGATCGACGGTGCGGGCTTGCAGCCGTACACCGAGCCGCGGCCGGTGGTGAAGCAGATCAGGTTCGCGCCGCCGGCGACCTGGCCGGTCGCCGAGACCGGGTCGTATCCGGGCGTGTCCATGAACACGAAGCCGCGCGCCGTCACCGGCTCGGCGTACTCCGCCACGTCGACCAGGTTGGTGGTGCCCGCCTTGGCCACCGCGCCCAGCGATTTCTCCAGGATGGTGGTGAGGCCGCCGGCCTTGTTGCCCGGCGACGGGTTGTTGTCCATGCTGCCGTCGTTGCGGGCCGTGTAGTCCTCCCACCAGCGGATGCGTGCGATGAGCTTGTCGGCCACCGCCTGCGACACGGCGCGGCGCGTGAGCAGGTGCTCGGCGCCGTAGATCTCGGGGGTCTCCGACAGGATCACCGTGCCGCCGTGCGCCACCAGCAGGTCGCAGGCCGCGCCCAGCGCCGGGTTGGCGGTGATGCCCGAGTAGCCGTCGGAGCCGCCGCACTGCAGGCCGATCGTGATGTGGCTGGCGGGCATGGGTTCGCGGCGCACGGCGTCGGCTGTCGGCAGCATCGCGTTGACCGCCGCGATGCCGGCTTCGACGGTCTTGCGGGTGCCGCCGGAGGTCTGGATGATCAGCGGCTTGAGCAGCGCGCTCTCGTGCATCTGCTCGGCCATGAACAGCGAGTCCATCTGGTTGGCCTCGCAGCCCAGGCCGATGATCACGACGCCCGCGAAGTTCGGATGGCGGCAGTACCCTGCGATCGTGCGCCTCAGCACGTCGATGCCGGCACCGGTCGACGCCATGCCGCAGCCCGACGAATGCGTGATGGGCACCACGCCGTCCACGTTGGGGAACTGCGCGAGCCGTTCGGGCGTGAAGTGCGCGGCGACGTACTTCGACACCGACGCCGAGCAGTTCACCGTGGAGATCACGCCGATGTAGTTGCGCGTGGCCACGCGGCCGTCGGCGCGCCGGATGCCCATGAACGTGGCCTGCGTGGCGGGGGCGGGGGTGGGCCGCACGTCGACGCCGACCGCGTAGTCGCGCGCGAAGGTCTCGAACGCGAGGTTGTGCGTGTGCACGTGCTGGCCGGGGGCGATGTCCTGGGTGGCGAAGCCGATGATCTGGTCGTAGCGCTTGACCGGGCTGCCCTTGGCGACGGCGCGGACGGCGACCTTGTGTCCGGCCGGGATCGCGTCGACGCAGGTGACGCCTTCGGTGTCGATGCGGGTGCCCGCCGCCAGGGGGCGCGCGGCGATCACGACGTCGTCGTTCGGGTTCAGGCGCAGGGTCGGGCGGCGGATCAGGGAGACGGTGGCGCTGGACATGACGGTGCTCGCGGTCGGGAAGGGTGGGGCGTCGCCGTGCGCGGATACGCAGGACAGCAGCTGTACGGTATCCGACGCCGGTCGAACGCGGTCGCGACCTAGTATACTAGGATCCATGACGCGCATCCCCGATTCCGCGCCGCGTGCAGCGGCGTCGCGTGCGGCACCCGTTCCGGTGCGGCCCGTCGCCTCCCGTGCGATGCCGGACCTGCGCCCGGCCCGGCTGCCTGCCCGCGGAGAGGCGCTGGTGCCGCATCTGTACCGCGACCTGCGCGAGCGCATCGTGTCGGGGGCTCTCGCGCCGGGCGAGGCGGTGTCCGAAAGCCGCATCGCCGAGGGCTACGGCGTCAGCCGCACGCCCATCCGCGAGGCGTTCAAGAAGCTGGCCGAAGACGGCTTCCTCGACGTCGTGCCGCAGGTGGGCTCGTTCGTCGCGCGTATCGACCTGAAGGTGGTGCGCGACAACCACTTCGTGCGCGAGACGCTCGAGTGCCGCATCGCCGGGCTGGCGGCCGAGCGCATCGACGCGGCCGGCGCGCGCGCGCTGCGCGACAACCTCGCGCAGCAGCGCCAGGCGCTGACACGCAAGGATCCGGCCGCGTTCTTCGAGGCCGACGAGGCGATGCACGCGCTGATGGCGCAGCTGGCGGGCCACGCCAGCGCCTGGCAGGTGATCCACGCCGCCAAGGGGCAGCTCGACCGCGTGCGGCACCTGTCGCTGATCAGCGGTCGACGTTCGCGCCAGCGCCTGGACGAGCATCGCGAGGTGGCCGAGCGGGTGATCGCCGGCGATGCTGCCGGCGCGTCCGATGCCATGCGCCGCCACCTGGGATCGATCTTCGACGCCATCGACAACATCGCGGCCGAGAACGCGCACTTCTTCGTCGACCCGTCGTGAATCGGCGCAGCGCACTGTCGACCCTGTCCGCGCTGCTGCCGTTCCTGCTGCGCTACCGGGGCCGTGTCGTCGCGGCGACGCTGGCGCTGCTGGTGGCGGCGGCGGCCGCGCTGGCGATACCCGTGGCGTTCCGTCAGATGGTCGACGTGGGCTTCGCCGCCCGCACGCTGGCGCAGGAGGCGACGCGTGACGCCGGCCAGGTGAACCTGTACTTCATCGCGCTGTTCGCCGTCGCCGCCGTCCTCGCGCTCGGCACCGCCGTGCGCTTCTACTTCGTGTCGTGGCTGGGCGAGCGGGTCACGGCCGACCTGCGTGCCGCCGTCTACGACAAGGTGCTGCGCCAGGACCCGACGTTCTTCGAGACCCTGCGCGCCGGCGAGGTGCTGTCGCGGCTCACCGCCGACACCACGCTGATCCAGACGCTGGTGGGCACGAGCATCTCGATGGGGCTGCGCAACGCGCTGCTGTTCGCCGGCGGCCTGGTGATGCTGTTCGTGACCAGCGCCAGCCTGGCGGCGATGATCCTCGGGCTGCTGCTCGCGGTCGTGCTGCCGATCCTGTTCTTCGGGCGGCGCGTGCGCACGCTGTCGCGCGCCAGCCAGGACCGCATCGCCGACGCCAGCGCACTGGCGGGCGAGACGCTCAATGCGATCCAGATCGTGCAGGCGTACGCACGCGAGCCCTTCGAAGCCCGGCGGTTCGCGGACGCGGCAGAGACCGCGTTCGGGGCGGCCGTGCGGCGCATCCGGGCCCGCGCCACGCTGACCGCGCTGGTCATCGTGCTGGTGTTCGGTGCGATCGTGTTCGTGCTGTGGCTGGGCGCGCATGCCGTGCTCGAGGGGCGGATGAGCGCGGGCCTGCTCACGCAGTTCATCCTGTACGCGGTGATGGTCGCCGGATCCACCGGTGCGCTGGCCGAGGTGCTGGGCGACGTGCAGCGTGCCGCCGGCGCCACGGAACGC
>Ga0116141_10004843_pt1 | contig 11304 bp, 10 predicted proteins | sample AD_UKC097_MetaG_FD_89744 | JGI IMG/M metagenome (GOLD analysis project Ga0116141, IMG submission 89744) | Active sludge microbial communities of municipal wastewater-treating anaerobic digesters from USA - AD_UKC097_MetaG | ecosystem: Engineered > Bioreactor > Anaerobic > Digestate | place: USA... | reverse complement strand
TGTTGGCTGCCATGTTGGCACCACTAACAGCAATATTGTGAGCTATACTCTGATCTATATATTCAATTTCATTATCGATGGCTCCCATCGTCATACGGGAATAGTTATAGCCAGCAACCATAAAAATCAAATTAAAACCAAGAATCATCATAATCGAAGCTTTGCCGCCCATTGAAACACCTCAATCTGAAAAATGAAATATACATAATTTTCTATTCAGGCGAAAGTATCTTGCATCACATTCAATAAATCTTGATACAGGACAACTTTACATCTATCAACCTTGCAGATATGCTTCCTGTTTTATATCTTGAAGTGAAATTTTATCCAATTATTTTACATCATTCAATTTTTTCTGAAAGCCCAACATTATGGGAACAGGACAGTTGTTATTAACTCTTGGCGCAATGGTTTTATTGTCATTCACCATAATAAACACTAATAAATCCATTTTACTCGCCGGCGATGTTATCAATTCAACGGAGTATGGTGTTCTTGCCAGTTCACTTGCCGTTTCAATGATTGAGGAAGCAAGTGGAAAAGCTTTCGATACAAAATCAGAAGAGATGGGTGTGGCAAATGTTGCCAATATGACCGCATATAACAAATTAGGCCCTGAAACCGGTGAAACTTACGCCACTTTTGACGACTTTGATGATTATAACAATTTGACAAAGGTTGATACCACTCTTACTTCTGCCCGTTTCACGATCAAATGTAAAGTTTATTATGTCGAGGACACCGCACCAGCAACAATGGTAACCACTCAAACTTGGCACAAAACGATGGAAGTTATGGTCTATTCACAAAATATGACCGACACAGTCAAAATGTCAACAATTTTCAGTTACTGGTATTACAGGTAGGTAGCTATGGGTTTTTCGACAATGATTGATATTCTTGGCTCAACCATAATCGGTTCAGTCATTTTTTTGATACTGCTAAGGATAAATGATGCAGCAACTCAAAGTACCTACACCTATATGGGTGATGTTATAGTGCAAGGGAATCTGGTTGCCACTATTGAGATAATTGAACATGATTTCAGAAAAATCGGTTACTGTTCCAGTTATTCAAAAATACCCGATCCATCAAAAGCTATCCTGATTGCCGATTCCAACAGAATAAAATTCATAACCGACGTATACCCTCACAATGGAGTGGTTGATACTCTTGAATACAGAACCGGTCCCACATCAGAGTTGACTGAGACTCCTAATCCGAGAGATATGTTTCTCTATCGCAATATTAATAATGTTAATTCCAGGGGTTCAAATCTCGGTATAACGCAATTCAAATTATTATACTTCAACACTCTTGGCAACAAACTCGCGACACCAGTAGCAACTCCATCTGAGATTGCAACAATTCAGATTGATGTTACAGTGGAAAATAGTGCCGCTTATAATAATGATTACTCCACAGCTTATTGGAGACAACTCCGATTGACCGCCCGAAATTTGAATAACAGATAGTTTTTCAGCCGATTTGAATCAAATTGAAAAAAACTTATTGAAGATACTATTTTTTTTATCACTTGAATCGCCTGTTAAATGAATTTATTGATCAGACTCTGAACTGAAGATTTTTAAGCGATGAGAGTATTCTCTTCGGTCACCGCAACCAAAACTTCAGATTCTAACAACTTCCACCCTCCATCATTTCTTTTCCAGGCGATTATCGGCAAATAATCGCATTAAATGAAAATATTTGTTGCATTAACCCAAAATTTTAACTAATTTATCGGTTGTTTCAACAATATTATTAAAATTGTTTTTTTTCATACTGATAAGACTATAATTTTGTATTACATTTTTCGCAGTTGCTTAAGGTTCTGATCGAATGGGACAGCAACAATTACTTCTGATAGTGCTTGGAGTGATTATAGTCGGAATAGCGGTTATTACCGGACTGAATCTTTTCAAGGCAAATTCGATAGAAAGTCGAAGAAACCATATCATATCCGAGTGTTACACTCTCGCTTCCATGGCGCAGAAGTATTATCTGATCCCTTCAAGCCTTGGAGGAGGTAGCAACTCTTTTGTTGGTTGGAGAATACCCCCCCTGCTGGATACCACCGCGGAAGGTGTTTATACAATAATATCAGCAAGCGCTCAGGAGATAAAGATTTCGGGAGTCGAGAAAGCCCCTTCCAGTGATCAGGATACAATCAGGGTTGTGATTAGCGCGGACCGTGATAATTACTCAATTTCAACAGGCAATTGATTTATAATCGTTTGAGGAGTAGAAAATGATTTTTCAAAAAGGTGAAGCAATAGTTAAAGAAGGTGACACCACCTTCAATCTCTTCGTACTGATGAAGGGAAGTGTTGGCATCTTCAAAGGTGATGTACAGGTTGGAACATTCGCCGAAAAAGGAGGCATCCTCGGTGAGATGAGCGCGATACTTGGTAAGCCCCGCACTGCTTCGCTAATTGCACTTGAAACCACTACAGTGGTACCGATACCGAGTGATTTTGACCTGCTGATCAGAGAGAACCCTGATATTGCGAAATCGGTCATGGTCAATCTGGCCAGAAACCTGGAAAGAATGACCAACGAATACATGAAAATTGCCTCATACGAGCAACGGGAAGAGGCCACCCGCAAGCTTCGGGCCGATGGAAGTCTGATAATATAAATATGTCTCATTTTTTTATTTTTTGATCGCACGCACATTTGCAATCAATGTGTATTTATTATATTTAATCGTAATTTTACTAAATTTACTTAACCACTCACAAATCAAATGAGGAATCACCATGGGACAACAACAGTTGTTACTTATTGTATTGGGCGTAATCATCGTCGGCATCGCGGTCGTCGTTGGTATTCAAGTTTTTACGGCTAGCAGCTCCTCATCCAACCAGGATGCTGTGATCTCTGATCTTCAGAACATTGCTGCCAATGCTCAGCAGTGGTACAGGAAACCCACAGGAATGGGTGGTGGTGGCAACTCGTTTGTCGGCTACGCTATCCCCTCCTCGATGGACACAACGGCTAATGGAATTTATACCATTAAAACAGCCGGTACCGCTACCACAATCATTTTCCAAGGTGTTGGTAATCAACCCGGTACTGTTGATCCAACAGGCAGTGTGACTGTGGAGATGACAGTTACTTCGACCACAGCTACAGCGGACATTAAAAAGTAGTCCGGTCTCAACAATTATTTCCAGGGAAGGTTGTATCATTGGCAGCCTTCCCTTTATCTGTTTTTAAATGACCGAACTTAGATTCACTGCCGTTAAATCGAATGGCCAGATTATAAGTGGTTCTTTCTCCGCGGACTCATTCTCCGAAGGAAAGAGGAAGATACACAAACTGGCCGAACAGAGCAACCTCTCGATCAAAGTGATCGAAAAGAGGAGGACTTTTCTATATAAAGTCCAAAAAGGGGCTGAAAAGCCATTTATGGGCGAGCAGAAAGCTTTCAACCGGCAGGAAGTAATTGATGCTTTTCAAAAACTCGGTTATAAGATTCTGTATGTAAGAGCCAAACTCTTCGACTACCAGGCAAAACCCGGTATGCAAGATCTGCTGATGTTTGTTAAAATCAGTGCTGAGTTGTTAGACCAGAAGCTTCCGTACGGTGAAATTCTCACACTGTTGATAAATGACACAGCAAACAAAACTCTTAAAGAAACACTAAAAGAAATTAATTCAGAATTAAAAAAGGGAACTGACCCCGAACAGGTCTTCACACGGTATCAAAACATTTTCGGGAAATTTACTGCTTTTATGCTTGGTCTTGCTGCCAAAAGTGGTAACATGGGGGAAATTTACAGAGCCACAGCCAAATTCCTTGAAAGACGCGCAGAATTTAAAAAGAATCTTAAAAGTGCACTGGTTACCCCTCTTATAACGATGGTTGTTCTTGCAGGTGCAGTATTGTTTTATGTAATGTACATATTTCCGGAGACGGCAAATATGTTTAAAAGATTTGGTATTGAGTTGCCGCCAATGACAAAATTCACTCTGGAAATGAGTGATTTCTTGATGGCACATCCCATTATGATTTTTTTGGTAATGTTCGGGCCTGTTATCGGTTTCGTAGTATTCATCAATACTGAACAGGGCAGGTTTATAAAGGACAAATACATGCTCAGAATGCCCGTTATAGGGCAAATTGTGCATAAAACAGCTATTGAAGTTTTTTGCAGAGTATTCTACACCCTCTATTCAGGTTCTGCAGAAAGTATTACTCCTTTGAGAATTTCCGCTGAAGCAACAGATAATAAATATTTTGAAGACAGGATAAAAAGAGTCGCTATCCCTATAATGACAAAACAGGGCGTGGGAATTACCGATGCACTCGAAGCTACACAGGTCTTCACCGATACCGCAATATCCCGTATTCACTCGGGTGAGGAAACAGGTAACATCAAAAACAGTATGCTTCAGCTTGCAAATTATTACGAAAGCGAAACAGTTTACAAACTTAAAAACATAATAGAGCTGGTACAGGTAATCATTTCCCTCATCATCATGGTAGTGATGACAGCGTTGACTCTCGTCTCCGCAGAAACTGCCACAATCAGCCCAAAACCTCCGGGTGTATCAAAAAATGAAATTTTCCTTGAAAAACAGACTGCCCAATGCTTGACCCCAGACTGGAAACTGCTGACAAAATTGGATATACCCTTCTTCGAAAAGGTATAATTGATGCGCAGACATTAGAAAAAGCACTTGACGCCAAGGCGAATGATGTAAACAAGATCAAAAGGAATCTTGCACAAATTCTTGTGGAGGATTTTAATTACGATCACGACATCGTCTTCGCAGAAGTAGCTTCTTTATATGCGTTCCGGGATTTCGATTCCATTGCTGACCGTTTTACCGATGAAAAAGTTGAAGAAATCAAGCGATATATAAAATCACTCCCCGATTCCCTTCAGCAACTGCTGGGCTTACAAAAAGTTATTCCTCTCCTCTTCGATCCTGTTATTAAAGACAAACTGATTCTTGGTGCAGTAGATCCTACAAATAAAAAAATATCCAAAATAGCGTTCGATCTTAAAGCCAAGAAATATGAAGTAACTTTCATTAAAAAATCACGCTACGACAAACTGATCGCGCATATAAATCCTGTTGAGAATGAATTCCTGAAGAATATTCAGGACCAACCTCAAGAGATTATAACAGACATGCCCGATGACGCCCAGCTGGATGAGGAAGCTCTCGAAGCAGAGATCAACAAATCAGCTCTGATCAACCTGGTTGAAGCTGCTTTGGTTGAAGGAACAAGAAAAGGCGTATCAGATGTTCATATCGTGCCACAGGGTGCGAAAAGAACAGATATCATGTTCAGAGTTGATGGTAACCTGCAAGTGTGGTACTCACAGGAAAACACCTACCCTGAAGCTGTGATTGCAGTTGTGAAAGACAGAGCAAAAGGACTTGACCGTTTCGAAAGAGAAAAGGCTCAGGACGGTTTTATACAGAGAGAGATTGACGGTACTGTAATCCGTTTCCGTGTCTCTATCCTCCCGATGGTGGGTACAGAACTCAGGAGCAAGTTTGAATCAGTGGTTATTCGTATTCTCGACGACAGAAAGGTTATAACCGATTTGAACAAACTCGGTTTGGCCGGATACGCAAGAACTGCCTTTGACGATGCAATCAGAAAACCCCAGGGAATGGTTATTCTGACGGGTCCTACTGGAAGTGGTAAAAGTACGACACTTGTTGCCGCTCTCTATCAGGTAATTGATCCTACGGTTAATGTACTAACAGTTGAGGATCCTGTTGAGTATGTTATCAAAGGTGCCCGCCAGTTAAAGATCGGGCATAAGATGAATTTCGAACAGGCGATCAGAGCTATCCTGCGACATGATCCCGACATCGTACTCGTTGGAGAGATGCGTGATAAAGAGACAGCAGAAGTGGCGATAAAACTCGCCAACACGGGTCACTTGACATTCTCGACACTCCACACAAACGATGCCCCCTCAGCAGTTTCAAGGCTCTATAAAATGGGTATCGAGCCCTTCCTTATAGCATACGCCATTAATATCATAGTGGCTCAGCGACTGATCCGAAGACTCTGTCCGGAGTGCAAGCGGCGGATTACCAGCATCGACCCCGAAATTGTCCAGATATTACATCTCGATCCCGAGGAATGGCTGGGATACGAGATCTACGAAGCAGTGGGTTGTCCAAAATGTTCCGGCACCGGATATAAAGGCAGGGTTGCAATTCATGAGGCTCTCTACTTCACAAAAGAGTTGAAACGGGTGATCGTTTCTTCAGGTGAAGAGGTTGACGAAGAGAAACTGAAAGCTCAGGCTAAAAAGGACGGCTCACTCAATTTGAGAGAGACGGGACTTGAGAAAGTGAAACTTGGAATTACATCATTCGATGAAGTGATTTCAGGAACAATGGAAGACTGAAAAATGGGCAGATTTTCCATTGTTTTATTTATATTTTGATTTGATATACCAGATTTTACAAACGACTGAAACAGACTATGGTACCACCTCTTGAACAAGTGACTCCGCCGGCTCAAGCACTGCTTTCGAGCATGGTGCAACAGGTACCAAGATCTGTAATTAGCGCTGAAAGACTCCCCTTCCTCGCAAAACTTGTTGCCTCGCTTAACTACGACCAAAAAGGTCTTCTGATGGATTTTATGAACTCCATCCTCGTAACCATGGTGAAGAAAGAGGCATCAGATATCGAGTTCGGTGGGCTCGCGACAATGAAGAATGTCTGGCTCAGGATACACGGAAAAAAGGACAGGATTGCCGATCTCCCTTCGCTTCATGAAGATGAGAGCGCGATCGTTGTACTAAACCTCCTTAGCGACAAGCAGAAGGAAGGCCTGTTCCATAACAAGAATATCGATTTTTCACACTCGTTCTATGCCGGTGAGCCACCCAGGATGTACAGATTCAGAGCAGATGCCTACTATGACATGGATTCACTCGCTCTGAATATGCGCGCGATATCTCCAACTGTCAGAAAAGTGGATACCCTCGGTTTCAGTAAAATGGCGATTCAGGCGATGCACCACCTCTATATTAAACAGGGGTTGGTTCTTATAACCGGTATCACAGGTTCAGGTAAATCCTCGACTCTTGATGCCATCGTTGACATGCATAACGAGACCGACAATGCCCAGGTGATCATAATCGCTCAACCCATCGAGTTTGTTCACACCTCAATAAAGTGTATTATTAGGCACCGTGAAGTGGGTAAGGATGTGGCATCGTTCAAAGATGGTGTCATTCAGTCACTCAGACAGGATCCCGATATCATAATTATCGGTGAGATGCGTGATCCTGAAACGATAATGGCCGCGCTCGAAGTGGCTGATACAGGGCACAAGGTTTTCTCTACACTGCATACCTCTTCCGCGGTTGAATCGATCGACCGAATTATTGCAGAAGTGCACCCGAACGAGCAGCCAAGGGTGAGAAGCCGTCTGGCTGATGTGTTAACTGTGGTAGTCTCCCAAAAACTTTTACCGAGCCTCGACGGAAAACGAGTTATGGCGAAAGAAGTTCTGGTTATGACTCCAAGTATCCAGTCAGCCATTAAAAACAATAACTCAGGCGAGATCTACATGATGATTAACCAGGGCGCGGCTCAGGGGATGATCACAATGGAGCAGGATATAAAGAATCTCTATATTTCCAAGAAGATTTCTCTTGAGACAGCTATTTCGTACGCGAATCAGAAAAACAGAATGAAACAGATCTTAGGTATTTCATAAACATGAGCATCAAGTATATCTTCTGTCTCTTTCTCGAAGGTGCCGACAGCAAGGCAGCCCTTTTTGAAAAAACAAAGACCGGAATAAATTTCCTCAGAGGCATGTCGATCGAGCCCAACAAGCCCGACGAGCAGACCTTCGATGCTTCCGGTATTTCGTTTGACTCAGGTGATATAGATCTTGGCGGTGGTGATACCGATATTACGGGGCTTACTACAAGAAATGATTTCGATCAGGGTTATATCCGCTCGGTGAGCACACTTCTGCTCGGTATCGATCTCTCGAAAACCGTGGTGATTCCGATAATCACAGAGCCTTACATAAGCTTCCAACGACCGGACAAGGGTGAAACCCAGATATTCAAGAAGGAAGTGATTGAGAAGATCGACGCGACAATCAACTCGATCGACATGGCCGATGGCGGCAAAATGACCATTGTCCCCAGTTCTGATCTCTCTTACATCAATCTGATAGATTCCATCGCGCTGGCTAATGGTAAAAAGCAGATAAGAGTACCCTGTGTTAAAGCAGCCGATACTTCATTAAGTTTTTATATCCCACGCAAGTTTAATTTTGCCCTCTCCGACTATACCCTGATCCTCTATATCGGGAAAGAGTACAGCAGAATGATCTTCCTGATGGGAGATCAGGTAAAACATATCGGTCCGATGCTTAATATCGGGAAGCATAACATCGACTCGTTCGATATCTACGCCTCCAAGATAATGCTTGAAATGGAGAATGGCGATATATCGAACCTCGACAATATCGTGATCTGCGGTGAAGACTGGGGTGACTATCTCCCCACATCTCTCAGAGAAACTTTCCCACGCGCCAGAATAACCGGTATGGACTTCGATGATATTAACACTTCCCTGCTCGACAGGGAGATCGAAGAAAATATTTCGGCTTTCTCTGTCCCTATCGCGGCCGCGATCGAATACACTAAAGAGCTGGAAAAAGAGCATAAGGGGATCAACCTTATGCCATCGATGCTCGTCGAACGGCAGAAAGCCTTCCCGTTGGCCTGGCACGGCTACATCGCGATCCTTGTTCTTTTCGCAGTTACACTTTTGGTGACGCTGAGCATATTGAATAAAATCGCCGAGTTGAACAAACTTGACGCTCAGATCACGGTGCTTACCGAACAACAGCAGCAATACAAGGCGATTCTTGATGAGATATCAGCCTTTGACGCGAAAGTAAAAGGTTTTGATGAAACTCAGGCCGTTCTCGACGATGTGACAAAAGATGCTTCAGTATGGCAGTCGAAATTAAGTTCTATCGCCGGATTCCTGGAGCAACGAAACGCGATGTGGCTAACCGGTATCGGGGTTCCTGAACCCGGAAAGATCGATATATTCGGTGTCAGTAAAAGCAGACCTCTGATCAGCGAGTTCACCCAGTTCCTGAACAACGCGATCCTCATGGGTGTAGCCTCTGAGAGGAGCGCCGACGAAAGGGTTTTCAAATTCTCGATTCTAATTAGCGATTCACTTAAAACGGGTAAGGATGGAACGGAAGTCAAAAAATAGCCTCGTCATCCTGATACTCATTGCCCTGGTCATGATATCATGGGCTATTCTCCACTTCTTTGTTTATAACGGGAAGTTCAAGGAGAGGAACGCGAAATTGAAAACGCTTAGCGAAAGTAACGCTCAGTATGACACCGCGTCGCTGAATACACAACTGAATCAGTTGAAAGCGAAATTCGCAGCGCTCGATTCACTCCTGGCACAGCGGAAATATAATATCCCGAAGGAGCTCCATCAGTCGAAATTCTATTCGTTCCTGGCGGCTCAAACTCCGGGTCTATCCGATCTCAGCTATGTGAACATGGAGTACCTTGGCAGCGCCCCTGAAGGAGGCTTTACCGTATTAAAGTACAAACTCTCGGGACAATGTTCCTTCTTCGAGCTGTGGAAGATGATCTTTGCTATTGAAGAAAGTAAGGAACTCAAAAAGGTCTCGAATGTTACTTTTTCGCAGAATGTAGTGTTCGATGAAGACAAGTCACCCTATTATTTTGTAAATTTTGCGTTCGAAGCTAAGGTATATATGTCACCCGACGACAGATTCACTTCCACCAAATTCACGGAAAACAACCTGCGGGCAGACAAGATCTACAACATCTTTCATCCGAAGCTGCGCACAGAGATCGAGCCAAACATCTATGAACTTTTAGAAGTCAAGAACGCGAAATTGCTTGCTCTACTGCCCGACGGTGCCTTCCTGATGGATGAACGGGGCAGAACATATGTTTTAGCTGAGGGAGACGAGGTCTATCTCGGATTCCTCACAAGGATCGACAGGGAGACCAACAGTGTAACATTTGTTCTCAACAAAGGCGGAGTCATTGAAACCGTTACGATCAGACTTTTGCAAGAAACAGATCTCTCGCCACAACAAGAAACCAAAAGGTGATTGATATGAAAACGATATTTTCATTCTCAATTTTTATCCTCTTTCTCTCATTCACAGCCTTCGCGCAGAAAGACCTCGAGAAAGAGCTGAACGAGTACAATACACCGGATGAGATTGTGACCCTTTCTCCGACACTTCCGTTTGATCAGGCTATCGAAATTCTTTCGAAGATGTCGATGAAGCTCACCGGCCGGAAGATCGTGTTAAAGGTTGAGAGTAAAGATCCGATCGGGATAGAGCTTACAAACATAAACTATATGAAAGCTCTGAAGATAATCACCCAATACAGGGGTCTTCTTATCGAAGAGACCAAAGAGGTTATAGTGGTCGATCTCCCAAAGAGCCCGATACCTACTGAGGAGCCCGCGAAACCGGACAAGGCCATTTATGCACCTGTTGATGCCCGCGAGGTTAAGATCTCGGCCATCTTCTTCGAGGCCGATAATACCGCTTTGAAGGAGAGAGGGATCAACTGGAAATTGCTTCTCTCTGATCCTGATAATGAGTTCGGAATCGATCTCAAGACTTTCGGAGAATCCACCACCGGAGGAACCACTCCAACAGACTTCACTCTCTCCGCCGGTTCAAAGTTTGATCTTGGTGATTTCAAGGGTGACTTGCTTGGTACATTCAGGTTCTTTGAATCAGAGAATCTCGGTGAAATTATCGCGAATCCTTCGATTGTTGTAAGAAACGGCGAGAACGGAAAGATACAGATCGGTTCAGATTTTTCGATCAAACAGAGGGATTTCGCCGGCAATGTTACCGACCAGTTCTTCCAAACAGGTTCGATCATCGATGTTACGCCTTACATTTACAATGAAGATGGAATAAATTACATTATTCTAAAGTTAGCTGTTGAACGAAGCACTGCATTCCCGAGCGAGCTTTCGACTGAGATCAGGAAAACCAAAGCGAATTCACAGATAATGATGCTCGACGGTGAAGAAACCGTGATAGGTGGTCTCTATGTAACCGATGAGACAACGGTTAGAACGGGTATCCCTTTTCTGAAAGATCTTCCCTGGTGGGTGTTGGGTATCAGGTATCTCGCCGGTAGTGATCAGAAGAAGCTGACGAAAAAAGAGATCATAATTGTTGTTAAAACTGAGCTCTTGCCTGCACTGAAGGATAGAATGAAGACTCTTGCCGACAAAACATTA
>Ga0116141_10004838_pt1 | contig 11311 bp, 8 predicted proteins | sample AD_UKC097_MetaG_FD_89744 | JGI IMG/M metagenome (GOLD analysis project Ga0116141, IMG submission 89744) | Active sludge microbial communities of municipal wastewater-treating anaerobic digesters from USA - AD_UKC097_MetaG | ecosystem: Engineered > Bioreactor > Anaerobic > Digestate | place: USA... | reverse complement strand
TTCATGGTATTCGATTATTTCAGTGTCTAAAACTAAAATTTATTTTATACCCTAAAATAAATTCCACTATTAAATTGAGCAAGAAAAATCAGCACAAATATAAAATATTTTAGTATAATTATGCGGTTTGGGAATAATAATGGTGGGGTTGTGTTGCCCGCCTGCCCCTTTGGGGTTGCCCGTGGAAAATCCGCGAAATCCGTGTTTAATCCGTGGAATCCGCGTAACCTTTCCTCTGTGGCCTCAGTGTTCCCGGTGGTTTTTACACCGTTTTACCAGCATTTAAGCTACTAAAAACGCCGCTGCTTTCGAGAAAACCGTATCGAACCCGGCGTCGACCTTCTCCCTGATCCTTGTGAGAATGGGGAAGGGGTTCTCGTGGGTGTAGTCGTAGTCGAGAACTACCGTATCGAAGGCGATCTTTCTCGGGTGATCGCTCACAAGACACTCTTTTATCGCCCAGGGGGGCATAACGAGGTCTTTGTCGAGAGCGATACCGTAAATTCTGTCCCTGATCTTGGCGAGATGTCGCTTCCGTGCGATAAGCCCTGCATCGTGGGAGAGCATCGATTTGAAGAGGAAAGTTTCACCGGCATCGGGACTGAAAAGCGCCCACAACCGGTCGTCTGTGGCGAGGTTCTGGTCGAGGCGGTGGACATAGAAATCCTTGAGTGCGTCGGCGGCCTCACTGTCGAGGATGTATTTATTCACCGGTTCCATCCTGTCGAGGGTGGTACCTCCGCAGAAAAGGACACACTTTGAGTTATTGAAGAGCCCAAGGGGATTGCTCATCATCACTATCTGAGCGATGAACGCGCCGATCGAGTAACCGAAGATATTCAATTTTGTACCGGGTTTCAATCCGGCGATCTCGCCCTCCTGTGCCATCTGGGCAAGTCTGGTGATATCGTAAATCGTTTGAAGTCCGGAATAAACAAACCTTTGCGGCACGAACTGCAAGCGGGAAGAGATCGCGGCATTAACCGGGCTCGACATCTCCACTCCCGGTAGTAACACTTTCCGTTCGTTAGAGATCTCCTTCATCAGGCGGAAATCCGACCAGCTTTTAGGTGCCCTGTGCATATGGAAAGCGTGAGGAAAAAGGATCAAGGGCTGCCCTGTTTGTTTAAGGAGGCGGTGTGCCCAGGGGAGGTATTTCTCCCAGCCCCGCTCGTTCAGGCCGTGCAGAAGAAGGATCGCGGTGTCTGATTCCGCGGCTCTCTGATCACTCATCATCGAAAAGGTGAACGAATTGTTTTCTTCAACCGTGCTGTCGGGGGCGTTCAACCGTTTCATCAGGTACCTGTCTGAGAACTCATTCTGCGAGAGGTAATACTTCATCAGTGCTTTAACGAGAGGACTGAGTTCAGAGTACTCGTCACCTTCGGGGAACGCGCATGAAATGTCGCTTTTGAAGGGATGGTTGGTAACAGTGGCTTGGTGATGGCTGAAGTTGATCAGAGGATCAGAGGTATTAAAATGCTCTTTAAGAGTCGAGTAAAGGTCAAGGTAGCTCATTTTGGATCCTCTGTTGCCGGTACAGGGCGCTTGGCGTTTTTCTGTTTGAGAGAGATTATCTCTTTTTTCTTTTTCTTCAGGAGGTCTTCCCATCTCGATATACCTGCTTTGAAGAGTTCCATTTTGTCGAAGAGACCGTCGAGAGCGATCAGCAGTTCGTTCAGCTTTTCATCGGCATCGTTGATCTTGTGGGTTTCAAGGTTTGATGAGAGATCAAGGAAAACACGGAAATAGTCGGATACTTTTTTGATCTCATCGAGCGAGTATCCGAAGAGTTGCAGGTCTTTTATCAGACTGGCGATAAGCACCCACCTTCGGGAATAAAGGCGGTAGCCTCCCTCACTCCTCATATCGGGCTCAATGATTCCCATTTCTTCCCAGTGTTTTATCGTCCTGGGGCTTACTTTAACGCTCTCTGCTATCTGTCCGACTGTCAGATAGGTATCGTTCAGGTTCTGTTTACCATCCTCGGCTGTGCCTTTAGGCAGACCGACCTTCTTGATGATCTTTTTGATATCATCGAAACCGTAGCCGAGCTCATGTAGCTTTTTAAGGTGCTGCCCCCGCTCATACTGCCCTGCAGTATAGAGGGGGATCCCCTCATCAGAAGTGCCCGAGGGTTTTACGAGGTCTTCTTTGTCCCAGTCAGCGAGTATCCTTTTTGATATTCCAAGCTTTGATGCAAACTCATCAGCAGTGAAAATCTCTTTCATAACCTATACCTGTTCGTACATTTCTAGAAAACATGACAGTTAGCGTACACTAATATATTGCTTTAAAGTTCAGACGCAAATAAAAAATGAATCATTCTTCATAATTTTTATCGCGTGGGGTAAAAGAGGTATTTTTGCTAACTCAAAAAACAAAAATCACAGGAATATGGACCTTATTAAATCTAAAAAACGAATTATTGTAGATTATTTGCTGATAGCCCTCGGAGCCTTCATTATGGCCCTTGGCATCAGTATTTTCCTTATCGACGCAAAAGTGGTACCGGGTGGAGTAAGCGGCCTCTCGATGGCGGTTTACTACTTCACCAACGGAGCCATCCCGGTCGGTATCATGATATGGGTACTAAATGTACCTTTATATATATGGGGATTGAAGGAGCTCGGAAAGTCGTTCGGCATCAGGACCTTCTACGGTTTTACCATAAATTCTTTCTTTATAGATATGCTCAGGGGAGATTTCCCCGGTCTCGGCTTCATCCGCTTGCAGGATTCGCAAACAGTGCAGGACCTTTTGAAGCACGATTTTCTCTTTCTTATTGTAATCGGCGCGGTACTTCTGGGGACAGGACTCGGCATCATCTTCAAGTTTGGCGGTACAACAGCCGGCTCAGACATTGTGGCAGCGATCTTCAAGAAGAAATACGGAATGAAACCCGGCACAGCCATCATACTGATCGATATCTTTGTGATCCTCCTCGCAGGTTCAATTATTGAGTGGAAGGGCCTCAGTCCCGAAAAACCGGCTCTATCCCTCACACTTTACGCCATACTTCTGCTTTTCATCTCATCAAGACTGGTTGATCTGATCATCGACGGTTTTGATTACGCGAAGGCCGCTATAATAATTTCCGACAAGAACGACGAGGTGGGAGAGGCCATAATGAACGAACTCTCCCGTGGAGCCACCGCGCTAAAATCACGAGGACTATACCGGAATATCGATCGTGAAGTGATCTACACCGTAATCACAAACAAGGAACTCCCCCGTCTCACTGAAATTGTCCACAAAGTTGACCCAACAGCGTTCATGATCATAAATAATGTTCATGAAATTCTGGGCGACGGTTTCAGAAGAAGGATATGAGATAACCGGGGCAGGCGAGCGATGATGCCGGTTTTTCTTCGGATTCCACTGTTCATACTCTTGCTGTCTGTTTTGGGGCAGCAAGGGGGGTGGCTTTTCGCGCAACGAAAACCGGTTGTGATTGGTGTTGAACAGGGGCTTTCGCAATCAACTGTAAGATCAATCGCTCAGGGCCCCGAAGGATTCCTCTGGATCGCCACTTGGGGTGGCCTCGACAGATACGACGGCTACAGCTTCAAGAATTACAGCCAGATACCGGGTGATCAATCCTCCCTCATGAACAACAACCTGGTGAATGTCTCCATCGACGGCAAGGGGCGGCCATGGGTGACCTCAATCGACGGAAAGATCGCGGTCCTCACCTCCCTTTCCGGTAAATTCACTCTTTTAACAGGAAATAGCGGCGATCCGCTCATCGCGGAATGGGGCTGCTTTCCGGTCAGATTCGACAAGAACAGTATGGTCTTTCTTTCGAATACAGGGGTGTCGTTGGTCAGTGAACAGGATCTCACCACCTCAATTCTGGCAGAAGGAAAAGATATCTCCCTCCCTGAAGTAGTGGCAGCTTTCCCGTTGGGGAAATTCATTTACCTGATCGACAAAAAGAAGCGGGTAAAGAAATTCGAGATGGAGTTTGTGGTTACCGGAATTTCCCGTGTTGAAAACGGGCGCTTTCTCTTTGTAGGGCTCAACGGCGAATTACACGAATTTAACCTTAAGACCGGCAAAAGCAGGAAGCTGCTAAAGCTGCTGAATGTTAAAGTTCCCGCAAGTTATTACACATATCAGATACATACTGACACTAAAGGGTTTACAAGGATATTAACCGCTGAGGGTTTCTTTCTGATTGACGCAAGTATGAAACCCGTCCAGGGACTCTTTCCCGAAGGGGACGAGTCAACTTTCCGGAGAGGTGTGGTCTACTCATTCTATGAAGATTTTTTCAGGAATTCGTGGGTGGGTACAGGGACGGGATTGATCAAAGTCCCGGGCCGGAAACAAATATTTCAAAACCACCCCGCTGATGGTGACCTACGGTCCGCGATCGGGCAGGAGATGCTGATAACAATGCAGCACATCCCTGACTCAAAGATGCTGATCGGGACGAGCGGAGGATTATACACTTTCAACCCGGCAGACCAATCATTCAAAAAACATGCCGGAATTGTCCCGGGTGAAGAGAGCGTGGCTATTTACTGTCTGTTCAAAGACAGCAAAGGGGGATTGTGGGCAGGCACTAAAAAAGGTCTACTGAAGCTTACTCTCACCGGTGAAAACCTGACCACGAGGGTGATACGATTCAACCCTCCGGGTGGAAATGAAGAATGGACGAGCAGGATACTCGCACTCGCGGAAGCCGGGAATGGCGACCTCTGGTTGGGAACGGTAAATGGTATCGTGAGATATACTCCGGAGACAGGTGAGTATAAATCATTTTACTTCCCGTGTGATTTCGGAGAAGAAGGCCAGAGCTACATTCTCTCCCTCTACCGTGATGGGGGCACACTTTGGGCCGGAACAAACAGCGAAGGGCTGCTCAGGATCAACACTTCCGACATGACTTACACCCGCTACAGCACCAGGCCTGAAAGCAGACTAAAACTCCTGAGCGACAAGATAATGGTTATCACCAAGGATAAAGAGGGTAACATCTGGGCGGGAACGATGAACGGAGGAATCAATGTCATTAGCCGCGACCTCAGGAGCGTCAGATATCTCACTACTCAAAACGGTCTGACGAGTAATCTGGTTTTCGGTTTACTGGCGGATAATTCCGGTTTTGTGTGGGCATCAACCACCAAGGGATTAGTGAGGATCGATCACCGTTCACTGAAAACCCGCAACTACACCAAAAGCGACGGCGTTCTCTCAGTCGACTTCAATCAGAATGGGTATTACGCGGGAGCAGACGGGAAGTTTTACTTCGCCGGAAGCAGGGGAATTACGGTTTTCGACCCTAAAAATGTTCAAAGAAGCGGCATAATTCCCAAACTCGCGCTTACGGACCTTAAAGTTCTGAACGAGCCCGCCCTTGCACGGCTGAAGAACGGCGAACTGGTGCTAGAGCATGATGAGAATTTCTTCTCTTTTGAGATGGCGGCCATAACTTTCGAAGACCCTGAGTACAGCCTTTATTACTGGAAGCTTGAGGGTCTGACAGATGAATGGGTCAGCGCGGGAAACCGCAGAATTGTGGATGTCTCCAACCTTCCACCGGGGGAATACACCCTGAAAGCCAAAGCCTCCAACGGTGATGACGGGTGGAGCGGTGAAACAGTGTTGGCACGGATCACGGTTGTCCCACCGTTCTGGATGACCGCCTGGTTCTGGATAATTGCCGGTCTCTTTCTTGCGGGGGTTATCGTGATGATAACTTACACCCTCTCCCGGCGCAGGTTGAACCGTGAGATAGCGGAACTTGAAAAAGAGAAAATGATAACACTCGAGCGCACCAAAACCCGCGACCGGATCGCCCGCGACCTCCACGATGACCTTGCCTCAACAGTAAGCGGAGCAGGTTTATATATGCAATCTGCAACAAACATTCTGGGGCAGGATGATGAAACGGCCAAGAAGATGATCGAAAAATCGGCTTCACTTTTAACTGAAGCCGAACAGGCGATGCGCGATATCGTTTGGTCGGTCTCTCCGCAATATGATACGGTTGAAAACCTCGCTCTCCGGGTAAGGATATTAACGCGTGAACTTTGCGAAGCCGCTGGGATCAGGTTTGAATTTGAAAGATCGGGGGATTCATCAGGCATTATCGGGGATGAGGTGAGGCGAAACCTTTATCTTTCGGTGAAAGAAGCTGTACTGAACGCCGTGAAACACTCGGGAGCCGACATGATCATTATTAAAGTTTCGACCCGGCCCGGAAACATTACGATAAAAATTACCGACAACGGCAGGGGTTTCAGGATGGAATCACAGGCTGAAAAACTCGGCGGAAACGGACTCACCAACATCAGGAAGAGGTGCGAGGAGATCGGCGCCACTTCCCTGATAAAGAGCTCAGAAGGGAAAGGAACAACCGTAACGATAAACTGCGAAATTGAAAAATGACTCAATCGCGCTATTACTTCTGTACCGCGAATTTACGATCTTGACACATGGAAAATAGAGAAATAAGCATCGCTATTGTTGAAGATCACCGCGACTTCCGTGAAGGGCTGGTGAGTTTCATCTCCTTTTCGCCCGGTTATAACTGCAAGGCGAACTTTTCATCGGTCGAGGCAGCGTTGGCAGGCATTCCCGATGTTGAAGTGGTGCTTCTCGATATAAACCTGCCGGGGAAGTCGGGCATCGAAGCAATACCCCTTCTAAAGGAGAAAAATCCCGAAGTGAAGATAATAATGATGACGATCTTCGATGATTCCGATAATATATTCAACGCGATGCAGGCCGGTGCAGACGGCTATTTACTGAAAAACACCCCTCCGATGAAGATTCTTTCAGCTATCGACGAGGTTGTCTCAGGTGGCGCGCCGATGTCGCCATATATTGCCCGCAAAGTGGTTGACTTCTTCAATAAAAGATCCACTCCAGGGAACGATTACGATCTCACTCCACGCGAAAACGAGATTCTCGCCCTGCTTGTAGACGGCATCGACTCTCACTCGATCGCGGACAAACTCTTCATCAGTTACGAAACAGTCCGCAACCACTTAAGAAACATCTACCGCAAGCTTCAGGTTACATCGAAGTCTCAGGCGGTATCGAAAGCCCTCCGCGAAAACCTGATAAAATGACGCGTTTGCGTTATTGACCCCCATTGCCCCCAAGCCGTAATTTGTGACAGTTTTTAATCACAAATAAGGCAAAACAATGCGCTTCATTTTTAACACATTCTGTATTCTAATTCTAACATCATCCATGGTTTTTTCGCAATGGGTTGGTGTTAGCACAACTTCTTCGGACAGATTCAGGAAAGTCCAGTTTCTCGATAACAATCTGGGCTGGATAGCCGGGGAGTCGAGTGTACTCAAAACAACCGACGGCGGCACTACATGGACCTCGTTCAATACAAACATTAGTGACACGCGAGGGATGTTTGCAGTTTCAGCTTCTGTCGTTTACATCTGTGGCACTTTTGGAAAGATCAGCAAGACAACTGATGGTGGTGCAACATGGGTGGCACAAACAACTGGAGCCCCCAACCTGACATCGATCGAAGCACTTTTCTTCCATGATCAGAATAACGGGTGGGCTGTCGGGGGAAATGGTTTTATGATTAAAACTGTGAACGGGGGTGTCACTTGGCAGACTGTGACAAATCCTGCCACTTCAACACTCAGGAGCATCACTTTCATCGATAATAATAACGGCTGGGCGGGCGGTGGTTCGAATTTCCTGAGAACCACCGATGGCGGTGTAACATGGACAAAAGTAAACGGCTTCGCTGAAGTGAGGGACATTCACTTCCTCGACGCGAACAGGGGATTTGTCTCCGAAACCTGGGGGCAAGACAACTTTGTGCAAAAAACAACTGATGGCGGGGTGACATGGACGCCATCGACTACTATTTCGACCGGACCCTACTATTTCCATGGTGTCCATTTCACGGATCATAACAACGGTTTTGTCGTTGGCAGAACAATGTTCTTCCTCGGGAATCATGGTACCTATAAAACCACAGACGGTGGCGTAACCTGGACGGCGATGACCACAAATCCGGTTCCAATGTTCGAGAATTTCAGATCGGTAACCTTCACACAGAACGGTACAGGGTGGGCTGTTGGTGATAATGGTGCCATTTACAAACTTGAGGGTGCCACTTCGGTTACCGATGAAGGCGGGACACCCTTCGACTTCGCCCTTGAGCAGAACTACCCAAACCCGTTCAACCCGTCAACCGTTATCCGGTTCGCGTTGCCAACAGCGGGTAATGTCGTACTAAAGGTTTTTAATTCACTTGGTGAGGAAGTTGCCACTCTGGTTGATCAGTTTGTAGAAGCGGGAGCCCATGAACTGGTGTTCGATGCAGCAACCCTCCCCAGTGGGATGTATTTATATAAACTAAAGGCGGGCAACTACACATCTGTGAAGAAGATGCTGCTGATGAAATAAGGGTGGTTTTGGATCGCTCCGGCAGGCCCTCAGGGGAGGCCTGCCGTTCGCGTGTTAAAGGGGATTAGTTTGAGAGATATTTACCGGTGATCGCTTTGAACTCGCGGAGTGCATCATCAACTTTTGTGATCTCCTTTCCACCCGCGGTTGCCGACTGAGGCCTTCCGCCACCGCCGCCGCCCACGATACGGGCAACATCTCCGACGATTTTTCCTGCCGAAAGGTTTTTACCCTTTATCAGGTCGTCGGTGACAACGCAGACGAGTCCAACCTTGCCGTCGAAGACGGAGAGGAGGAGCCCAACACCGCTCTTCATATGGTCGCGGAGGTCATCGCCGAGTTGTTTTAGTTCGTCGTTACTCTCGGCTTCGATCTTTGAGCAATAAAGGTTTATTCCCTCGAAGCTTTCGCCCTGGGCAATAACCTTTGCAAGCTGCTGTTTCTTCATCTGAAGTTTGAAAGCAGCGATCTCTTTCTCAAGTTTCTTCTTGTCGTCGAGGAGTTTTTCGATCGTGTCGTTTGCCTCGTGGATCTTATCGAATTGCTGATTAATAAAGCGCTCAACACCCGCGCCGGTAACAGCCTCGATCCTGCGCACACCGCTGGAGATCGATGCTTCCGAAATAACCTTGAACAAACCGATCTCTGATGAGTTATGCACATGCGTTCCGCCACAGAACTCAACCGATCTGTCGCCGAACTGCACCACATTCACCAGGTCACCATATTTATCGCCGAAGAACATGAGGGCGCCCATCTGCTTTGCCTTTTCGATCGGCATGTTGCGGTGATGAGTAAGCGGGATGTTCTCTCTTAACTGCTCGTTAACGATGGTTTCGATATCGGAGAGTTCTTCCTTGGTTACTTTTCCGAAGTGTGAAAAGTCGAAACGGAGTCTGTCGGGTCCGACATAAGAACCTGCCTGCTGAACATGCGTACCGAGCACATTTCTGAGCGCGGCGTGCATGAAGTGGGTGGCTGAGTGGTTACGCATTATATCCCAACGACGGGCCCTGTCAACCTCGGCAAGTACTTCCATACCGGTATCGATCAAAACGCCCGCGGAGTTATCGACCACATGGATCACTTTTCCTTCATTCTTCAATACATCATCAACCACGAGCTTGTTCTCGCCGATGCGGATGACACCTGTATCGTCGATCTGACCGCCTGCCTCTACATAGAATGGGGTTTTATCGAGGATGATAAGTTCGTTATCGCCTTCTTTTCTTAGTCCGGTGACCGTGGCTTGCCCGGAGAGGGTTTCGTAACCGAGAAATTGTGTCGGTTCCGCGCTGATGGTTTCAAAATGATCAAGTCCGCCTGCGATGATATTGACCGTGCCGATCTTGCTCTTTGTGGCTTCGCGGGCTCTTTCGCGCTGCTCTGCCATGTGCTTCTCAAATCCGGCTTCATCAACGGTGTAACCGTGTTCGGTTGCCATAACGCGTGTAAGATCAACGGGGAAACCGTAAGTATCGTAAAGTTTGAACGCGTCCGCGCCGGGGATCTCTGTTTTACCTTCTTTTTTCAGGTGGGCAGTGATCTCTTCAAAGTGGTGAATTCCACGGTCGAGGGTTTTGTTGAAACTTTCCTCTTCACTTCTGATTATCTTCTTAACAAATTCCTTGTTCTCGATTATCTCAGGGAACTGGTGCCCCATCTGCTCGGCGAGAGTATCAACGAGTTTGTAGAGGAACGGATTGTTCAGATTTATCTTTCTGCCGTAACGGGCAGCCCTTCTAAGAATTCTTCTTAGTACATAGCCGCGGCCCTCATTGCTGGGGACTGCTCCATCAGCGATGGCGAAAGCGAGTGTTCTGATATGGTCGGCAATAACCCGGATCGGCACGATGTCGTGACTGCTGGCGTAGCTCGCGCCTGATATCTTCTCGATCTCACTGATGATCGGCATGAAAACATCTGAATCGTAGTTTGACGATTTCCCCTGGATCACGGCTACAAGGCGCTCGAAGCCCATACCTGTATCGACATGCTTGGCGGGTAGCTCGTGGAGGTCGCCGTTTTCGTCACGGTTAAACTGAATGAAAACGAGGTTCCAGATCTCGATGCAGAGTGGTGAACCGGCGTTAACGAGTGATGGGTCGTCGTAGTTATCGCTAAGGTTTATGTGGATCTCGGAGCATGGACCGCACGGACCGGTTTCGCCCATCTCCCAGAAGTTATCTTTCTCGTCAAACTTCAGGATGTGAGCGGGGTTAATGTCGGTTTCTGACTTCCAAAGTTCAAGGGCTTCATCATCGGTGCGGTAAACGGTGACGAAGAGCCTCTCCTTGGGGAGTTTGTAAACTTCGGTGAGTAGCTCCCACGCCCAGGCAATAGCTTCTTTTTTGTAATAATCGCCGAACGACCAGTTGCCGAGCATCTCGAACAGGGTGTGGTGGTAGGTATCGTGCCCCACTTCCTCGAGGTCGTTGTGCTTGCCCGAAACACGGATGCACTTCTGAGTGTCCGCCGCGCGGGTGTACTCCCTTTTACCCGTTCCGAGGAAGACATCCTTGAACTGGTTCATGCCGGCGTTCGCGAAAAGCAGTGTTGGATCGTCATAAGGAACAACGGGTGAACCGGGAACGATGCGGTGCCCTTTTGAAGCAAAAAAGTCGAGGAATTGCTGTCTGATCTGTTGAGAAGTCATGGTCTTTCGTTTTTACTTTACTTTAAATTTCTGGTCTTTTGTAATTTTTTTATTGTTGAACTGGTCAGTCACTGTGATCTTCGCTGTGTAGTCGCCAGAATCAGCCGGCTGCAGGTAGAACTGCACATCCATTTTGGTGTCGGGTTTGCTTTCATCTTCGGTGGCTGTGTCAAGCTCTTCGAACACCTTCGGAACGGTTTTTCCGTCGGGTGTTACAAGATCCACCTCGAACATCACCTTTCTTACGAAGCT
>Ga0116141_10004837_pt1 | contig 11313 bp, 8 predicted proteins | sample AD_UKC097_MetaG_FD_89744 | JGI IMG/M metagenome (GOLD analysis project Ga0116141, IMG submission 89744) | Active sludge microbial communities of municipal wastewater-treating anaerobic digesters from USA - AD_UKC097_MetaG | ecosystem: Engineered > Bioreactor > Anaerobic > Digestate | place: USA... | reverse complement strand
GGTTTATTATGTCCATTCCACAGAGATAATTCACTACAAAGGTGAAAGCACCAAACGGAGTAACCTGAACGAAGTGAAGGTATTCTATGAGGCGATGCACATCTTTGTGAAGAAGTATTACTCCGGTTCCTGGTTCCTGTTGCTGTTCCTACGGTCGGCGATATTTTTCAGGGAGATGCTGGCATTCCTCGGCAAGAAGAAACTGGTGATCGTTTCACTTTTGATGGACCTGATTTTTTACAACCTCACCATGCTTTTGGCGGTAGAGGTTTACACACGGTATAAGAATTGGGAGTCGGGCATCCCCGACTACGGTATCCCGGTGATCTACACCATACCGGTATTGGTCCATATTTTTACTTCCGCTGTGCTGTCGGTTTACAAAAAAGACAGGCTTTCGGTCCTCAGAACTTTCGGGGCGATCATAGCGGGATTTTTCGTCATAACTTCACTCACATTCTTTTTCAAAGATTACGCTTTTTCGCGTGGAGTGGTGCTGATTCTGTATTTCACACTCCCGTTCACACTTGGGGGGTGGAGGATCTTCGCGAAGCTTTGGTTCAAGGCGGGTGTCGCGGGCGGTATTTCCTTCAGAAAACGGGCTGCCATCGTGGGTACCGGTGAAGAGGCAATAAAGCTTGCCCACAAGCTCCAGAAGAAAAAAGGTGGTTCACGGATAGCGGGCCTCATAGGCACCAAACGGATCCAGATCGGGGAGAGGATCGAAGGGTTCGAAGTTATCGGCAGCATCGATAATATCATCCGTGTGATCAGGGAGCGGGGAATAGAAGAGGTTATTTTTACAACAGGGGAGCTTAGTTACAACGCCATAATCGGAATTGTAGCAGCTTGCCGAAGGGAGAATGTAGAGTTTCAGATCACCGGCGGCGAGAGCGATTTCATGGTGAGCAAGTCTGAGGTTTCGATCCTCAACGAGATACAACTTTTCGAGGTAAACTATAATATCGGATTGCCGCTACACCGGGTTATAAAGAAATCCTTTGATTTTCTCTTTTCCCTTTTTATCTTGATTTTCTTATTTCCGTTTCTTTTTGCCTTAAGAGTAATCACGGGCCGAAAGAACGGAATTTACAGCTTCATCTCACGACTACCCCGTGTTATATCCGGTGAGTACAGTATCGTGGGTCCACGGAATGAAGCGGCGGCCGGTGAACCCTGGCTGGGGAAAAAGGGACTTACCGGCTTTTGGTGCACGGATATTGATGAAGATGAAGATTCAGTGAAATCCGACATTTTTTACGCCAAGAACCAGAACATATGGCTGGATCTTGAGATAATTGGAAAGACATTTAATAAACTAATGAACGAACGATAATATGGCAAAGACAATACTGGACTTTGAAAAGCCGATCATTGAGCTCGAGGAAAAACTCGTCGAGATGAAGAGGGCGTCTGACGGACTTCAGATAGACGGCGAGATCGCCAAGATCGAAGAGAAGGTCAGGCTGCTTAAAGAAAACATCTACCAGAGCCTTACCAGGTGGCAGAAAGTACAGCTTGCCCGTCATCCCGACAGGCCATACACACTCGACTACATTTACAACATGACCAGCAATTTTATGGAGTTGCATGGTGACCGCACCTTCGGTGACGATAAGGCGGTTGTTGGTGGATTTGCCAAGATCGGTGACTTCAAGGTGATGGTAATCGGTCAGCAGAAAGGCCGCGACACAAAAAGCAACCTTTACCGTAATTTTGGAATGCCGAACCCTGAGGGATATCGTAAGGCACTCCGGTTGATGAAACTCGCGGAGAAGTTCAACCTTCCTGTGGTTACCCTGCTCGACACACCGGGCGCGTTCCCGGGTCTTGAGGCCGAAGAGCGTGGTCAGGCCGAGGCAATAGCCCGCAACCTGCTTGAAATGGCGCGTCTTAAGGTACCCATAGTGGTTGTGATTATCGGTGAAGGAGCCAGCGGCGGCGCGCTTGGAATGGGAGTCGGCGACAGGATCCTGATGCTCGAAAACGCGTGGTATTCGGTCATCAGTCCTGAGTCTTGCTCTAGCATCCTCTGGAGAAGTTGGGAATATAAAGAACAGGCAGCCGAGGCACTTAAACTTACGGCGCAGGATCTGCTTCCACTCAAGGTTATCGATAGAATAATTCCCGAACCGCTCGGAGGCGCGCACAAGAACCATCAGGAAATGGCCGATATACTTAAAGGTGTTCTCGTTGAAGAACTAACCAATCTGGTGAAGATGAAGCCTGAAAAGCTGGTTGACGCGCGCATCGAAAAATTCGCCGGCATCGGAGCATATCAGGAATAGACATGGTCTCCAGTAAAACCACTATCCGGATAAGGTATGCTGATACCGATCAGATGAAGTTCGTCTATAACGGGAAATACCTCGAATTTTTCGAAGTGGGGAGAACTGAACTTATCCGTGAGATGGGAATGTCTTACAAAGAATTCGAAGATGCGGGATTCATGTTGCCTCTAAATGATGCATACATAAAATACCACTCGCCTGCATTCTATGATGAAGTTCTCGAGATCGAATCGAGACTTGAAACCAAACCAATGGCCCGACTGCAGATAGATTACACGATCCGGGTCGGTGAAAGAGTGATAGCCACAGGCTACACCCGGCACGCTTTTCTCAGCGTTGAAACGGGTAAGCCGGTAAGATCCCCCGGGATATTTAATGAACTTATTGAGAAATATTTTAAGGAATAGTTTCTGAAACAGGTTGATCGAATAATTGAGTCGGCGCTCGAAGAAGATATCAAGAGCGGCGACATAACCACGGAAGCAATTTTAAAGGATCACCGGCTTGCTACCGGTATTTTCAGAGCGAAAGCCAACGGCATTCTTGCCGGCTTGTCGGTCGCTAAACAGGTATTTGAACTGGTCGATGAATCGGTCGAGTTCAATGAATTTCATGAAGACGGCTCTGAGATCAGAGCGGGTGATGTAATAGCGGAAGTGGAGGGAAGCGCCGCTTCGATCCTGACCGCTGAGAGAACCGCTCTTAATTTCCTCCAGAGGATGTCAGGTATTGCCACGGCAGCCGCGGCTTACGCCGAGGCGATCGAAGGCACTCAGGCAAGGATACTCGATACTCGCAAGACCGCCCCAGGACTCAGGCTTACCGATAAACTCGCGGTAAAGACTGGTGGCTGCCTTAACCACCGCACAGGTCTATACGACATGTACCTCATCAAAGACAATCACATTGAAGCCGCGGGCTCGATCGCTGCGGCGGTAAAAGCCGTTAAAGAGCACCAACTCGAGAACGAGACCTCTTACAAGATCGAGGTTGAGGTGAAAAACCTCGACGAACTCCGGGAAGCTCTCGCGAGTGGCGTGGATGTGATAATGCTCGATAACTTCGAAGTGGATCAGATCAAGGAGGCCGTGGCTATCACTAACAACACTTGTTTGCTCGAAGCCTCGGGTGGCATTACCCTGAAGACTGTCAGGGAGGTTGCCGAAACGGGGGTCGACTACATTTCGGTGGGTGAACTTACTCATTCCGCGAAGGCCCTCGATATCTCCCTCGATCTGAAACTGAAACCCCTGGAATGATCGACAAACTGAAGCAACTTTCAAAGGAAACGGTGATCTACGGAATTTCTACCGTGGTGGGCCGTTTCCTTAATTTTGTTTTAGTCCCTTTCTACAGCAACATTTTCAATCCCAACGATATGGGAGTTGTCGCCAACCTTTATGCCTACATGGCGGTGTTCAACATTGTGTTTATTTACGGCATGGATTCCGCGTTCCTGAAGATGGGCTCACTTCCGGAGAATAAGGGGTCCAAGAAGGTATTCACCACATCCTATTTCACGGTGCTGGCCACAGGTGCGCTTTTCGCCCTGATACTTTTCCTGATTAAGCCCTCACTGGGGGTGGCGATCAGTATCGATCCTGCGATAGCCGCGAGGTATCAGCATCTGATTTCTTATTCGATAAACATTCTTCTCCTCGACGCTCTCTCCGTTCTGCCGTTCATCGCGCTGAGGCTGGAGAACAAGGCAATAACTTTCTCCAAGATCAGGGTGATCAACATCCTGATCAATATCGGTTTGAACTTCATTCTGATCCTTGGTTTTGATATGGGCGTGGAAGCCGTTTTCATCTCCAATCTAATATCTTCTGTCTACTCGTTCCTAGCGCTTGCGCCTTATGTTTACGCCAATCTCTCGTTCGGGTTCGACTTCTCATTGCTAAAGCGGCTGATGAAGTTCGGGCTCCCCTTTCTCCCCGCCGGATTTGCCGCGATGCTTATGCAGGTGGTTGACAAGCCAATTGTTGAGAGGTTGACCGACCTGAACACTCTTGGTATTTACAACGCGAACTACAAACTTGGTATCTTCATGATGCTTTTTGTGAGCATGTTTCAGTTCGCGTGGCAACCCTTTTTCCTGAAACACGCTTCGGACGATAACGCGACCGACCTCTTCGCGAAGGTGTTCACTTATTTTACCATAGTCGGTAGTGTGATAGTGGTTTATCTTACACTGTTCATCGAAGATATCACTGAATTTGGTTTCGGGCGGATCCACTTCCTTGGTGAGGCCTTCTGGTCGGGCCGCGATATCATTCCTGTTATTCTGCTGGGATACCTTTTTTATGGTTTTTATGTTAATTTCAACGCGTCGTTTTACATAAAGGAAAAGAGCATCCCCGTGCCAATCCTTCTAGGGGTGGGGGCAGTTGCCAATATTGTTCTTAACTTCATGCTGATCCCCGTGATGGGTATCATGGGCGCGGCCCTTGCAACATTGGGCGCTTACATGATAATTGCTTTTTCGTTTTTTTATTACGGACGAAAGCTGTTTGAGATAAATTATGAATACAGAAAAATAATCACTGTGCTTATCCTTATCACAGCAGTGTTCGGGATCTACTACGCGTTCATTGAAGGAACGGGAGGCTCGACACTGATCAAGCTAATGCTCGCGATCCTTTACCCGGTGGCCCTCGTGCTAACAGGTGTGGTAAGCCCCCGGGAGATATCGATCGCGAAGGAGACAATTCAAGGAAAATTGAGAAGGAAAAGAAACTAATGACTGACAGACCGGTATTGAAATTTAAAAGAATTGATGAGATGATGAACGATATCCCCCTCCCTGAATATCAGACAGAAGGGGCGGCAGGGATGGATATCAGGGCCGGTATCAGTGAGCCAATGGTAATCACGAAGGGTGGTTATGTCGCTGTTCCAACCAACCTGCAGGTTGAGATCCCTCACGGTTACGAGATACAGGTGCGACCCAGAAGCGGACTTGCATTCAAGAATGGAATTGGTGTTCTGAACGCCCCCGGAACCATTGATGAAGACTACAGGGGTGAGATAAAGGTGATCCTGTTCAATTTCGGCAATGAAGACTTCACAATAAACCGCGGCGACCGGATAGCACAGCTTATCCTTGGCCGCGTTCACAAAGCAGAGATAATCGAGACACACCAACTTAGCGACACAGACAGAGGTGCCGGAGGATTCGGCTCGACAGGGAAGGGATGAGAATGGGTAATTTCGTACATTTACACAACCACACACACTACAGTTTACAGGACGCTGCCTGCACGGTAAAAGGGCTTGTAAAAGCGGCCGCTGAGTTCGACATGCACGCAGTGGCATTAACCGATCATGGTGTGATGTATGGTATTCCGGAGTTTTACAAAGCCGCCAAGGGATCGGGGATAAAACCGGTTCTGGGGATGGAAGCTTACATCACTATTGAGAATAAAAGCAGGTTCGACAAAGCTAATGAAATCGACCCCATTACGGGGAACAGGAAGAAGGTTTACCACCACCTTATACTCCTGGCGAAGAACAATCAGGGGTTCAAGAACCTTATTAAACTCTCTTCGAGGGGTTTCCTCGAAGGTTACTACTATAAACCGAGGATCGATCTTGAGCTTCTCAAAGAGTACTCGGAAGGGCTGATCTGCACTTCAGCCTGCCTTGGCGGGATTGTCTCTTTTTACATCCGCAGGCGGGATTACGCCACGGCAAGGGAAGTGGCGAAGCAGTATCACGAAATATTCGGCGACGATTTTTACCTTGAGATCCAGGATCACAAGATGCCCGATGATCCTCTGATACTTGAAGGGGTGCCCCGTCTCGCCAAAGAACTTGGTATCAAACTGGTTGCCACGAACGACTGCCACTACATCAAAAAAGAGGACGCGATCGCTCACAATATCCTGTTGAAACTCTCCGAAAAAGGGGGTGATGAGGACTATACAAAACTACGGTACGGTACCGATCAGATCTACTTCAAATCGCAGGAGGAGATGCTTGATCTCTTCGCGAAATGGCCTGAGTCGATCGAGAGCACCCTGGAGATAGCCGACAAGTGTGATGTTGACCTCGACAAAAAAGAATACTTTTTTCCGAACTTTCCCATACCGGAAGACTCACCCGACAAAACACTCGACGGATACTTTGAATATCTCTGCCGAAAACGATTTGATGAAACCTTCCCGGGCGAGAAAAGCCAAGAGTTAACCGAGCGGTTCGAGTATGAGCTTAAAACAATCAAATCGATGGGTTTTGCCGGTTACTTTCTCATAGTTCAGGACTTCATCAACGCGGCCAAGGAGATGGGTGTCTCTGTCGGTCCGGGCAGGGGTTCGGCGGCCGGTTCTTTGATCGCGTTCGTTCTCGGTATAACAAAGATCAATCCCCTTGATTACGATCTGCTGTTCGAGCGATTCCTGAATCCGGCCAGAAAGTCGATGCCTGATATCGATGTTGACTTTGCAGATGAAAAGCGCGGCGAAGTTATAGAGTATGTGAAGAGGAAGTATGGCTCGGAATCGGTTTCTCAGATCATCACATTTTCAACCCTGGCATCGAAGGCCGCTATAAAGGATGTTGGGCGAGTTCTTAATGTTCCGCTTTCCACGGTTAACTTCATCACAAAATATATCCCTTCGATCTTCGGGAAGGTCTACAGCATCGAAAAAGCGTTGGCCGAGGTACCGGAGTTGAAGAATTTCAGGAACACAACCGATCCCAAGCTTGCAGAGCTTTTTAAGTATGCCCGCACGCTTGAGGGTATGAACCGCAATGCCTCGAAGCATGCCGCGGGTGTTGTTATCGCACCGGGCGATGTTAGCAATTATGTACCCCTTGCCGTTGTTGATGCCTCAACTATGGAAGTGGTGTCGCAGTACAACATGAAGGAGCTCGAGGCAGCCGGGTTGCTTAAGATGGACTTCCTCGGGCTACGAACCCTCTCGATCATCGAAGATACCCTTGAAATGGCAAGGAAAACGCGTCCGGAAACTGAATGGATTCAAGATATCGACACGATCCCGCTTGACGATCAGAGGACTTATGATATCTTCGCCGACGGAAAGACGACAGGCATTTTCCAGTTTGAATCGATTCCGATGCGGAAGCACCTTAAGAGGCTGAAACCACAGTCGATCAAGGATCTGGCTGCGATGAACGCCCTCTACAGACCGGGTCCGATGGAGAACATCGACGACTTTATCGACCGTAAATATGGAAGGCAGAAGATCACATATCTACATCCAAAGCTTGAGCCTATACTCAATGAGACCTACGGTATAATAGTTTATCAGGAGCAGGTTATCAGGATCGCGAACCAACTTGCAGGAATGTCGCTCGCGGAAGCCGATATCCTCCGCCGCGCGATGGGCAAGAAGGATGTTGACGCGATGGCCAAGCAGAGGAGGATATTTGTGGATGCCGCCAAGGAACACGATATCGACGAAAAGATCGCGGGCGAGGTCTTCGACCTTATCGACAAGTTCGCCAACTACGGTTTCAATAAGAGTCACGCGGTTGCTTACTCATATCTTGCTTATCAGACGGCTTATCTGAAGGCACACTTCACCGAAGAGTTCCTGGCGGCGAACATGACGCACGAGTTTGGCAAACAGGAGAAGGTGACCCTCTTCCTTGAGGATTGCCGTAAGCTCGGAATAAAGGTGCTTTCACCTGATGTTAGCAGACCTGCCAAGTTCTTTACCGTTGAGAACAAGATGATCAGGTTTGGGCTTTCGGCAATCAAAAATGTTGGTGAGACGGCTGTCGACAGTATTATTGAGGCACGAAAAAAACTCGGGCGCGACTTCAAGAGCGTATTCGAGTTCGCATCACTGGTCGATCTGAGACTCGTGAACAAGAGAGCGATGGAAGGGCTGGTGATGGCCGGGGCGTTCGACTCGCTGAACAGCAACCGGAAGGCGATCTATGAAGCGATCCCCGAGATCATCGTGTTCGGACAGAATGTTCAGGAGATAAACGATGACAGTACGGAGAGCCTCTTTGGTGAGGAAGCCCTCCAGGAAACGATCGTTGAACCCAGGCTGCCGGTAACGGATGACTGGAGTACAAAAGACCGTTTTGCCAAGGAACTTGAGGTTACCGGATTTTATATCTCCAGTCATCCAATGTCGGCATATGACATTGAAGACAGGGCGTTCTCGTTCACCTCGAATGTGGAAAACTATGAGACGATAAACGACAAACAGGTGGGTATCTGTGGTGTGGTGAATGAATTTGAAGTGAAGATAGGAAGCAACGGTGCGCAGTTTGCCACATTCACGGTCAACGGACTGGGTGGCATGTTCGAGTGCACAATGTGGGCCAAGTCTTATGAACGGCATATCTCTCTGATGGAAGATGGCGCCGTGCTCTACCTTGCAGGCAAGGCAGAGCTGAACGGTGACTCGGTGAAAATACTTGTTGAGTCGGCCCTCCCGATCGAAGAATGTATCGGCAAGTTCACCAAGAGATTGAAGATCACAATAGACCCGTCCAAATTACCGGTTGACGCACTCGAGAAGATCGTTGATCTGGTGTCGGCCTCTCCGGGAAATGTCGAGCTCTACTTCGAGTATCTTCAAAGGGAGAGCGGAAAAGTATTTCCGAGGTTGTTCAGGTCTCAAAGTTTCAGGATGGGTGTAACAAGACCGGTGATCGAGAAGCTTGCGATAATAGTGGGTGAAGAGAACCTGATGGCTGACAGATAACCATAATAACAGTACAATAATATTAATGCAATTTTTGTATTATTGCAATTCAACTTTCAACAAAATCCACAACAAAGGTAGAATCTATGAGCAATGGATCCACTGACAAGTACTACGCGCTGATTTTGGGAGCTTCTTCCGGATTTGGTGGAGCGACAGCGGTTAAACTTGCAGAAGACGGATACAACATAATTGGTGTGCATCTTGACAGAGCGGTTAATATGCCTCTGGTTAACGGGATCATTGATAAAATAAAGAGTTTCGGCGTTGAGGCCCGCTTCTTCAACATGAACGCGGCCGACGAGAAGAAGAGACAGGAAATAATCGAATCTCTCCTCTCGGAAGAGACTCATCCGAAAATAAAAGTAGTAATGCATTCCCTCGCTTTTGGGACTCTTCTTCCATTTGTACCTGTTGAAGGTGAAAAATATATTACCAAGGCACAGATGGAGATGACCCTTGATGTAATGGCTCATTCTCTTGTTTATTGGGTACAAGACCTCTTTCAGGCCGGTCTTCTCGCCAACGGCGGGAGGATATTCGGAATGACAAGTTCGGGCGGGCACTCAATTATACCTTCTTATGGGGCTGTATCAGCCGCGAAGGCGGCGCTTGAGTCGCACATCAGACAGCTCTCTGTCGAACTTGGTTCATTCGGTATCACCGCGAACTCGATCATGGCGGGAGTTACAGATACTCCGGCTCTGAGGAAGATCCCCGGCAGTATCCCGATGCTTGAAGTGGCCAGAAGAAAAAACCCCGGTGGCCGGCTGACAAACCCTCAAGATGTGGCAGACACTATCTCACTCCTGTGCAGGCATGAAGCCCGCTGGGTCAGTGGTGGTGTTATAAATGTTGACGGTGGTGAAGACATTGTAAGTTATGTTGGACAGAACGGCGAAAACATCTAACGAGAGAAGGCAAAATGAAACCTCTAACAATTACAGACCAAAACTTTGAGACAGAAGTATTAAAATCAGATAAACCGGTACTTATAGATTTTTGGGCAGTTTGGTGTGGCCCCTGCCGCGCCATCGCTCCGATAGTTGAGCAGCTTGCCGGTGAATATGATGGAAAAGTGGTGATCGGGAAGCTTGATGTTGATGAGAACCCTGATACTGCCGTGAAGTACGGCGTGAGAAGTATCCCAACACTACTTTTATTTAAGAATGGACAGGTTGTCGATACTATAATCGGTGCTGTTCAGAAGAATGTAATAGTACAGAAAATTACCCCGTATATATAATTACCTTTCAATAATTTATAAAATTCGGTAATTAGCGCCTGAGTTGCGGGATTTTGGCGCCTAAAGGAGCTAATAACCGAAAATTTTAAAAATTATTGTTGCTTAAAAAAAATTAAATAAATAATTTCCGTTTCTTTAAATCCGATTTTTTCGGATCGAGGGGAAAACAATCTTGTTATTGGAAAGAGACTTCGGCTCCGGGAGTTAGTGCATTCGGTCACTTTTTAGGGTGACCGGGCAATAATTTTCTTGGAAATGTGGTATAAACTGATTAAAATAAAAACTAGAATCGTAGTTTTTTGCAAACTTTTCTAAATAACAATCCAAAACCAATCAATAAATAGGAGTATCCTATGCTTAAAAGAACACTCTTTTTGCTTGCCAGCGTTACTTTGGTAATGTCTTTACAGGCACAAGACAAGAGAGAAGTCGGGAAAAAAGCTCCGGTAAAAATTGAACCTGCTACTGAAACAGTAGCATCAGTTCCCCTTACCGGTGGCACGCCTACCTGGGGTCCCGCTGCCCTTAACTGGGTTGCAGTTGATACAATGGGCAACTGCTACGGTCCCGCGATCGGCGCGCTCAATCCATTGGCTTTCGACCCTTGGACCAACACAGTACTTCTTCTTCACAGAGGTCGTGCAACCTATGGTGGAACTACCGGTGGCGGTAAAGTCTACTACAACTACTCGACAGATGCCGGTGCAACATGGGCAAGAGTTGATCCTCCGATGAACGGAAGCAACTCTGCTTTCAACGCCCGTTATCCTTCGATGACCTTCAACAACCCAACAAAAAGCTCCAACATTCAGGATGCTCTTATAGCCGGTTCATGGCCAGAGCTTGTAGGTGGTGCTTTTGGTGGTGCCGGTGCCGGTGCTGATGAATATGCCGGAGCAGGATTCCAGGTTTCAGCTATCTATACTGATCCCAACATCCTCTTCTCGTCACAGGTTCCGACTTTCGCCAATGACGGTACTGCCGGTGTTTTCTGGGCTTCTGACAACCAGAGCAACGCTTCACTGAAGCTCTGGAAGACCGTTGATTTCCAGACTGTTGACACCCTCATTCCTCCCACATGGGC
>Ga0116141_10004835_pt1 | contig 11315 bp, 6 predicted proteins | sample AD_UKC097_MetaG_FD_89744 | JGI IMG/M metagenome (GOLD analysis project Ga0116141, IMG submission 89744) | Active sludge microbial communities of municipal wastewater-treating anaerobic digesters from USA - AD_UKC097_MetaG | ecosystem: Engineered > Bioreactor > Anaerobic > Digestate | place: USA... | reverse complement strand
CGGACCAACTGGATTGTGGGCGAAGTGGCACCGAAATATTCACGAATTAGCCACTGACTCGCGAGGGGATCCCAGCCATAGGTCAGTTTCATCGATTTCGCGCTGCCTGAACCGTGGTTGATGTAAACACCATCGGAATAGATGTTCGTAGTGTCGGTCAGAATACCTGTCGTAGAGCCCGACTGCTGAGGCACCCACCAGTTCGAGATACCGCTTTCGAACAGATCAATGTTTATCAACGATTGCCGAAGGACCGCATCACTATTAAAAATGAACTCGAAAGGTGTGGTTGAGGCGTTGCCGCTAAGATCTTCGATCCCGGGCTCGATCCTGACTTTATAGAACACTCCCATTTCGAGATCCTCTCTCGTAAAAATATTCACTGCCGAATTATCAGTTCCGGGGTAATATCTGGTGAATGTCTGTATATTCGTGTTTGAGCCGTCTTTCACGTAGGATATCTTTCCACTCAGAGAAGAGGTCTTTATCGGTTCACTGAAAGTAAGATTGATCACCGGTCGCCTCTCCTTTACAAGTGTTAAATTCGCAGGGTAGCTAAAAACAACCTTTGGAGCTATCGCGTCGGGCACCCTTGTGCTGAAGTGGTGCACGAAAGCGTCACCGCCCGTACCGTTACCGTCGCCATCGAGTGGGTGATTGTACTTGTCCTTCGCAGTCGGCTGAATCGTCAGAGTGTACTGCGTACCGAACTGGAACGCGGAAGTGTTGATGGTAAGAGTCCTCTCATTCGCGTTCCATACCCTGGCTGCCGATGCCACCGCAGGTGAGAAGGAATAAGCCGCGTTCACCGAAGCAGTATCCATCGGACGGCTGAAAGTGATCTGAAGACTGTTAACGCCGGGATAGAGTGAATCCCCTTCCGCGGGGATAATGCCTGAAACATAAGGGGGCATCGCGTTAACGAGAGCCACATCCCTGAAAGTGAAGAAGGTGTCGGACATCGCCACGGTTGAATTGTAGGTGTCATAACCGGGTGCCGATACACTGATCGACTGATTGCCACCCGGTACCTTCTCAAAATAATAGAAGCCGTTCCGGAGGAGGGTCGAGTCGTTCGAATACTTATAGAACAGTGACTGATATGTATCGGTAGTGTAAGTTCTTCCGTTAACCGTTACAACAGCACCGTTGATAGGAAGTCCGCTTTCAGAATCGGTGATAATTCCGGCGACAATTCCCGGATAGGGTCTTTGGGCCCCTTTGAATTTGATGATGGACCACCAGAAGGTTTTTGCCTCGAGGCGTTTCCACTCATAGTTCATATTGAGCTGGTTTTGGCGGGGGTTGGTGTGGAAACCCGCCTCGCTCAGTTCTGAGGGCATGTTGGTGAGCCTGTTCACAGAAAGGTAAGGCCCACCGCTTGTGCAGCCGTAGAATGAACAGTCACCGATCGATCCGTAAACGGTGTTGGTCCGCATACCCTTGGTCAGATTGCCGATCATGATATCGCTCATCGCCTTGCCGCCGTTTGGCACCTTCTCTTGCCCATTGGCATACTGGCCCCAAAGCATCAGGGTTGTGTTTGAGGTGGCCGAACCGGCGTCGCTGTGGATCGAATGAAACCAGGCGGCACCGATCGAGTTGGCGTAATCTGACCGCTGGGAAAGACCCACGACCTGGATACTGTCGGTACGCGTCATGTAAACCGTGTCTATATCTGTAGAATCGAGGAGAAAAGCCCTGAGGTGTCTAGCGACATACAGGTTTTTCATTGCTTCGGAATAGTTGTGAATTCCCATATTCTCTTGGCCGCTATGTCCGGGATCGAGAACGATATTCCATCCCGAAAGTCCTGTGATCTGGGAGTGTATCTGCACGGTCAGAACCAATGCGAGAAGCGTAATAAATTTTTTCATCTTAAGCCCTCCACATTCACTCTCCTGATCGAGGCATCGTTCATGTCGGCGAAGTAGATATACCTGCCGTCGTTGCTGAAAGAAGGATCGAGCTCAATATTGCCGGAATTGCCGGTAACCCTCGTTTTTCCCGATCCGTCAGGGTTTATCACCCAGATATCCGAGGCGGTTATCTTGTGTCCGTCATCCTCGGTGATCATATAAGTGATTGTTTTTGAATCGGGAGCCCACGAAGCGCGGTATCCCCTGCCGAGGTCAACCAAACCGGTTCCGTCAGCGTTGATCACGAAGAGGTTACCCCCCATTATCTCAAATGCAACCTTGCCACCATCTGGTGAAAGAGCCGCGTTTATACACCTCTGACCTTTAAATGGTTCGATCACCTTTTTCCCGGATGCGGTAACTACTGCTATCTTGTCACTCTCGATGAAAGCTGAAGTTCCGCGGGGAGTGACGGTTGAGGTTGTTTTCGATGCAGGGTTGAATGCTAAAAGCGTGTTCCCCTCCAAAAGATACGCATCTCCACCGGTTGATACACCCGGAAGAATTGTGCTTTTTGACGAGAGGGATGAGATGGAAGTCCGCCCTTTATCAGCGATGGTGTAGATCACCACCTGGTTTTCCCGTATGGGTCCCGAAAACTTTGCAGCCCGGGCTACAATTCCTGAATTGTCGGGAAGCCAGCTGTAGCCGAATCCTGAGGCGGGTTCATCTGTAAGTTGTGTCAGTCCGTTGTTTTCGTTCATCAGGTAGATGCCGTTATAGCCCTCCTGTGTGAAGGCGACCGTTTTTCCATCGGGTGATACCCGCGGGTTGAACAGCAGCTTGCCTTCAAGTCGCGCAACCGTTTCTCCGTCCTGCGCCAGTACCATGCCTGAAACAAGAAGGAAAAACAGTAAGAAGTGTTTTGATCTCACTATAAGATTCCTTGAAATAAAATAATTTTTTAGACTTGTAAAATAGAGAAATTTACCGGCAGGATTTAGTGAGGAATTACTGCCCGGGATCAAAAAAAAACCCCGGCAATTGGGGGTAGCCGGGGATATTTTTGTCTTGGTTGACCTGTCAGGGGAAGAACAAGCCAACAAAATCGGTAAAAAATGTTGATCAAATATAACAAATTCCTTGTTAAACCAACAGACTTTTGGCTATTTTTTCACTTCTGATTTAAAAACATTCCGGTATGAAAATGAAAAAAATAACAGTTCTCGGCGCGGGGATGGTAGGCAGAGCGATCGCCCGCGATCTCGCAAAAGACCACAAGGTGACTTCCGTTGACCTCGACGAGGGTAACCTCTACCTCCTCTCCCAGTATGACATTGAAACTGTTTCAGCCGATCTTTCCGATCCTGAGGTGATAAAGAAAGTGATCCACGACGCCGATGTAGTGGTTGGCGCCGTACCCGGTTTTATGGGGTATAAAACCGTTGAGTCTGTGATAAAAGCAGGCAAAAATATAGTGGATATCTCTTTCTTTCCTGAAGATTCGAAACCGCTCGACGCGGTGGCAAAGGAGAACGGAGTTACGGCCCTCCTCGACTTCGGTGTGGCCCCCGGCCTTAGCAACCTCTGGTTCGGCAACCAGTACGCCAAGGGAAATGTGAAGTTCCTCGAGTGCATGGTGGGTGGCCTCCCCGCTGAAAGGAAATACCCCTTTCAGTACAAGGCTCCCTTCTCTCCTGTCGATGTACTTGAAGAGTACACACGCCCCGCACGTGTGAAGGAAGGCGGAAGAATCGTTGTCAGGGAAGCCCTCTCAGGCAGTGAGATGGTGGATTTCGACGGTATAGGCACCCTCGAGGCGTTTTATACCGATGGACTGCGCTCAGTTCTCGACACCATCCCTGTTGAAGATATGAGGGAGATGACCCTAAGATACCCCGGCCATATCGATCTTATAAAGGCGATCAGGCATGTCGGTTTTCTATCGGAAACGGGGATCGAGATAAACGGCGTGGAGATAAAACCGCGGGATTTCGCGGCTAAGATCCTGTTCAAGGACTGGAAACTTGGTCCAAAAGATGAGGAATTCACCGTGATGCGCCTCCGTTCGTTAAGAACACTTCACGGCGAGGATGTGGAGTTCACTCAGACACTTCTCGACAGGTACGATCCTGTATCGGGAGTCTCCTCAATGTCGAGAACGACGGGCTACACATGCACAGCGGGGGTAAGCCTTCTGTTAAGCGGCGTGTTCAGTGATAAAGGTTGCTTCCCGCCTGAGATCGTCGGCATGAACGATGAATGCTTCGGACACGTTCTCGTCCACCTCGGCGCGAGGAATATAACCCTCGACTGATTTATTTCAAATCACCCGTCAGGATGCTCCTGAACTCAGGGTAACCTGTGCCGGTAAGGCGGCTCACCTTCTTTTTAGTCAGGCAGGCGGCGAGTCTTTCAGGAATGGAAAACTCTCCGCCGATCGCCTTCGCCACATCATCGTGGAATTTGGCGGGATGCGCGGTTGACATTACCACAAAATGATCCCTCGGTGCCTGATTCGCCAGTTCATCCGCGTACAGCATCCCCACGGCTGTGTGGGGATCGATGAGATAGTTGTGCTGAGCGTAAACCTCACTCACTTTGGCCAGAGTGGCTTCGTCACTGAATGAACGGGCAGTAACATCCCTTCTGATCCGGTCTGTCGATCCACCATAAAGTGAGACTATCCTTTCAAGATTGCTCGGGTTTCCCACATCCATCGCGTTTGAGACCGTTGGGATTGTGGCCCTCGGTTTGAACTCCCCTGTCTCAAGATACTCAGCAAACACCGAATTTCCGTTGAGCGCGGCATGGAAACGGTTCACCGGAAGACCGGCGAACCTTGTGATCAGCCCGGCGGTGATATTCCCGAGATTCCCGCTTGGCACAACGAAATTGATCCTGTCATGTGTATGATACAAACGGACAAAAGCATAAAGATAGTAAACAGCCTGTGGCAAAAGCCGGGCGATACTTATGGAGTTGGCTGATGACAGGTTAACCGTTTTTCTAAGTTCCTCATCGGCGAAGGCTTCTTTAACGAGACGCTGGCAATCATCGAAATTTCCTTCCACTTCAAGAGCAGTAACATTGCGCCCCATGGTGGTGAGTTGTTGCTCCTGTATCTTGCTGACCTTCCCCGAGGGGTAAAGAAGCACTACATCGGCGCAGTCCATACCGAGAAAAGCATTAGCCACGGCACTTCCCGTGTCACCCGAGGTGGCTACGAGTATTTTGCACTTCCTGTGCTCCTCATGGAGGTAGTATGACATAACATTGGCGAGGAAGCGGGCACCGAAATCCTTGAAAGCAAGCGTGGGGCCGTGATAAAGTTCGACCACAGAAACATGTCTGTCGAGAGTTCTTATCCCGATATCGAAATTGAAAGTCCGCTCGATTATCCTGTCTAGTTCCCTCTCCCCGATCCCGGTAATAAATGGTGCCAGGAAATGTTGCGCCATCTCAGTGAGTGAGAGGTCATAAAACTCTTCAGGCTCCTCAAGAAGGTGGGGTATGCTCTCGGGCAGGAACAGACCTCCGTCCGGGGCCAGACCTGAATAAAGCGCGTCCATAAAACTGTATAACTTGTCGGGTGTGCGTGTGCTTTTATACCTCATTCGACCTCCAGAAGCTTCGCGCCTCCATTGTTCACTTTTGAAATTGAAATATCAACGCCAAGTTTGATCCTGCCATGGATTTTTTCCACGGTCGACCTGGCCGTTTCTGCTTTCGCAGCATCGTTAAAAAGGGCGAACATTGTCGGACCCGATCCCGAAATATTGAATGCCACTGCCCCCCCTGCAAGAAGCAGCCTCTTGGCTTCGGCATAACCCGGAATAAGCCCCGACCTGTAAGGCTCTGCAATATAATCCTTCGAAGCGGCGGCTATCTTCGCGTAGTCGGCCGAAACTATCCCTGCCAGAAGCGTAAGTGCAGCCGAGGTCTGCCTTATCGAGTCCTTCACCGGAATGGTGTCTGGAAGTATCGAGCGGGCGTGACTTGTTTTTATCTCAATATGGGGATGGATCAGCATTACCAGCAGATCTGCCGGCGCGTCAACCCTGAAAAAATCCAGGGTTTCAATATCGTTAATTATCACGAAACCCCCAACAAGTGAAGGGATCACATTATCACCATGACGCGAGCCTGAGGCGATCATCTCACCTGCCATGGCATATTCCACAAGTTGGTCAGGTTTTAGCGGCTCAGCGAGCAGGCCGTTCACCGCAACTGCCCCGGCCACGGCACTCGCGGCGCTTGAACCCATTCCGCTGCCGATCGGCATGTTCTTATAGAGTGTGATATCCACTCCTTCACCGGGGGCGTTCTCCTCTAAAAATGAGAGGATCGCTTTTCCTGCGGTGTTCGACTCAACTTCATGGCTGATGGCATCATTTCCCTGGATGGCAACGATCCTTGAAGTGCCGGTTCCGTTGGGTGTAACTTCCACCTCATCGCCGATACCGAACACAGGGAAACCCATCAGGTCGAACCCCGGACCCACATTTGAAACGGTGCCGGGCGCGAAAGACCGAGCGCGCTTTTTTATAAGTTTTTTCCCGTCACCCATCACGAACCCATGATGCTTAAAAGATCATTCATAACACCCGCGGCCGTGAGGGCAACCCCCGCGCCAGGGCCTGAGATCACCAGAGGGAACTCGCTGTAAAGTGTCGTATAAAATATGAAAGCGTTCCTTACCCCGTTTACAGAATAGAGGGGATCTTCCGGGGTGACTTCACGTGGACCGACGGTCATTTTTCCTTCAGAATAGCTCGCTACAAACTTTATCCTGTTACCGCGATTTTTGGCTTCCTGGACCTGGGTGTCGATATCAAGATATTCCACCGCGCCGGTGATGTTCTTCCAAGCCAGCGGCTCAACTATGACGTCCTCCATCGAAACATTCACTCCTGTATCGCGGACAAGTATCAAAAGTTTCCGGGCAACATCAACCCCGGAGAGATCGACCAACGGATCAGGCTCGGTGTAGCCCGCCGCCTTCGCCTCTTCAAGAGCTTCCATAAATTTCTTTCCGCTCCAAACCTCCGTGAGAATGTGATTCAGCGAACCCGACATGATCCCCTCGATCTTCACGATCCGGTCGCCGGCATTTAAAAGGTCTTGCAACACTTTTATAACAGGAAGTGCGGCACCGACATTTGTTTCATACAGAAACTGTGAGTCGCCGGTTTTTCCAGCTTCACGCAGTCCGTTATAAAATCCTTTTTCCGCAGCGTTTGCCACCTTGTTGGCGGCGACAATGTGCACGCCCGCCTTCAGAAGTGGCTCGTAATATCGAAGTGTCGCCTCAGTGGCGGTGCAGTCAACGAACACCTTAAAGGGATTCTCGTCAGCAAGGATCTGCTCCAAAAACTTCGCTGAAGATGCCTTTTCACCTCCCTGCCTCAATGCGTCAATGGGGTCCGGCTCACCCAGGATATCATCACCAAAGAGCATTTTGGATGAGCTGATCATACCTTTCAGTTTGATGATATCATTTGTATCATTCTTACCTCTGAGCAATGAAATAAATTTTGAACCTACATTTCCTGGTCCGGCAAGATAGATGTCCCATACCTTTCTGCGGTCGAAGAAGAATTCATTGTGTAGTGCCGACATCGCCTGCTTCAGTTTATCAGCCGCGATAACAAACGAGATGTTAAGCTCGGAAGAACCCTGCGCGATGGCGTGAATGTTGATCCGGTGCTTGCCGAGAGTATCGAACACCCGGCCGGCAACTCCGTGCCTCCGCCTCATATTAGCGCCTACAACCGCTATCGAGGCGAGACCTTCTTCTTTTTCGATCGAGGAAATTCTTCCCAATCTCAGTTCTTCGGCAAACTCTTCCCGCAATATCTTAACTGCTGCCGTGGAATTTTTCGGCTCAACCGCAAGCGAGATTGAATGCTCCGATGATGCCTGGGTTATAAGGATAACATTGATCTTCTCTTTCGCCAGCGATCTGAACAGCCTCCCGGCGATACCGGAGACACCAACCATGCCGCCTCCCTCTACCCTCACAAGCGCGATTGCATCGATGCAAGCCAGACCTGTGATCTCGCTGGTGTTAAGTCCGGGGTCTTTCTTGATGATCGAGCCGGGATGCGCGGGATTAAAAGTGTTCTTGATCCTGACCGGGATTCCCCTGTCCATGGCCGGCTGAATGGTGGGAGCATAGATAACTTTAGCCCCAAAATAGGAGAGTTCCATCGCCTCTTCGTATGAGAGCTCCTCAACTATGAATGAATCACTCACCTTTCGAGGATCGGCGGTAAGCACGCCGTCAACATCGGTCCATATTTCGATCTCTTCGGCATTTATCGCAGCACCGAAGATCGCGGCAGTGAAGTCGGATCCGCCTCTTCCGAGTGTCGTGGTTTCATTTTCGTTGGTTGATGCAATGAACCCTGTGATCACCCTGAGTTCCTGGGTTCTCTTCATTTCCTGACCAATAAAATAAAAAGTCTCGGTCTCGAGAATGTGGGCGTTGTTGAAGTTATTGTCGGTTTTTATCACTTTCCGGGCATCCAGGAACCCGGCATTGACACCGGCACCTCTGAACGCGACCGTGATCGTGTAGGCGGAGAGCATTTCGCCAAAACTCTGGATGTAGTCAAGTGTTTTAGGAGTGAGTTCTTTCAGGAGGTAAACACCGTCGAGGATCTCCTTCAGTTCGGTGAAACGGAGGCTTAGGCCTTCATTGAGGAGGTCCAGCTCCTTACCGGCCGGCACCAGCTCAGAAGCAAATTCGAAGTGTTTCTTTCTCAGCCCTTCAAAAATATCTGAGTAGCTTTTGTCCCTTTGGACAGCGAGTTGCCCTGTTTTGATCAGGGTATCTGTAACTCCCGAGTATGCGGAAAAGACAACGCCCGCAATTCCCTCTTCAAGTTTGCTTTTTACGATCTCTATTACACTTTTTACGCGTTCCGGACTCCCGACAGAGGAGCCGCCAAACTTCAGTATCTTCATTTTAAAACCTGTTATCCTGCCCGCTTGGCGTGGTAATCGCCACCGGTTTCAGGTATTTTTCGATTAATTGATGATGTGATGATTCAGGATCAGGTATCTATCCTGTCCGGTATCGATTTTTTAAGTTTTTCTATCTCATCGCGGAGGAACGCGGCCCTTTCAAACTCGAGGTCTTTCGCCGATTTGCGCATCTCCTCTGTGAGTTCTTCAATCATGGCCTTCCGCTCGTCGATGCTCATATATTTGAGTACCGGTTCTGCCACCTTCGAAAATTGTGAGCGGGAATTTTCGTATTCGTACTCCTTCTTCCTCACATCCGCGATAGCGGTAGAACTCATGATCTCTTCAATGCTCTTGTAAAGTGTTTTCGGGGTGATCCCATGCTTTTCGTTGTAATCCATCTGAATCTTGCGACGGCGCTCTGTTTCCTCGATCACGAGGCGCATCGACTCGGTGATCTTGTCAGCGTACATTATTACCAGACCGTTGGCGTTTCTTGCGGTTCTGCCCGCCGTCTGCATAAGTGAACGTTCGCTGCGCAGGAAGCCTTCCTTGTCAGCATCAATTATCGCAACCAGTGACACTTCGGGCATATCTAGACCTTCCCTCAGAAGGTTCACGCCAACAAGTACATCGAAGTCACCGAGACGGAGATCGCGAAGTATCTCGACCCTCTCGAGGGCATCGATATCACTGTGGATGTACCTGACAGCGATGCCTATCTTGGCGAGGTAATCGGAAAGGTCCTCGGCCATCTTCTTGGTAAGCGTGGTCACGAGGGTGCGTTCCCCTTTCTGGACCCTGATCCTGATCTCGGCGATAAGGTCATCGATCTGGGTTTTAACGGGCCTGATCTGAATCTCGGGATCAAGCAGACCTGTAGGTCTGATGATCTGCTCTATAAATTTACCATCGGTCTTTTCAAGTTCGAAATCACCGGGGGTGGCAGATACGAAGATGACCTTGTTCATTTTAGTTTCGAATTCATCGAATTTCATCGGTCTGTTGTCGAGCGCCGAGGGGAGTCTGAACCCATGATGAACGAGGGTTTCCTTTCTTGATCTGTCGCCGTTGTACATTCCCCTGACCTGGGAGACAGTTACGTGCGATTCATCGATGATCATAAGGAAATCGTCAGGAAAATAGTCAAGAAGGCAGTAAGGCCGCGTTCCCTTCTCCCTCAGATCCATGTGGCGTGAGTAGTTCTCGATGCCGGAACAGTAGCCAACCTCTTTGATCATCTCGATATCGAACCTGGTCCGCTGCTCAAGCCGCTGAGCTTCGAGGTACCTCTCCTGTTCCCTGAAATCGGCAAGGCGTGTTTCCAGTTCAGCCTCGATAAGAGCAAGGGAGAGTTTCTGCTTTTCAGGATTGGTGACAAAATATTTAGCGGGGTATATGGCGGTTTCTTCAAGTTCCCGAAGCACATCCCCTGTTATCGGCTCGATCACGGAGATCTTTTCGATCTCGTCATCGAAGAATTCGATCCGTAAGGCTTCTTCGATCTCATAAGCAGGAATTATCTCGATCACATCGCCGCGCATCCTGAAGGTACCGCGCATGAACTCCATGTCGTTCCGCGAATAGTAGATGTTCACAAGGGCGCGCATCAGGTCTTTCTTCGTCATGATGTCCCCCTTGTGGAGGAAGATCGTCTGCTCGGCGTACTCGTGCGGCGCGCCGATACCGTAAATGCAGCTCACCGATGCCACGATAATAACATCATTTCTTCCCTCGATCAGCGAAGTGGTGGCCTTGAGGCGCAACCGGTCGATCTCTTCATTGATCGAAAAATCCTTCTCAATAAAAGTGTCGCTGCTTACAACATAAGCCTCCGGCTGATAGTAATCATAATAACTGATGAAGAACTCAACCGGGTTGTTGGGGAAGAACGACTTCAACTCGCCATACAACTGAGCCGCGAGTGTCTTGTTGTGCGAGATAACAAGGGTTGGCTTGTTATGAGCAGCGATAACATTCGCCATCGTGAAGGTCTTGCCGCTTCCCGTAACACCGAGAAGGGTCTGGTACCTCTCACCTCTCTCGAGGCCCTCTGTGAGAGCTTTTATAGCCTCTGGCTGGTCGCCTGCCGGCTTGTAAGCCGACTGAAGGTCAAATGGTCTGAATGGTGCTTTTCTCATTTTATCAGTAGTGAGTTTCTTATCCGCCTGCGGCGGAGTGAGTGGCCTTGTTAGTTGCCCGTTACCTGTTACGCGTTATCCGTTGCCCGCTTGTGGCTGTGCCATTACCCGGTTCTTTAGTTCTTTAGTTCTTATGTTCTTAAGTTCTTGAGTTCTATTTGACAACCCGTAACCTGAAATATACTTCTTCAGGTGAAAAGATCCCCGCGAAGAAGCGCTCATACATCACCGGTTCGATGTTAACGATCGCATCCATCCACTTCAAAGCAGCGAAGTGGGAAGTTATGAATTTTTTCTCCAACACTTCGAACTGTGCCTGACCCTCATAGTTGGTTCTGTGGTT
>Ga0116141_10004833_pt1 | contig 11315 bp, 9 predicted proteins | sample AD_UKC097_MetaG_FD_89744 | JGI IMG/M metagenome (GOLD analysis project Ga0116141, IMG submission 89744) | Active sludge microbial communities of municipal wastewater-treating anaerobic digesters from USA - AD_UKC097_MetaG | ecosystem: Engineered > Bioreactor > Anaerobic > Digestate | place: USA... | reverse complement strand
CTTTTGCCGTGACAGGATATATGTTTGCTCCAAGACTTAAAAGGGTTTCTGCATGCGGTGAATTTTCTCTGCTATGGGCACAAAATATAGCGGTTCTATATTCTGTTAAGCTACGAACTATCTGAGAATTTAGCGGAATTTCCAGATAGGGATCCAGAATAGCTCGCAAAGGTTGTTTGATAGGTTTTGGTAATCGTACATTAAGCAGAGGGTCATCTTTCAAAACTGTGCCAATACCAGTTAAAATTACATCCGCTTCTTCCCTTAAATGATGAACTATGATGCGGGAAGATTCTCCGGTAATCCAGCGAGAGGAACTATCTTGAGCCGCATATTTACCATCCAGAGAAAGAGCAGCTTTCCATAGGACAAAAGGTCTTCCCTTCTGTATTCGGCAAAGATAATATTCCAGTTGTCGGTTTATTTCTTCTTCCATTATTCCAGAAGTAACCTCAATTCCAGCATCCAGAAGCTTTTTCACACCCTTACCATTGACCAGAGGATTGGGATCCAGGATTCCGATAAAAACTCTTTTTATTCCAGCTTTTATAATAGCATCAGCGCAAGGAGGAGTTTTCCCATAATGAGCACAGGGTTCCAGAGTAACATACAAATCCGCATCCCTGGCTGATTTTCCTGCCTTTTTTAAAGCTTGAATTTCCGCATGGTCTTCACCATATTTTTGCGTCCAGCCTTCTGATATGATTTTACCATTCTTCACTATTACTGCACCAACAAAGGGATTGGGAGAACAGGTTCCTCTTGCTTTTTCAGCAAGTCGGATAGCTTGTTTCATAAAAAAGGAGGGGTCAGCTATTGTATTTTTCAAGATTTTTCCTGGCTGGTTCATAATTTGGTGCTATTTGTCGGATTTGTTGCCACATATTTTTTGCCAGTTCAAGATTACCTAACCCAGCTTCACAGGCAGCAAGATTATTCCAGGCATTAAGTTCATCCGGTTTTTCTTGATGGAGAAAATTTAGCAGTTCACGAGCTTTTTCTAATTCGGAATTATGCAGATATAAAGTAGAGAGGGCAAATCCAGCAGCAAAGAAATGATTATCCAGAGCAAGAGCATTCCAGAAATCCTCTTTTGCTTTGTTAAGTTGTTTAGCCAGCTGCCAGTAAAGTGCACGATAGTAATAAAGATCGGCACAATCAGGAAATTTTGGCATATTGGTAGTTAAGAGATTCCAGGCTTCTTCTTCTTTTCCATTAGCAAGTGCTTCTGCCAGATTATGAAAAAGCTGATTTTGTTCGTAATAGAGATGAGGACCACCATTAAAGTTTTGCCGTATCTTCCATCTTCCAGTGGCAGAAGTAAGTAGAACCGCCCAGATAATTTTATTATTAAGCTCAAGAACTACCATTGCACTGATTCCATCATCAGCAGCCCCAGCATGGAGGATGGAATAGGATTTAGTTTTTTTCAATTCAGGGACTGCAGAGATAATTCCGGTGTAAAGTTCGGCAAATTGGTCAAAATCAACATCATTGACGGTAAAGGAGCGAAGTTTCTCCCATTCTTGCATTATAACTGCATCAAAAAAGGCAAAGGTAACCGTTTCAGGAGATTCCGGTTCTTCTATTTCTTCGTGTGGAATATTGAGTTTTTGCATTAAATAGGAGAGAGGAAAGTTTGCCGGGTACTTATATTGCTGAAGCCATTTCAACATTTTATCGCTATCTTGCCGAGCAAATTCAGCTGGACTTATACCATCAAGTTCTGGTAAACTTTTATAGCACCAGTAATCCAGAAATTTTTGGGTGGTTTGCACAAACTCTGTATTGGAATCAGAACGAAAAGCAGGAAAGGGACTGGTATGTGATTCATCAAATTGAGCAGCGTAAGGACAGGAGGAAGGACAATGTAAATCTATTCTGAGATTCATACAGCATTTCCAACCAATCAGCTTATCTTTGAAACGAGGACATTTACGTACTGCCCTTTCTGAGTGACAACGAAAACAGCGTTCTTTGCTAAGTAGCATCTTTCATCACTCTAAAATAAGTGGCATTCTGCGTTTGAAAGCAGAGGATTGAATCATTCTTTCCACTTTTTGATAAAGTTCCACTGGATAGGATAAATTCTCTGTGGCGGAGATACTTAAATGAAGTTCTGTCAATTCATAGACTATCTCATCAAGCACAGGATAGGAAATACCTATTTCTTGTTCATCAGATTGACCGGGCCAAAGGTCTGCCGTAGGAGTCTTATTTATTATTTTTTCCGGAATATGTAGAATCTTTGCCAGTTTCCAGACCTCCGTTTTGTAAAGATGTCCAATAGGTTCAAACGCACAGGCAGAATCTCCAAACTGAGTAAAATAACCTATCATAAATTCTGTTCTATTACTGGTGCCCAGAACTAGTGCCTGCAATTTAGCGCTAAAATCATAAAGAACACACATTCGGATACGAGCAAGCCAATTACCTATCCGTAGATGGTCTGCTTCAGGTGCATAATTTTCAAAGTATGCTTTTGTAACTGGAGTTATATCTATAATCTGGTAATCAATTCCGAGCTGTTTCGCTAAATCGCTGGCATCTGCTACAGACTCGGAATTGCTGGTTTCATAGGGCATTATTAACGCTGTAACATTTGAACTTCCTATAGCTTCAACTGCAAGAGCAGTGCTTACGGCAGAATCTACACCTCCTGACAAACCTACCACTAATCTATCTCTTTCCGCATTTGATAAATAGTTGCGTATAAAATCTATTATTCTTACTTTTTCCTTATTCAAATCCAGATTCCGCATTTTATCTCCTTATCTCATTTCTTTTCTTCTTAAAATTTCTTCTCTGATTTCAGTCAAGGATAAATCAAGGACTCAATATATAATTAAAAATGGTTAGTTTATTGAAGCAAAAAAGCTAATTTTTTTTATTCTTATCCTGTTCCTCTGCTTTGATGTCCAGCTTATGTCCAGCTTATGTCCAGCTTATGTCCGAAATTGGACATAAGTTAAAGATAACCTTGATAATTATAGGATAAGAACATGCTAATGGACGCATAATAAACATATTAATCAGGGGTTACTGTCTGCGCAGACTCTAAAATAGGCTTGAGAATTAGTTTCTGCATCTAAGATAAAAAAAGTATTGGAAGAAGAGCCGTGATATTCCCATATTCCACAGGGAGTTAATGCTTTATAGATATTATAAGAAATGGCAGAAATCGGAGTTCCATCCAGAGCTTGAGTGACAGGATCCCAGCTTAGATAAAAAGATTCAGAATTCTTTATAATTCTAACATTTTGCGGAATCTGAGGAATGCTCATATTTCTGTATTCATAAGCTCCAATATCAATGCCGTTTTCTAAAATGCGAGGATTACCAGAAAGATCATAAGGATAAAGAGAAACATCGGTTAATGGATTCCCTGCATTACGGCAAGGTGAATTCTGATTTAATCTCCAATCTGATGCTAAACCATCCGTATTTATGCTATTGCTAATAGACGGTTGAATAAATTCTGGACACCCGGTTATATTGTGTTCACCATATTGACTGTCGGACCAGGGTTCTCCTTCCCAGCTAATATTAAAAGCTGCCAGGCCATTTTCAATATCATTATAGTCATAGAATTGGCTAGTTCCATTAACTCTAATTCCAATTTGTCCCTGAGCACTACTGTTTCCCCAGATAATATTGTTATAACACCCGGCATATCCTCTAATATAAATACCTCCCGGTCCTTCATTGGGATAATTTATGTTCGCATTATTATTACAGATGGTGTTATTTATGATAAGATTGCCATAAGCATAAGATGAGGCATTAATTCCTCCACCTTGATGAGAAGTTCCGTTATTGACGATAAGATTATTCAAGCAAAGATAGTGACAATTATTTTTGAAAGCAATCCCTCCTCCACCATTTCGTGCATAATTATTAGAAAATTTACTAGTTATAAGATAATGATTTCCTCCGTTAAAAGCTATCCCACCTCCCATTTTTTCTGCATTATTAGCTTTAAAGGTGCAATTTTCTATATAAAGAGAAGTTTCATTGTTCAAATCGGGAAGAGAAGTAAAAATAGCACCTCCCTCATAGGTTGCTGAACAATTATGGAAAATACAATCCTTAATCCTAAAAGTGCTGTTTTTAGCATACAGAGCACCGCCACTATCCGCTGTAGCATAACTAAAACAACAATGTTCTATAAACAGCTTAGAACTATTTAAAACTCTGATTATACCTCCATTTTTGTTTTGAATATCCAGTTTTGCATCTCCCCTATTAAAAGCACAATAACGCAATATAGTAGAATCATTGGTTGCAGCAACATTCTGCATAAGAATTCCACGCCATTTTTGCTCACTGGATGTAGTGCTAAATTTAATACTATCAGAGGGAGTTCCTATTGCCTGCAATTTACCCTCAATTTTTAAGGTATAATATCCCTGAAATTGTAATTCTACCCCAGGATGTAAGGTCAAACTTTCTCCATCAGAAATAGTTATATTACCACTAATCAGATAAGGTGAATCCTCAACATTCCATATACCACTAACATATCCTCCGGGAACAATGGTTGCTGCAGCTAGAAAACAAGATAAGAGGATTAAAAAAACACAGAATAGATACCGCATAATAGTGCTCCTCTAACTAAATTTATGCTAATCATTAATTGTATATTTGTATTATTGTCAACTAAATTTTATCATTTTAGAACATACATCTCCCCTTTTTTAAGATATAAGGAATAAGTAATTGTTGAGATTTGCACCAGAGACCTTCATAAGGGATGTCTTTGCCTTTTTATAAAATTAGCTAATTTTTCTTTAAGAATGTTATACATTCCATAATAGATAAAACCATTTAATTTTTTTTATAATCTAGTTTTAAAATGTATCCTAATTATAGATTAAAAAACTAAAGTTTAATATTCCTGAACACACATATAATAACTCCGCATAAAAACAATATATTGCAAAAGGAATTAGGGTTATCATCTATTTTTTAGCTGTTTTCTTATTTATAACACTAATATAGTTAATTATATTGCTAAGTGGGTAAACCATAAAAGATTTATAATAATATATAACTTTATTCTGTAACTTCTTTCCTCATAATAATCAAATATTTAAAACCTCTAAGGTAAAAGTTATATTTAATGGCTTTATCTCGCCAAAAAGGTGTATTTGAAGTTTGATTATGTCTGGCTACAGCAACTATGTCTATTGGATAAAAATATTGTTCCAAAATTGAATATATTTTAAATCCTACGGGTATAAAACCACTTTTTTTTCGCCAATGATCTCCAATTAACCAAGCTAAATATTTATTGGGTTTAAGAATACGGAAAGCTTCTTTTGCTACTTTATCTAATTCAACATAAAATTCTTTTTTGGTACAAGATATATTCCCTATATTATCTTTATGATTATTGTATTTTATGTTATCAGAATAAGGTGAATCTATGAATATAAAATCAGCGATTCCATTTTCTAGTGGTAGTTTTCTCGCATCTGCTTCCTTTATATCTTCTCTATAAGGAACAATATCAAAACCTAATACTCTTCTTTTTTCTTCTTTGCAGACATCAATAGTGGTACCACTCCCACACATTGGATCCACGACTAAATCACCTTCTTTTGTATACCTTTGTATAAGATTCCAGATAACGAAGGCTGGTGTCACACCGGGATATTTATTATCTCCATGTTTAATTTTACCATAATTTTGTCTAGGAAAATCCCACAAAGTTGTAGATTCAATCGTAGGTTTATCATAATTCATACTTTTAATAACCTTTTTAAATCTTCAATAAAATGCTCAAATAGTTTAACTTTTTCACTTTCCACAATATATTCTTGGGTTAAAATATAACTACCATCTAAATCTGTTTCTACAATGGCTCTACCCTTTTTTGCTGGTTTTAATTCAGATAAAGTTTTATCTTCGTCTAAAGTTACGAAATAAACCTTAATATCTTTTGTGGTGACATCGTCTTTCAATTTTAATTTCCAATAGCCTGTTTGGGCTATACGTTCTCTTAGAGTAACTTTACTGGATATAATTGCCAATATATCATAATTTATAGGACTATAAATTACAATGTCTACATCAGGTAAATGAAGCCCGAATTGCCCATAATCAATTGATAGGTTTCTTTTAACTCTACTTAGTTCATCGGATAAATTGCATTTTCTTTCCAATATATTTCCATTAACAACTTTTAAGCCTAAATCTTCAACTTCGTCTTGAATTATATATTGAATCAATTTTTCAAAATTTTTACCCTTAAAAGCTCTCCAACTTTGTTCATGATCACCCCTGGGAGTAGGATTCTTCTCCCAATCTTTTCTATGAATCTCTTTTGCTTCATTAAGAATTCTTGAGATATGTTTGTATGTGTCTTGTCCAAATTGTTCTTTTTTACTTTTATACAAATTGACTAAATCTTCAAAATTCATTTATTATTCCTTTAATCCTATAATAATATATTCTACAGGATAAGCTTCACAATTTGCTTTTGAATTGCTAGCGAATCTTCCTGTTTTTTCATCTCTCTTTTGAGGTAATATTTTAGATGGAATTTCTCTCTTTATAATTCTATCCAAAATAAAACCTGCATACTGTAAACTTTCGGCAAATACTTCAGCATTAAGTACATCTATTCCTTTATATTTCGTATTACCTATAACAAAACAGCACCTTCCGCCCTTTTTTAATATTCTATAACTCTCATTAAACACTTCTTCCATATCAATATAAAATGCTTCAATTTCTTTAGCCTTTTTTTTATGTACCAGCGACATCTGAGATACAATATTTTTTGCAATTAAACTACTTAGGTTTATATTGTCATATTTTTTATATGAAGTTCCAATAAATTTAGTTTTATATTCAGTTAAATCATCAGTAAAATATAACCATATATCTGATAATTGATGTAAGTCAGCATATTCATAACTTGTTACATAAGGACTTGAAGTTATGATTAAATCAACTGTTTCATTATCAACAGATTGTTTTCTTGCGTCTTGTAAAGATATATTTAAATATTCATTTAAATTAATTTTAACCTTATCAGGTATAAAATTATAAAAATCTTCATTCCCTTTTAGCATTTTCATTAAATGATTTTTCAGAACAAAATAAGGACGAGATGGTTTTTTATTTAAGTCACGAGTAGGTTTAGTACTACTTTGTAACCATAATGAACAATTTTTTAAAATGTGGCTGAAAGCAACTAAATAAAAGTCTCTAATATTAATATTTTCTTCATTATATATTGCTCTTAAAATTACACCTAAATCATATTTATTGTCTTCTGTGAACCAATAATCAATTCTGTCCCTATATTTTGAAGGTATTAAAGGTTCAATACTAGGAGTAAAGATAGAAATTTGATTATCTTCTAAAAAGGATAGTTGTTTTAAAAATTGATTAACTTTTGATTTAAGTAGGGTTGGCTCTATTGGGGTAGATTTTACTTTTGTTATAAGATAGGCTATATGATTAATATCGGTACCGCTTGCTTTATATCCTCTAGATAATGCACTTACAATCGTCGTCCCACATCCCATAAAGGGGTCATTTATATGTGAATTGACATTCATTACATATTCATCCATCAATTTTTCAACTAATTGAGGTATAAACTTTGCGGGATAACGGTGGTAATTATGTGTCCATTTACTTGTTTCCGTCCTTGGTATTTCACACAAAGACCAATCTTTATCAATTTCCTTTTCTTTAAAATAATGAATTATTTCATTTGCAGAATAAAAATCCCCACCTATATTTTTGGATGCTCTCTCCAGTATTTGTCTCATTTTTATCCTTTTAAATATCTTAGTAATTCTATTAATAATCTATCTAACGATTTTATAATATAGTAATGGATTCAACTATTTATTATTTAATGGGTTGTCAAGGGAAAATAATATTTAGAAAGCATCTCCGGTTTTTGTGAACAAAAGGAATAGCTGGTTCTTGAGATTTCGCACTGGAGACTTTCTTAAGGATTTTTCCGTAGTCTTACCAATGAAACAAAACATTATTTAATTAGTTTAGTCAACTTATAATTAAATAAGCACTTAAGCTTTTTATCTAAATGTATATTCTAGGAAATTATTTGGGAAAATAACTAAAAGAAAGATATTCATATATCTCTTCAGTGAATAGACAAAACATATAGTCAACAGAAATAGCTGATTCATATTCTTCAAACAGACCTTAGAACTGAGCAGGATTTTCCCCAAGCATATTCCTGTTACAGATTCTGATATAAATCTTCTACTGTCCAAAGAATTCAGTATAAAAAGTTGTGAATTGATATGAATTTTAGAATTGGGCTCAGATTTTATAGGGATATTTTTAGAATTTCAAAAAATGCAATGCTGATGCTAAAATTATTTAAAAGGGAAGATAAAACCACCCCTTCTTATGAAAAGCATTTAGGCAATAAGAATATTGAAATCCATAAATAATCATTACTTAATTCTATAAGAATAATTGAATACATCATACTATGAGATAACCCCTCAAAATAGGGAAATATGAGAGTTAGCGATTTTTTTAATGTTTTTATCCAACTAATTTTCTAATCATATAGGCAATATTTTTATTTTAAAATTTCATTGATAAAACTGGCTTAAGATTTCCAGACTACGCAGTTTCAAAGGTTTTCGGAAATGATTGGTATAATGGTCGGAAAAAAGATGGTTGAGTTGTTCCACGCTTTGGCTATCTGGATGAATCTTATCCAGATAATCACCAATTTGAGGTAGCAGATGTAGAATTTGAGATGCAGAAGAAGTTAATACCTCATAATATTCAGGGTAATTGGCTTCTTTTAAGCATTCAGCACAGATTAATCTACCTGTCCCTTTCTCTCTAGCTACTATTTTTACCTTTTTCTTATTACAATTAGCACAGGAATCCAGAGGAAAAGCTATACCCAGTCTTATAAATATTCTTAATAAAAAACGCCACCAGAGCAGAATAGCATTTTCTCCTCTTTTTTTTAGATAATCCAGATAGTTCTGGAGCAAATCATAGTAAGCTGTATTTTCTTCCGGTGGAATAATTATTTGAGTATAAAGTTCTGCAGCACATTCAGCAGCGGTCCAGGCTGGTAAATTATCAAAGAGATTGAATTCTTTTAGGAGAGTAAATTCACTTAATAGATACAATCCATCTTCCTGAGGTTCATAAAGGGTGAACTCATAGGTGTAAAGAGAATTGAGAAGGTCATTTTCGGGTTTTTTACGAATTCCCTTAGCCAGAATAGATATCAGACCTCGATATTTTAGAAAGACCTTAAGAATCAGGCTAGTTTCCCGGAATTTAATGGTCTTGAATAGAATGCCCTCATCCCTAATCTTACCTTTCACAGATTTAATTCCTTTTTCGCCGTTCTTAAATCCATAGGTTGCACAAATGCAGTTTTATGATTGGTATAGGTTACAAAACCAGGTTTGCTCTTATGAGGTTTTCGCACATAACGAATTTGAGTATAATCCACAGGAACATTCTGGGAAAAACGAGCTTTACTATACCAGGCAGCAAGAGAACAACAAATGTGAATTAATTCTTCTGGAGGATTGGTCTTTTGCAGACATCTTAATAGGATATGCGAACCGTGATAAAGCCTTGAATGAAACCACCAATCGTAAGGTCTGGCTAATTGAGTGGTAATAAAATCATTCTCACTGGCTTTTCTTCCTATTACAATCTCAAAACGGTCGTCAATTCTGAGACGAAGCAGCTTTTCAGCCATATCCAGTTTATGTGATAATTGAGGCAGCTTTTCTTTTTGAGGTAATTCATCCAGTTCACCGTTTCTGGCTTTCTGGACAATGTTTTCCAGTTGCTTAATCTTTTTCTCGGTTTCTTTTAGGTTGTGTTCTATTACTTCCTTTCCTCTCTTTGCTTTTTTATACTTTTTGAGATAGTCCAGCATATTTTCTTGAGGTGTCTTATCGGATAAAAGTTCAATTTCAATAGTAGAGAGTTCCGGGTCAAAATAATTAATAGCTTTCAGGACTGTCTGACCTCTCTGAATATTGGATAGATTGACTTTTAAGATTTCAGCACAGATTCTCCAGTATTCGCATTTATTTGCCTGTTCCAGTTCCTCTTTTTGTTTATAAAGCTTTTGTTGAGCTTTTTTTAATTCTTTTTCCCAGTAGGAAATAATAGCTTTTCTATGCTCCAATGCTTCTTTCAGGGAAAGAACATAGAGAAAGTGATTTTTTAAGTATTCATTAACCGTGTCGCACTGAATAGGTTCTCCAGTCTCTAAGGATGTTAATACTAACGGAAAAGCAAGGTCCTTCTGGTAAGGCTTAAAAGCCGTCTCCGGTTTTTGATAGGGTAATTTAGGAAGAATCTGCCTTTGAGGATTGTCTTTATAGGAATACTTTTTTAAAGCATCTATAATTATTAGCTCATCATTTTTTTCTGTTAAAATAACATTTGGTTTAGGGAGGATAAATTCTGCTATTAGTATGTAAGTTTTTTCCTGCAGATAAATATCAGTTTGAGCGAATTCAAATCGCATTATACGGTCATTATCGTCTAAACTAACTTTTATTAAAGTAGAATGTATCAATTGATTCCAGATAGGAGTTTCCTCAGAGATAGGAACGGGATTTGAAGAGAGAAAAGGATAGGCATCGTAATTAGAGATAATTAAATAAAGATCGGTATTATCTTTAAAGTGAATGCGTAAAGCTTTTTCACTGTAAGATACGCTATCTACAATCTTTCTCTCAGGGGGAAAATCCCTCGTCCAGGCAAATAATATATTATAATTCATCTATTTTAATCACTTTATACTTGACAAAAAATTAATAAAATTTATTTGTAATATTATAATTGAATCCATTAAGGAGTCAAGTATGAAAACGACATCTTGGATCATTGTAGTAATTCTGGCAATTCTTGCCATCATATTTGGTGTAATGTGGCATAACGCATCCGTTAAAGCCAAAGAACTAGCTCAATCTCAGGAAGAGCTGAAACAATCAATTTTAGAAAAAGAGGGGCCAGTAACCGCAGAAGAGTTACAAAATAGTATTGATGCCCTGGGTAGAGAATTAGGTTTAATTGGAGCTGGAACAGAATTTCCAGTAGGTACACCTGAGGAACTAAAAGCTCGCAATCTTAACACTTTAAATACTGCTCGCACTAAGATTTCTGAATACAAAAAGCAGTTAGCAGATTTAGAAGCCAAGATTGCAGCTAATAAAAAAACTATGGCAAGTATGCAAAGTACGGTGGGTAGACTTAAAAAGTCACTCGCTGAAAAAGAAAGAATTGTTGCTGAATTGGAACGAAGAGTAATTGCTATT
>Ga0116141_10004824_pt1 | contig 11325 bp, 8 predicted proteins | sample AD_UKC097_MetaG_FD_89744 | JGI IMG/M metagenome (GOLD analysis project Ga0116141, IMG submission 89744) | Active sludge microbial communities of municipal wastewater-treating anaerobic digesters from USA - AD_UKC097_MetaG | ecosystem: Engineered > Bioreactor > Anaerobic > Digestate | place: USA... | reverse complement strand
GCCAACCGAACTGATCTCTGGAACCGTATAGATACCGGTGGGGACCTCCTCGATCAGCGACCAGTCACAGGCCCCGTCGGCGATGTGACCGCCGACGAAGCGCCCCTGATCGTAGCCCGCGCTGGCCAGGGCCGGTGGTCCCGCCACGTCGCCGGCGGCATAGATGTGAGGCAGGGCGGTCTGATAGCTGCTGTTGACGTCGAGTTGGCCCCGGCGGTTGGGGGTCAGACCCAGAGTTTCCAGCCCCAGATCGGCGGTATTGCCGGTGCGGCCATTGGCCCACAGCAGGAGGTCGGTCTTGAACTTCTTTCCCGACTGGCAGCTCAGTATCACGCCGTCATCGCCGGGCTCGACGGTGGCATAGGTCTCGTTATGGCGGATGACCACGCCTTGCTGACTCAGGTGATAGCTCAAGGCGTCAGTGATTTCGTCATCCAGATGCGACAAGAGGCGGTCACGGCTGTCGACCAGATTCACCTTGACATCCAGATTGTTGAAGATGGAGGCGTATTCGCAGCCAATGACGCCGGCGCCATAGATGGTGATGGAACGGGGGGTATGACCCAGGCGCAGGACCGAGTCGCTGTCGAGGACGCGCGGGTGGGTGAAATCCACGTCCGGCGGATGGTAGGGGCGGGAACCGGTGGCGATGACGAAGTGATCGGCGGCAAAGACCTGCGCCACCCCGTCCGGTCGGGGGACCTGGATGTGGTGGTCATCCAGGAAACGGGCATGACCGAAGATGACCTCGACCCGATTGCGCTGATAGTAGCGGTAGCGGGTGCGGACCTGGGCGTCGATGATGGCGTCCGCCGCCTTCAGCAGGTCGGGAAATTCGATTTCGACCTGATCCCGGGTATGCTGGAAGAGCGGGTGGCGCCGGTAGTCCGCAAGCATCTGGATGGAATGCCGCAGGGCCTTGCTGGGGATGGTCCCCCAGTGGGTGCAGCCCCCGCCGACCTGAGCGTGGGCCTCGATCACTGCCACCCTCTGGCCGGATTTGCACAGCTTCATGGCGGCCCCTTCCCCCGCCGGGCCCGTGCCGATGACGATGGTGTCGAAGGTTCTCGGCTTCATTCGTTACACTCTCCCCGACAGACTAAAGATTACCTGGGTCCGCCCTGCGCCCCGCTTCGGGGTTGCAGGTCTGAACATATACCCCTCGCGGATCAATTTTCGGTTTTTCCTGGACGGGTAGCGACTGGCGGGGGACAAGCTGGATAGGTCCCTGTAGGCTTGACGACCTCCTCCTTGCGGTCGACACCCCCGCCAGACACCAACCGATCCTCCCTTAACACAAAGCCGAAAATTGAAATGCGGTAGATATAGCACCTTTTTGCCCGCATCGATTCACCATAATTTCACCAGGAGGCCCCATGTCCCGAGTCACCGTCGTCGGCTCCGGTTTTGCCGCCCTGACCGCCGTCCGCGCCCTCGCCAAGGCCGGGGGTGTCCAGATCACCCTGGTCAGTCCCAAGGCGGAATTCCAGTATCTCCCCGGGATCATTTGGATTCCCTCGGGTCTGCGCCGGGCGGAGGACCTGCGCCTGCCCCTTGGGGACTTTTTCCAGCGCTTGGGGGTCCACCACCTGGCCGCCGCCGCCACCGGCCTGAGCGCCGATGGCCGGGTCCTGGAGACCAGCGCCGGTCCGGTGGAGAACTATGGCCTCATCATTGCCTCCGGTGGTCGCTTCCTCAAGAAACTGCCCGGCATCGAGCTGGCCATCACCCCCTGTGAGGGGATCTCCGCCGCGGAGCGCATCCGGGATCGCCTGCGGGACATGGCGGGTGGGACCATCGCCCTGGGTTTTGCTAGCAACCCCCAGGAACCCCAGGCCATGCGCGGCGGACCCATGTTCGAGTTCCTCTTTGGTATCGACAGTCAACTGCGCAAGGAAGGTCGCCGGGACCGGTTCAAACTGATCTTCTTCAGCCCGGCGGACAAGCCCGGCAACCGACTGGGGCCCAAGGCGGTCACGGGACTGATGGCGGAGATGCGCAAGCGGGAGATCGAAACCCATCTGGGTCACAAACTCAAAGGGTTCAGCGCTACCGGGGTCAGTACCGAGGGGGGGGATTTCGCTGCCGATCTCATCCTCTTCATGCCCGGGATGACCGGTGATGCCTGGTTCGACCAGACCAGCCTGCCGCGTTCACCCGGCGGCCTCATCCAGGCCGATGCCCAATGTCGGGTCAGCGGCCTGGAACGGGTCTATGTCGCCGGGGACTCCGGTAGCTTTCCCGGTCCGGACTGGATGCCCAAGCAGGCCCACATGGCCGATCTTCAGGCCCGCACGGCGGTCAGGAACCTGCTGGCGGAATTCCGCGGTGAACTCCCCCGGGAAACCTTCAAGGTGGAACTGATTTGCATCGTCGATGCCAATGATCGCGGGATGCTGGTGGCGCGGACGGCGAGGCATAACCTCATGCTACCTGCCAGCCCCCTGTTTCACTGGCTGAAGCGCGCCTTCGAATGGTGGTACCTGCGGCCCTATCGCTGAACCGGTCTACCCTCCTGGCAAGGCTGGCCAGGGGAAAAGGGGGAGAAAAGGACGATCAGGCAATGAAAAAGCCGCCAGGGGACTGGCGGCTTCAGAGCACGTCCAGGCTTGAGATTGACTGGTCGAACGATCCAGGGTCCAGTGCTTTTCAGCGGGGGATGACGGAAGCTGCCCGATGATGGGCAGCAATCCAGTGATGAAACGGGCAGTGGAACCTGGTACTTGGGACCTGGTGCTTCAAAACAGGGGGATGGCCGGGGTCAGGCTCAGTAGCGACGGGCACCGCCACCACCGCCGCCGCTGCGCGGTGGGCGGTCAGCCCGGGGTTTGGCCTGGTTGACGCGCATATTGCGTCCCTTGAGGGGGGTCTCGTTAAGGGCCTTGATGGCCGCGTCCGCCTCGGCGTTATTGGGCATCTCCACGAAGCCAAAACCCTTGGATTGTCCGGAAAACTTGTCGGTAATCAGGCTGACGCTGGAGATCTCGCCGAAAGCGCCAAAGGCATTGCGCAATTCATCCTCGGTCACACCGTATGAGAGGTTGCCCACGTAGATATTCATATCTCTTCTATCTCGATGAACGTGTGTATTGGTCAAGGGAAAACGGTCGAATAATCAATACACAAATTAATCGACGGCAGCTCGGCCCCGAGGCCGGGCACAGGAGAGGGGGAACAGGGAGGGATATAACCATGCCGTGGGACATGACCGGCTGCCACTACGCCACCATGAGGAGATAATCCGACCGCGCCCAGGGATATGGGCGGAAAGGGCGGACAGGGTGGGTAGGGAGATCCACCCGCATGCAACCGGGAGGCAGGATGTGAGGACCTGTGACCAAGGGGAGTCTGCCGGAGGGAGTGGAAGCACAGACACAAGACGCAGGAAATAGCGTCTGAGTTTACCCCGGCGAGTGGAATTGTAAAGCAAAAATTCTCGCTTCCTTGGGGCGTGAGCCGGACCAGGTCGGTGCCGGGATGTCGGGGTAATCCGTTACCCATGGAATTATTTATTATGGTATACAGTTGCTGAATCGACTCACGCCCTGGCGCCCTGCCGACCGGCAGGGCGACTGCTTGCGTTTACCTGGCGGCGGGTCGGTGAGGGAGCAAGCGCCCGCCAGAGGCGCAGCGCCTGACCAGGCTTAGCTGAGGAGTTTTACCACACACCATGAGTGCCTTGATCGAGCAGTTCCGTGCCTCCAGCGCCCTCTATGGCGGCAATGCCGCCTTCATAGAGGACCTTTATGAACGTTATCTCGTCGATCCCGAGAGCGTTGATTTGACCTGGCGTCAGCGCTTCGACCTGATGCGCGGGACGGCGGCCAACGACATCCCCCACGGTCCGGTTCAGGAGAATTTCCGCCGGCTGGCCCGGGAGAGCCATCTCCGGCCCCTGGTACGGCGCTCCGAGCATTTGGAGCCGGCGGCGGCGGAGAAGCAGGCCGCTGTCCTGCGGCTCATCAATGCCTACCGCTATCGCGGTCATCAGGCCGCCGATATCGACCCCATCCAGCTGCGCGAGCGGCCGCCGGTCCCGGACCTAGACCCGGCCTTTTACCAACTGGGGGAGACCGACCTGGATCAGGTCTTCCATACCGGGTCCCTCTATGCCCCTGACCGGATGCGGCTGCGCGACATCGTCGCCCTGCTTCAGGAGATCTATTGCGGTTCGATCGGCTCCGAGTACATGCACATCACCAGCGTCGAGCAGAAGCGCTGGATACAGAAGCGCCTGGAGGGATACCGCGGCAAACCGGAGCTGGAGGCCGCGGATCGCCGCTGGCTGCTGACCCTGCTCACCGCCGCGGAGGGTATGGAGCGCTATCTCCATGCCCGCTACGTCGGCCAGAAGCGCTTCTCTTTGGAAGGTGGCGAGGCCCTGATTCCCCTGGTGGACGAACTGGCCCAGCGTGCCGGGCGCAAGGGGATCAAGGAGATCGTCATCGGCATGGCCCACCGGGGTCGGCTCAATGTCCTCATCAATATCCTCGGCAAGCCACCCACCACTCTCTTCGACGAGTTCGAGGGTCGGGTCCCGGAGGCCGGTCTCAAGGCGGGTGACGTCAAGTATCACATGGGCTTCTCCTCCGACCTCCAGACCCCGGGCGGCAATCTGCATGTGGTGCTGGGCTTCAATCCCTCCCACCTGGAGATCGTCAATCCGGTCATCGAGGGTTCGGTGCGCGCCCGCCAGCGCCGGCGCCGCGACCACACCGGCGACCAAGTGTTGCCCTTCCTCATCCATGGCGACGCGGCCTTCGGCGGCCAGGGGGTGGTCCCGGAGACCCTGCAACTGTCCCAGACCCGCAGCTACGGCACCGGCGGCACCTTCCACGTCGTCATCAACAATCAGATCGGCTTCACCACTAGTCATCCCCTGGACCTGCGCTCCACGCCCTACTGCACGGACGTGGCCAAGATGGTCGAGGCCCCGGTCTTCCATGTGAACGGCGACGACCCCGAGGCGGTGATCTTCGTCACCCGCATGGCCCTGGATTTCCGCAACCAGTTCCACAAGGATGTCGTCATCGATCTCATCTGCTATCGCCGCCTGGGGCATAACGAGGCTGACGAGCCCGCGGTGACCCAGCCGATGATGTACCGGAAGATCCGCGCCCATCCCACCTCCCGCGAGGTCTATGCCGAGCGGCTGATCGGCCTGGGCATCGTCACCAAGGATGAGGCGGAGGAGATGGTGGAGAAGTATCGCGCCGCCATCGAGCAGGGGGTGGCCATCGCCCGCCCCGTCGTGCGGGGCCTGGAAAACCCCTATCGTGCCTCCTGGCGCGCCTATGCCGGCAAGGACTGGGATCAGGACCTGGCCACCGGCATCCCCCGGGGGCAGATCCAGGACCTGGCTAGCCGCCTGCTGGTGGTTCCGGAGGGCTTCGAGCTCCACCCCCGCGTGAGCAAGATCTGGAATGAGCGGCGGAAGATGGCCAAGGGCGATCAACTCGCCGACTGGGGTTTTTGCGAGAATCTCGCCTACGCCAGCCTGCTCGACGCCGGTTATGGCGTGCGCCTCTCGGGCCAGGATTGCGGCCGCGGTACCTTCTTCCACCGCCATGCCAAGATTCACGATCAGGCCACCGGCGAGAGCTACACCCCCCTCCAGCATCTGAGAGGACACCAGGCGCCCTTCATCGCCATCGACTCGGTCCTGTCCGAGGAGGCGGTCCTGGCCTACGAATATGGCTACGCCAGTACCGAGCCCAATGAACTGACCTTGTGGGAGGCCCAGTTCGGCGACTTCGCCAACGGCGCCCAGGTGGTCATAGACCAGTTCATCACCTCCGCGGGCACTAAGTGGAACCTGGAGTGCGGTCTGGTGATGCTCTTGCCTCATGGCCTGGAGGGCCAGGGGTCGGAACACTCCTCGGCCCGTCTGGAGCGCTATCTGCAACTTTGCGCCGAGGACAACGTCCAGGTCTGCGTCCCGAGCACTCCGGCCCAGATGTTCCATCTGCTGCGGCGCCAGATGCTGCGCAACTATCGTCGGCCCCTGATCGTCATGACGCCCAAGAGTCTGCTGCGCCACCGGCTGGCAACCTCCAGTCTGGACGAACTGGAGAGCGGGCGCTTCCAGCCGGTGATCGGCGAGATCGATAACCTCGACCCTCAGGCGATCAAACGCGTCATCCTGTGTAGTGGCAAGGTTTTCTTTGACCTGCTGGAGGCGCGGCGCAGCCGGGGGCTGACGGATGTCGCCATCCTGCGCATCGAGCAGCTCTACCCCTGGCCCAGGGCCCAGTTCGAGGCCGCCCTGGCCCCTTACACCGCCGCCACCGAGTTCATCTGGTGCCAGGACGAGCACAAGAACCAGGGCGCCTGGGATCAGATCAAGCACCGATTCCACCGCCTCCTGGCGGAGAACCGGCGGGTGGGCTATGTCGGGCGCGCGCCCTCCGCGGCCCCGGCCTGCGGCCACCGCCATGTCCATGTCGAGCAGCAGGAGCGCCTCATCGATGAGGCCCTGTCCGGCCAGATCAACGAAAAACAAAATCCCAGGATCCCGCTATGACCACCACCACTGAAGTCCTCGTCCCCGCCCTCCCGGAGTCCGTCGCCGATGCCACCGTGCTTACCTGGCACAAGAAGCCCGGCGATCCGGTCAAGAAAGATGAGAACCTGGTCGATCTGGAGACGGATAAGGTCGTGCTGGAGGTGCCGGCGCCCGCCGACGGCCAGTTGGCCGAGATCCTGATCGGCGAAGGGGCGACGGTCACCGCCGCCACCGTCCTCGCCCGGATCGGCGCGGCCGGCGCCGCGCCCGCCGCCCAGCCCCCGGCAACCGCGTCGGCCCAGTCCGCCCCAGCCCAGCCGACCCCGGCCGGCGAGGCCGTGCTGGCCCCGGCGGCCCGCCGTCTGGTCAAGGAGCTGGACCTCAATCCCGCCGAGATCGCTGGTAGCGGCAAGGGCGGGCGCATCCACAAGGCCGACGTGGTCGCCCACCTGGATCAGCGCGAGGCCACCGCCCCCGCCGTCGATGCCGAGACCGCCGCCCGGCCCCTGGCCGCCCAGGCCCCGGCCCTGGGGGGTGAGGCGGGTCGCCCCGAACAGCGCGTGGCCATGACCCGGCTGCGCGCCCGGGTCGCCGAGCGGCTGGTCCAGGCCCAGCAGACCGCCGCCATCCTCACCACCTTCAACGAGGTGGACATGCAGCCGATCATGGACCTGCGCAACAAGTACAAGGAAGGGTTCGAGAAGGCCCACAACGTCCGCATGGGCTTCATGTCCTTTTTTGTCAAGGCCGCGGTGGAGGCCCTGCGGCGCTTCCCCATCATCAACGCCTCGGTGGATGGCAGCGACATCATCTACCACGGCTACTATGACATCGGCATCGCCGTCAGCAGCCCCCGGGGCCTGGTGGTGCCCATCCTGCGCAACTGCGATCAGCTCAGCATGGCCGAGGTGGAGCAGGGCATCGCCGAATTCGGCCGCAAGGCCAAGGAGGGCTCACTGAGTTTCGAGGACCTCACCGGCGGGACTTTCTCCATCACCAATGGCGGCGTCTTCGGTTCCCTGCTGTCCACGCCCATCCTCAACCCGCCCCAGAGCGCCATCCTCGGCATGCACAAGATCCAGGAGCGGCCGATGGTGGTGAAGGGCCAGATCGTCGCCCGGCCCATGATGTATCTGGCCCTGTCCTACGACCATCGCATCATCGATGGTCGCGATGCCGTGCAGTTCCTGGTCACCCTCAAGGATATGGTGGAAGACCCGTCGCGGCTCCTGCTGGGCGTCTGATCCTCAGCCCCCCTTGCGGACCGAGTCTATGCCCTTGTGGGGAATGAAGAGCCCGCAGCCCAGGGTCCGGTGAGGACCCAGCCCATGGCGCTGGAGACGAAGGGATTCCTCCGGCGCCAGGTCGGCGAGGAGCAGGCTGCGGCATTCGAGCCCGCCATCCGGCGTGGTCAGGGTCAGGGACTTGCCGCACAGGGCCTTGCGCAGCCGGATATCCAAGCCGGCCAGTTCGCTGGCCATGCGGGCGAGAAAGTCCCCCTCGCCCTCGCCGGGATGGCAGACCAGATACCGGGAGAAGAGGGTGGTCTCCTTGCTCAGGAACCGGGGTTTGGCCGCGCCCAGGGTGAGTGGGCAGCCCGCCAGGTCCAGGGTCGCCCCGCGCAGGGCCAGTGTCAGCGCTTCCTGGCGCTCGCGGGGCACCCGGATGACCAGCTTGGTGCGGCGCGAGAGCATGAGGTGGCTGTGAGTGCCATGGGCGGGTCGCTCCCAACCGTTCTGGGAGCCGGCGACATGGATGCTGTGGATCCCCAGCCGCGGCTCCTCCGCGAACCAGGGCAGGCGGTCGGCGATGGCCCGCATCAGCACGTAGGCGTGATCGACCGGCAGACGCTTCCCTTCCAGGGTAAAGAGCACATCCAGGATGTCGGTCGGGATTTCGACGACCTGTTCGGACAGGTCTTCTTGCCAGAAAAGGGTCATGACGCGCGGACCTCAGTTGACCGGCAGGCGGGCGCGCAGGGACTCGCGGTCGAACCACCAGTCGTCCTGGACCAGGACATCGACCACGTTGCGCAAGCGCACCAGGAACTTGTCCGGTTCCTTGAGCTCCAGTTTCTCCATCCAGTAGTCGAAGGCCTCCTGACTGTCCACCCGGCCATGGCGCCGGGCCACCTGGCCTAGGATCTGGCTGGCGAAGAACATCAGGTTGTCCCGCTGGGCGCCCTGGGCCCGTAGGTCGGCGATGAACAGGGCGGTGGTGGCGGCGACGGCGGCCCCGTCGGCGTCGTCCGGGGTCTCATCAACGACGTGGGTGAGGAGTTCGACGGAGAGGTCGGGATCGATCGGATAGGTGACCGCGAGCCAGATGCCCTGACCCAGGGCGGCCAGGGACTGGGGCTGATCGGCCTGGAAGAGCACGTCGCAGGCATCGGCGGCGGACTCGAAGTCCTCATGGGCGATGAAGACGTCCAGCACCTCCCGGGCCAGGGGCCAGGCCTCGGCGCCACGCTCCAGACCCACCAGGGCGCGGGCCATTTGCAGCCGGACATCGGCGATCTCGCTGGGGCTGGCCTGATGGCGCGCCAGGTCCGCCAGGCGCTCGCGCAAGGCATCGAAGTGGGCCTCGAGGGCGGCCTGTTCGGCGGCCCGGTTGAGGACGGAATCCGCCGCCGTGTCTGCCAGTCGCGGGTGGTCGAAATTGAATGACATGAGATCCATGGGCATGATCCGGGAGTACCTGTCGGGTTAGCGGATGCGGCCGCTGAAAACGGCCTCCAGGCGGTCCTCCCAGTTTTCCGGCGTATCCGGGTAGGGGGGCTTGAGGTCGATACGGAAGAAGCGCTCGCCACTCCGGGCGATGTCCTGAATGATCGGGGTCAGGGCCTCGAAGGACTCGATCTCCTTGTGCGCTACCAGAATGTCGCTGAGTTTCAACATGGCTTCGGCTTTCCGCAGGCATGGGGGGTAATTGAGACGCTATATGCCGCCTCTGGCGATGAATGCAACCAAGGCCCAGGGACCTGGACCTGGCGAGGGGTGGGGAGTGATAAGGGACCGGAGAGGCGGGGATCAGGGGACGGACTCAATGGGCAAGATTCATAAGTATTAGCTTATATTAGAGAGCATTGACTGATCTGGCCGCTTGACGTAACATCCTTGATTAATTGATTTTCCCCGACGAGGATCGGATGGCGTCGGGTGGAGATGGCCGGCCAGATCCAGGGTTGGCGCTGGATTGTGGATAGTCTTATCCCAAAGTGGATAGGTGATTTCGACCCCATCTCCCCGTCGGTGGAATAGCCCGATCTCCAGGTCGGCGTTATAGTTACCTGCGATCAACCTTGTCCCCTAGACAAGGTCCTGGAGCGAATCAGGCGCGGTTCCGGCGTCGCCACCGAAACAGAAATTGAGGGGTTCCGCGGTACTTTCAAGACGCGGGACCCAGGATCAGGGCTACCACAGCTTTCCGCTTAAAGAAAGACAGGAGAGACAGCGCAATGGCTATCGACAAGCACCAAACTCCGATGCTCGACCAGCTGGAGACCGGCCCCTGGCCGAGCTTCATTTCCGGCATCAAGCGACTCCGCGACGAGCATCCGGAAGCGCGCATCAACGCCGTCACCAACGACCTGCTCGGCCAGCTCGAGCACTCCTACGAAACCCGCAAGGGTTACTGGAAGGGCGGTACCGTCTCCGTCTATGGCTATGGCGGTGGCATCATCCCCCGCTTCTCTGAGGTGGGTAAGGCCTTCCCCAAGTCCAAGGAATTCCACACCCTGCGCGTGCAGCCGCCGGCCGGCAACCACTACAGCACTGCCATGCTGCGCCAGCTCGCCGATAGCTGGGAGAAGTACGGCTCCGGCCTGGTGACCTTCCATGGTCAGACCGGCAACATCATGTTCATCGGCACGGATACCCAGAACACCCAGCACTTCTTCGACGAGATCAACGAATATGGCTGGGACCTGGGCGGCGCCGGCCCCTGCGTGCGCACCGCCATGTCCTGCGTCGGCGCGGCCCGCTGCGAAATGTCCTGCGTCAACGAGCTCAAGGCCCACCGCCTGCTGGTCAACAACTTCGTCGACGACGTCCACCGTCCGGCCCTGCCCTACAAGTTCAAGTTCAAGGTCTCCGGTTGCGGTAACGACTGCCAGAACGCCATCGAGCGTGCCGACTTCGCCGTCATCGGCACCTGGCGAGACGACATGAAGGTCGACCAGGCCGAGGTCAAGGCCTATGTCGCCGAGAAGGGCCGTCAGTACTACGTCGATAACGTCATCACCCGTTGTCCGACCCAGGCCCTGTCCCTGAACGACGACGATACCCTGGCGGTCAACAACCGCGACTGCGTGCGCTGCATGCACTGTCTCAACGTCATGCCCAAGGCCCTGCACCCCGGCGACGACAAGGGCGTGACCATCCTAATCGGTGGCAAGCGCACCCTGAAGATCGGCGACCTGATGGGCACCGTCTTGGTCCCCTTCAAGAAGCTGGAGACCGAGGAGGACTGGGAGTCCATGGTCGAGCTGGCCGGCACCATCATCGACTTCTGGGCCGAGAACGGTCTGGAGCACGAGCGGTGCGGCGAGATGATCGAGCGCATCGGCCTGGCCAACTTCCTCGAAGGCATTGGCGTCGAGCCAGATCCCAACATGCTCAGCCACCCGCGCCAGAGCTCCTACATCCGCATGGATGGCTGGGACGAGGCCGCCGAGGCCTGGTTCGAGCGCCGCGCCGAGGCCGGCTAATCCACCCTTGCCGCGGCGTCGGCCGGTTGCTGCCGGGCGGCGCCGCGAACCGGACCGCATCTAAAGACTTACTAGCATTCTTGGAGGAAAGGCGATGGCAGACATGCGCGAG
>Ga0116141_10004818_pt1 | contig 11331 bp, 9 predicted proteins | sample AD_UKC097_MetaG_FD_89744 | JGI IMG/M metagenome (GOLD analysis project Ga0116141, IMG submission 89744) | Active sludge microbial communities of municipal wastewater-treating anaerobic digesters from USA - AD_UKC097_MetaG | ecosystem: Engineered > Bioreactor > Anaerobic > Digestate | place: USA... | reverse complement strand
GCAGCCAAGGATCCGGGACCGGGCCGGCGGGCGGCAGCCAAGGATCCGGGACCGGGCCGGCGGGCGGCAGCCAAGGATCCGGGACCGGGCCGGCGGGCGGCAGCCAAGGATCCGGGACCGGGCTGGTGGGCGGCAGCCAAGGATCCGGGACCGGGCTGGTGTGCGGCAGCCAAGGATCCGGGACCGGGCCGGCGGGCGGCAGCCAAGGATCCGGGACCGGACTGGTGGAGCTGCCTGACACAATTGAGCGCCAGGCTTTTATCATATCCCGGTTCATGTGAATATCATCAGCAACGATTATCATCTCCTCCCCCATCTGCCTGATTTTGCGCACATATTCCGTCATTGCTGCTCCGCGATGGTTACCGTCAACAAAAGCAAGTGCAACTTTCACCCCCATTTCGTAAAGTTCAGTGAGTGCCTTCCCGAACTCCATGCAGATCACTTCTGCATTCAGTGCACCGTGTCTGCGAAGGTTATCGCGGGCGATAGCTGCCAGTACAGGGCAGCCCTCCACCGAAATAACTTTACTTTGGGGCGCTCCCAGCGCCAGGGCAAGAGTGCTTATTCCCAGCGATGTGCCCAGCTCGAGGATCACCGGCTGATTGTCCCGGCCGGTCTCATCCCGTCCGGAATCCTCCCGACCGGCATCCTCACGGCCGGAATCCTCCCGACCGGCATCCTCACGGCCGGAATCCTCACGACCAGCGTCCTCACGGCCGGAATCCGACTCCCTGAATGGCTGAGGTGCCGGGATACCTTCCCCTGACCACAGTGCATCAACTGATTCAGCTTGCTTCTGCTTATTTGTTTCATTTTCTACCGCGGCACACTGCGAATCTCCTGCTTCAGCTTGCTTCTGCAGAACTATTTTCGGCTCTTCCCCGGACCCATCCCCGGCACCAGTTTGCCCTCCTGGTTGTTGCCGGCTTCCCGGCCTCCCCGTTCTGATCAGGTCGAGGCTCGCAGCTATTCTCGTCAGCAGCGACGCCTCCCTTTTCGGCACGGCGGCAGCAGAGGCTATCTGCCGCACGGTTCGCTCACTGCCTCTCATCACCGATGATCCTGCACCGAGATCGGTCACCATCACCACCCGCCTGTCTGAAAGCATCTCCCGTCTGAGGCTCTCAACCTCCCTCATTATTGCAATGTCACTCCTGCCCCCGATCACCTCCGTGATGAAACGGAACATGAAGGGACTGTGCACTCCGTGACCCGCAGTACTTCGGGCAGTCAGCAGGAGCATGGCATAAGCCGATGCTGTATGGAGGTTCATTTCTTCAGACAGTTCATTTGAATCCCGGTCAAAATTAACTATTTTCGGTGACAATCTTTTTGACCGCCAGTGATGTCTGAATTGCTTGACAGTGAGATCAAATTCCTTCCAGGAGTGGGCCCCAAACGGGCAGAACTGCTCGGGGCGGAGGCAGACATACACACATTCCGCGACCTGATATACTATTTTCCTTACAAGTACGTCGATAAAACCCGCTTCTACAAGGTCAGGGAGCTTGATACCGACATGCAGTACGTACAGGTGAAGGGCAAGATCCGCAGGTTCACCACCGAGGGGGTCGGAAAAGGGAGAAGGCTGACAGCAGACTTCTACGATGAGACCGGCATTGTAAAGCTTGTCTGGTTCAAGGGACACAAGTGGGTTATCAGCTCATACAAACCCGAAAAGGAGTATATCATCTTCGGCAAACCCACCCTCTTCAGCGGTGCATTCAACATTGTGCATCCTGAAATAGAGGAGGCAGAGAAGCGCGAAACACGAGTTTCCTCTGCACTTGAGGCACAGTATAGCACCTCGGAGAAGATGAAGGATCACTTCCTTCATTCAAAGGCGATCGGGAAGCTCATGGCAACGGCATTTTCAATGCCGGCACTCCGCTTCCCTGAGACTCTCCCCTCTTCAGTCACCGAACCGATGAAGCTGATGAGCCTGTCTGATGCCCTTTTCAGAATCCATTTCCCTGATTCAAACAATGACATCGATAATGCCCGTTTCAGGCTGAAATTTGAGGAACTGTTTTACATCCAGCTTAACCTGCTGAGATACAAGGATAACCGTAAGAAAAGCACACACGGGTTCCTCTTTTCGGTAGTCGGTGAAAGGCTCAATTCGTTTTATGCCAACAACCTTCCCTTTGCACTCACCGAGGCCCAGAAGAGGGTGATCCGCGAGATCCGTGCCGATCTTGGCAGCGGCAGGCAGATGAACCGGCTCCTTCAGGGAGATGTTGGCAGCGGGAAGACGATGGTTGCGCTTATGAGCATGCTGATCGGCGCCGACAACGGGTTCCAGAGCTGCCTGATGGCCCCCACGGAAGTTCTTGCCATGCAGCACTTTAACTCCATTAGTAAATTTGTTTCAGGAATCGATGCAAACGTAGCGCTCCTGACAGGGTCGACAAAGAAAAGTGAGCGGGCAAGGATAGAAAAGGGACTGCTTGACGGTTCAATTGACATATTGATCGGAACGCACGCGCTGATCGAGGAAAACGTACAGTATAAGAACCTGGGGCTGGTTATAATTGACGAGCAGCACCGTTTCGGTGTCGCGCAGCGCGCGAAGCTGTGGCAGAAGAGCGATTGTCCTCCGCATGTGCTTGTGATGACTGCCACGCCAATCCCCCGCACGTTGGCGATGACCCTTTATGGCGACCTAGATGTCTCTGTCATTGACGAGTTACCGCCCGGGCGGAAGCCGATAAAGACAATGGCATTCACCGATGCCGAGCGTGAAAAGGTCTTCGGGTTCATGCGGAGGCAGATCGGGGACGGGCGTCAGATTTACGTTGTTTATCCATTGATAAAGGAGTCGGAATCACTTGATTACAAGGATCTCGAAGATGGCCTCGAGAGCATGGCCCGTGCCTTCCCGCCGCCACAGTACTGCATCAGTGTTGTTCACGGGCGGATGACCTCGAAGGACAAGGAGATCTCGATGAATATGTTTCGCAGGGGGCAGGCGCATATAATGGTCGCAACAACCGTGATTGAAGTGGGTGTTGACGTACCCAATGCCAGTGTGATGGTTATTGAGAGTGCGGAGCGATTCGGACTCTCGCAGTTGCATCAGTTGCGCGGTCGGGTGGGCCGTGGCGCAGACCAGTCGTACTGCGTGCTGATGACCTCGCACAGGCTCTCGGCAGACGCTGCGGAGCGCGTCAATACGATGATTGCCACAACTGATGGTTTTGAGATCGCGGAAGCTGACCTGCGGATGCGCGGGCCGGGTGACCTGGAGGGGACGCAGCAGAGCGGAATGGCGTTTGACCTTAAGATAGCTGACCTGGGGAAGGACGGGCAGATACTTAACCTGGCGCGGTCGCGTGCAGCGGAGATCCTGTCTGATGACCCCGAGCTGGCACAGCCGGTGAACAGCATCCTGAAAGTCAACCTGAAAAGATTGTTCGGGAAGAAGTATTCGTGGTCAGAGATAAGCTGAGGGACCAGCTCAGAAAATTGAATGCACCGGATAATGGCCGCAGTTTAGGATCATCCATCGTCGGCAAAGGCTGCAGGGCATACAGCATTGTAGATGTGCGATTTGCGATTTACAATTTTGCCCGCATCATGAATTGTAGTGGTTTGGCCCCAAATCGCAATCGCATATCGCAAATCGCAAATCGCAAATCGCAAATAACCAGACCTTTAGCCCCTCAGACCTTCATACTTATTAAAATAATGACCATTGTTATATATTATTTCACGGTAATTCCTTAAAATTGCCTTTTCAAGAATCCATTGATGCCGCAGGGAGAAACGATTACGCATGAGGGAAAGGTGTTGAGTGTGCCTGGCGACGGCACAGCCGAGGTTGAGATTCTTGTTGCCGGGGCCTGTTCGGGCTGTCAGGCAAAGTCAGTTTGTTCTGCCGGAAAATCAGAGACCAAAGTCATTACTGCGAAGTGTGATGCTCCCCTCCAACCCGGTGACAATGTCAGGGTTGAGATGAAGCTCTCGCAAGGTTTCGAGGCGCTTCTTATAGGTTACATTATTCCTTTCATCGTGCTTATCACTGCGTTTGTAGCCGCTCTGCTGGCCGGTGCAGGTGAACTGGCTTCCGCGCTGATCTCTTTTGCCGCGATTGGATGCTGGTACCTGGCAGTATGGCTGCTGAGAGGCCGGATAGGTGAAAAATTTGAATTCAAAATAAAGGTCTGACAGATGAGTTCAACCGTTCTATTGACTATCGCGATGCTGAGTGCCCTGGGCCTGCTTGCCGCGATTATTCTCTATTTTGTGGCGCAGAAATTCAGGGTGGTTGAGGATCCCCGCATCGATACTGTTACAGAGGCGCTGCCTGGTGCCAACTGTGGCGGTTGCGGTTACACCGGGTGTCGCGCATTCGCGGAAACGCTGGTGAAATCAACATCTTTCGAAGGACTTAACTGTCCTGTCGGCGGAGCCGAAACAATGGGCAAAGTAGCTGTTATCCTCGACCGTCAGCCTGTTGCAGTGGAGCCGAAAGTGGCTGTTGTGAGGTGCAACGGTACTCCTGACAACGCAACCCGGACATCGTACTATGATGGTGCTGTCAGTTGCCGTGTTGCACATTCCCTTTACGGTGGCCAGACAGGCTGTCAGTATGGGTGCCTCGGATGCGGCGATTGCGTGGCGGCATGCAAGTTTGATGCGATGTACATGGATCCTGTTACGCAATTGCCGGTTATTCTTGATGAGAAATGCGTTGCGTGTGGCGCCTGTGTTAAGGCATGTCCGCGCAGCATCATAGAGCTGCGCAAGCGTAACAAGAAGGACCGGAAGATTTATGTCTCGTGCGTCAACAGGGACAAGGGCGGTCCGGCACGAAAGGCATGCAAAGTGGCATGTATAGGGTGCGGCAAGTGCATGAAGGTATGCCCCTACGAGGCAATAACCATGGAGAACAACCTGGCCTTTATTGACTCGTTCAAGTGCAGGCTCTGCCGCAAGTGCGAGCCTGAGTGCCCGACAGGCGCGATACTGGAGATCGGTTTCCCGGTTAAGGAAGCGAAGCCGGCCGAGCCGGCCGATGCAGCGGTTAACTGATTCCTGGTGCGCAGATCAGGCCAAAAATACAAAAGGCTGACCTTGAAACTGAGAAAGAAAACTTTCCGAACAACCTGAAAATAACCATAAACGTGTTAAAGACATTTCCGAAGGGCGGTATCCATCCGCCAGAGAACAAGCTGACGGCTGACAGGCCGATAGTTATTCTTCCCGTTCCGTCACAGGTGACGGTGCCGGTCTCGCAGCACATCGGAGCTCCTGCAGTGCCGGTGGTTGAGAAGGGTGCTGCAGTGAAGGCCGGGCAGTTAATTGCCCAGGCCAAAGGGTTTGTCTCCACGAACATCCATTCGCCGGTTTCCGGCAAGGTGAACAAGATAGACACCGTTGTTGACACCACCGGTTATAAGCAGACTGCGGTAGTGATTGATGCCGAGGGAGATGAATGGGTTGAGACAATTGACCGCAGCGCCGCACTGGTCAAGGAGATCACGCTGTCGCGTGAGCAGATAATAGAGAGGTGTCAGCAGTGCGGGCTTGTGGGCATGGGAGGTGCGACCTTCCCCACCCATATCAAGCTTACCGTTCCTGCCGGCAAGAAGTGTGACATGCTGATTATCAACGGAGTGGAGTGCGAACCTTATCTCACTTCGGACCACAGGCTGATGCTTGAGAAGGGTGCCGAGGTGTTGACGGGCGTCTCAATAATCATGAAAGCCCTCGGGGTTGAAAACGCGGTAATAGGCATTGAGGCGAACAAGCCAGATGCCATCAGCCAATTAACGGAACTTGCAAAGGATTTCAAAGGCATTACTGTTCAGCCCCTTAAGGTCAAGTACCCGCAGGGTGGTGAGAAACAGCTCATCAAGGCCTGTACCGGCCGTGAGGTTCCATCCGGCGGGCTTCCTGTTGATGTTGGTGTTGTTGTACAGAATGTAGGGACTTCGTTTGCCGTTTACGAGGCAGTTCAGAAGAACAAGCCGCTGTTTGAGAGGGTGGTGACCGTCACCGGGAAGTCGGTAAAGAACCCCGGTAATTTCATGGTTCGCGTCGGCACTCCCGTTACGGCGCTGATTGAGGCTGCAGGAGGCATGCCCGATGACACCGGCAAGGTGGTTAACGGCGGTCCGATGATGGGCAAGGCGCTGGCAATTACAGATGTACCTGTCACGAAGGGGACCTCGGGGATCATCATGTTTCCTGCTGATGCATCGAAGCGTGCAGAGGTCATGCCGTGTATCAGGTGCGGAAAGTGTTCCTCGGCCTGTGCCATGGGTCTCGAGCCGTGGCTCATTTCGGTCCTCGGGCAGAAGGCGATGTATGAGAAGGCAGAGCAGGAGAAGATCACCGATTGCATGGAGTGCGGGGCATGTGCATACACCTGCCCGGCGAAAAGACCCCTGCTTGACTATATCAGGCTTGGCAAGGCCACGGTTATAAGGATGGCCCGTGAACGAGTTACGAAATAGCAAACAAGAATCTTCCTTTCTCCTCATTCCCTGGCACGGCATGAAGAGATAAACGTGTTACGAAACAGCAAACATTAGATATGAGCAACATTTTAAATGTATCCCCGTCACCGCACCAGCAGAGCGCCGAAACGACGCGCAAGCTGATGCTGGGCGTGGTGATTGCCCTGGCTCCTGCCCTTGCAGCCTCAGTCTGGTACTTCGGGTTGGGGGCGATTATCGTCACACTGGTATCGGTAGTCTCATGCGTGGCGGTTGAGTACCTGATCCAGAAATTCATCCTGAAGACAAAGCCTTCGGTATCAGACGGATCGGCGATTGTCACGGGGCTTCTCCTGGCATTCAACGTGCCTTCGAACCTCCCGGTTCATATTATTATCATCGGTGCCATAGTCTCGATAGGTGTGGCAAAGATGACCTTCGGCGGATTGGGGAACAATCCGTTCAACCCGGCTCTGGTGGGAAGGGTCTTCCTGCTCATCTCCTTCCCGGTACAGATGACCAGCTGGCCTGTGCCATCGGGTTTCAACACCGGTTATACAGATGCAGTCACAGGCGCCACTCCCCTTGCGATCATGAGTGAGGGAATCAAGAATGGCGAGGCCGTTTCGGCCCTGATGGAGAAAATCCCATCGCACATGCAGCTCTTCTATGGTTACATGGGAGGCTCCATGGGTGAGATTGCGGCTGTGGCTTTGATTCTCGGGGGGCTGTACATGATCTGGAGGAAGATAATTACATGGCACATCCCGGTAACCATACTGCTTACTGTGGCTGTATTCACCGGCATCCTCTGGGCTGTTGACCCCACGAAATATGCTGATCCCCTCTTCCATCTGCTGACGGGTGGTATAATGCTTGGCGCGATATTCATGGCGACTGATTATGTAACATCGCCGATGACGGCGATGGGAATGATAATATACGGTATAGGCATAGGTGTTATTACTGTGCTGATCAGGACCTGGGGAGCGTATCCCGAGGGTGTATCATTTGCGATCCTGATCATGAACTCTTTCGTGCCGCTGCTCAACATGTACATCAAACCAAAGAGGTTCGGGAAGGAGGTGAAGCATGGCTAAGATGCAATCAACCCTGAAAAACATGGTGCTCTCGCTGACGCTTATTTCGCTTGGCGCTTCAGCCGCACTCGGATTTGTTTACGAGATGACAAAGGATCCGATAGCTGCAGCACTGCTCAACAAGAAGATTGAGGCTATCAAGCAGGTGGTGCCTGAGTTCACAAATAACCCGAACGACGAGATGTTCATGCTGCCTACCGGCGAGGGCGACTCACTGGAGGTTTACCCTGCAAAGAACGGTGACCAGGTTGTGGGTTATGCGATCAAATCATACACGAACAACGGATTCAGCGGTTACATCGGTTTTATGGTAGGATTTACGCCTGACGGCGCGATATACAATGTGAACGTCCTCGAGCAGAAGGAGACGCCGGGACTGGGCACCAAGATGGTTCCTGACGGGACTCCGGAAAAGCCTGAGTTCAAGGATCAGTTCAAGGGAAAGAACCCTGCTGAGTACCAGCTGAAGGTGAAGAAGGACGGCGGTCCGGTTGATGCCATCACCGCAGCCACTATCAGTTCAAGGGCTTTCTGTGACGGAGTTCAGAGGGCGTACAACACATTTGAAAAAGGAGGTCTGAAATGAGCCAGATGCAGAATTTCACAAAGGGATTTCTGAAGGAGAACCCGATCCTGGTGCTTGTACTGGGAACATGTCCCACCCTTGCTACCACCTCTTCCGCCCTGAACGGTATGGGGATGGGGCTGGCGACCACATTTGTGCTCATCGGGTCAAATGTGGTCATTTCACTGATGAAGAATGTGATTCCCGACAAGGTTCGTATTCCCGCATTTATTGTGGTCATAGCTACTTTTGTGACGATTGTTGACCAGGTAATGCAGGCTTATGTTCCTTCGCTTTATGAGACTCTGGGGATATTCATTCCGCTGATTGTGGTGAACTGTATAGTCCTTGGACGTGCGGAGGCGTATGCCAGCAAGAATACTGTCTGGTCTTCGTTTGTTGACGGTGCCGGGATGGGGCTCGGTTTTACAGGGGCCCTGGGGGTGCTTGGGGCAGTCCGCGAAATTCTTGGCAGTGGTGCCATTGCAGGATTCAAGTTCATTGAGGGTGATGGCATCCTGGTATTTATTCTTGCTCCGGGTGCGTTCATTGCCCTCGGGTATCTGATTGCCATTGTGAACAGGATTAACAAAGCTTAGGGAGGAAAGGAAATGGAATTTATACTTCTCATCATATCGGCAATTTTTGTCAACAACGTGGTGCTGGCCCAGTTTCTGGGTGTTTGTCCCTTTCTGGGAGTCTCGAACAAGGTAAGCACGGCTCTTGGGATGAGTGGGGCAGTTGTTTTTGTGATAGTGCTTGCCACTATGGTCACATACCTGATTCACACCTATGTGCTGATACCGCTGGGTATCACCTTCATGCAGACGATCACGTTTATTTTGGTGATTGCCGCGCTAGTGCAGATGGTTGAGATCATTCTGAAGAAGATCAGTCAGCCGCTGTACCAGTCGCTGGGAATATTTCTTCCCCTGATCACCACGAACTGTGCTGTACTTGGTGTTGCGATCCTGGTGATCAAGAAGGACTACAACCTTTTGGAAGGCGTTGTATACGGGGCAGCCACAGCCATTGGTTTCGGGCTGGCGTTGGTCATTCTGGCCGGTATTCGTGAGCAGATGGAGCTTGCCGACGTACCTTCAGGGATGAAGGGGGTGCCCATATCGCTGGTCACTGCCGGTATACTTGCCCTGGCCTTTATGGGTTTTGCTGGGCTGGTGTAACAAGGTTTTTCAAACGCTGACCCCGATCTGTCCGGGACATGTATTTTCCTGAAAAAATGTTCCTGTCACGCCTCCGCCAGGACGTAATTCTGTATCCGGCCAATGGATAAATAAGGTTTTTCGAACAATTTACTTGTTTCGGTTAAAATTTTTCACTAAATTTCCATGTTTGCATTTTACATCTTCTGTCAGTCAGTGAAAGTCACCCCGATGCACTTTCTCCGGTAAGGTATTAATGTGACTGACGGGGCGGAGTATTATACCTGTACAAAAGCAATCTTAAAGACCTGATTTTTAATTTACTGATAATCAATTGGCTTTTACGCCCGGCACAATTGGGTTGTCTTATTATGTCATCTGCCGGTGATGGCCCAACCCGGGTCATGGAACTGCAATGACTCCTGCATTGAATCCCGGCACAATTGGGTTGTCTTATTATGTCATCTGCCGGTGATGGCCCAACCCGGGTCATGGAACTGCAATGACTCCTGCATTGAATCCCGGCACATCGGGAGCATGACATTATGCTGACTTGCTCACGAGCTACCCCTGGCACCAGCAGCATGACACTCCGCTGACTTGCTCATAAGCTACCCTTTGCACCAGCCGCCTGACACTTCGATGACTTGCTCATAAGCTACCCTTTGCACCAGCCGCCTGACATTTCGATGACTTGCTTATAAGCTACCCTTTGCACCAGCCGCCTGACATTTCGATGACTTGCTCATAAGCTACCCCTGGCACCAGCCGCCTGACATTTCGATGACTTGCTCATAAGCTACCCCTGGCACCAGCCGCATAACACTTCGATGACTTGCTCATAAGCTACCCCTGGCACCAGCCGCATAACACTTCGATGACTTGCTCATAAGCTTCCCTTTGCACCAGCCGCCTGACACTTCGATGACTTGCTCATAAGCTACCCTTTGCACCAGCCGCATGACACTTCGATGACTTGCTCATAAGCTACCCTTTGCACCAGCCGCATGACACTTCAATGACTTACTCACGAGCTGCCCTGCTTTCCGGGACAGAGCACTGTGTTGACTTATGCCTGAGCGGCTCTGTTCACCGTTGGTATATAAATGCAATGACTTTTGTCTGAACCACTCCAGGTGAACTGTTTCTGATCCATGAATAGTTCCCGGACCGATACATGCTGTCTCGTTGTTAATTGTTCGGCCCCCTTCCATAAAATAATCAAGTCATTATTACAATCCCGGTAACCTTTATTCCCCTCGGGCAGCTTAACTTTACAGTATGGGAAAAACGCTTAACACATCTGAAAAGTTCTTCCTGCTGGCGCATCACCCAGAGAAAGGACGGCTTGTCGTTTCAAGACAGTATTTCCGGTACGGCCTTGTCGGAGCCATACTCCTTGATCTTTGTCTCGACGGAAGGATTGGCTTTGATAACGGGCGGATTACTCCGAGGCCAGGCAATACACCTGCAGATCCTGTAAAGTACGAGGTACTTAAAATGATAACAGATTCCGCCAGGCCGAGGAGGGCCGGATACTGGGTTCGCAAGTTGGCGTTCCGTTACACCAGGTATATGAATCAGATTGTGGCAGAGTTGGCGGGAAAAAGGCTGGCACGGATAGAAGAGACGAAGTTGCTGGGAATCATTCCCCGGAGCCGTAGTTACCTCACCGAGAGTTACACCCGGGACAACCTGATCAGGAAGCTCAAAAACGATATCCTTGTGTACCGTGGTGATGCCGGAGAAAGCAGTGCCCTGGCCGGACTGGTTGAAGCCTGCAGGATGCGGCGGATACTTACCACTGACCGTGAAGAATTAAAAGTTATAAGATCACAGATTAAAAGGATTGTGAAGGATAGTCCTGTTTCTGATGCCGTGGCGCAGACGATCAGGCAGGTTCAGGCAGCAATAATTACCAGTGTTACCGCATCAGTTACCGCCTCCTCTGCCGGCAGCCACTGATCTGCAAATAACAGACTAGCAAATCAGTTACCGCCTCCTCTGCCGGCAGCCACTGATCTGCAAATAACAGACTAGCAAATCAGTTACCG
>Ga0116141_10004817_pt1 | contig 11332 bp, 5 predicted proteins | sample AD_UKC097_MetaG_FD_89744 | JGI IMG/M metagenome (GOLD analysis project Ga0116141, IMG submission 89744) | Active sludge microbial communities of municipal wastewater-treating anaerobic digesters from USA - AD_UKC097_MetaG | ecosystem: Engineered > Bioreactor > Anaerobic > Digestate | place: USA... | reverse complement strand
TGAACTCCCGGACCTTCTTCTGGTGAGTCTTCTGGACGTTCGAGAACGCCAGCAGGAAGTCGTCCGAGATCGCGACCTTCATTCCCGTCCCTCCGCTCACTTCCCGCCCCCGAGCGCCTCGAGGACCGTCTCAGGGCTCGTCCCCGTCTCCCCGGCGAGGAAGACCTTCCAACCGGCCCCGTCGAAGGCGGCCCGGAACGGCTCCTCCCGCGGCAGGAGGACGGCGACGCGCTGCTTCTCCCACCCCAGCTCCGCCATCGCGACGATCTCCCCGCCCGCCCCGGTCAGCTCGTAGCCCATCTCGGGCGCCCTGGCCCCGGCTTCGAGCAGGGCGAGGAGGAGGTCGCGGACAGCCACGTCGGCCTGGAGGAGGAGGTCCTCCGTCGCCGGAGCGAGCGCCCTCTTCGGCGGAACGGCTCCCAGGAGGTCACCCAGGAGGTCCGCATACCGCCCCGCGGCGAGCCCCTCCGCCGTCACGAACTCGCATCGCCCGACGAACTGGGCGACGTTCATCGCCCAGAGGTACTTCCGCCAGGCGTCCTTCCACTCGACCGGGGAGTTGACGCCATAGGTCTCGTTGAGGCGCAGCGAAACGGCCGTCCCTTCGAGGCTCCCCCGCCCGAGTGCCTCGGCCTTGCCAAAGACGAGCCCCTGGATGACCGGAGATGTTCCGAGGAGGAGGTGCTCGAGCCGCCCCGTCTGCCACTCCGAACCCGGCACGCTCGGGGCGTTTTCGAGCGAGCCGCGCTGCTCGGAAAGGAGCAGGTCGTCTCGCAGCTTCTCCGCGCCCGAGAGTGTCGTCCCACGCCCCTGCTCCAGGAACGAGAGCGCCCATGCGCACGCGAAGCCGTTCCAGTCGTGCTCCCGCGTCCTGTCGAGGCGCGTAAGGAGCATCTCGAACGTCGATGCCTCGGCCAGCGCCATCCAGTCCGGCGCGGCTTCCGCGGCCACCCTCCCGGCGAGGGCCGCGAAGAGAGTCCGGCGGTCGGCGCCGAGAGGCGTCAGCTTCGGCGTCTTCGGGTCGAAGCGCTCCATCACGTCGTCCCAGGTGAGCGACCAGACCCTGTAGCGCCCCGAGCGCACGATTGCGAGCCGCTGGGCCGAGTCGAGTCCGAGCCGCTGATTCCCCGACGCGGGGTCGGCGTGGTACTCGAAGCCGTCGGTGAAGACGGCGATCGGCAGAGCCGAGCCGCCCCCTTCCGGGTGTAGGACGAAGTCGGCCCGCGACGGCACCGCGACGCCCTCTTCCGAACCCAGGTCCACCTGCGGCTCGACGAGCCAGCTTCCGGCGGCGCACTTCAGGAACCAGCCCGTCTTCCCCTTCACCACGGTCTGGAGGAGCTGCACGGGGTGGTCGCCGATCCGGCTCCGCCGGAGGGCCTCCACGAACCGCGCTTCCAGCTCGCTCTCGAGGAGCGACCCGAGCGGGATCGTCGAGATCTGCTCCACCCTCTCGATCCGCCCCCGCTCTCGGAGGATCGACCCGAGGATGTCGATCGCCTCCCGCCGCGACGTCCGGAGCTTGTCGTGCCGGCCCCGGTAAGCGAGGAGGCAGCGGTAGCAGCCGTCCTTCGCCGGGTCGTGCTGGCACGAGCAGGCGGCCAGGACGTCCAGCGCCTTCTGCAGGACGTCGAGAATGCCGTTCTCGTCCCGCATCAGCTCGTCGAGGTAGCCCGTCCCCCCGGGCACCCCGTCGTAGAGGACGAGGAACCGCTTCCTCACCCCCGAGCCTTTCACCGGCTCGCTGGTGACCGTCGTCAGGAGGTGCCCCGGGTCGCCCCGGAAGTGCTTCCTCAGGCCGAGGTCGAGCGCCGCCACGAACGACTCCACCTTCCGCTCGACGTCGAACGTCGCGACGGGGAGGAGGATTCGGATTCCCTCCGAGACGAACTCCCGGTAGAGGAACTCCGTCCGGAAGGCCGTCTGGGCATCGGGGGGCGGCGTCGCGCTCGGCGTCGGCCGAAAACGGCAGTGAAGAGCGTGGTCGATGGAGACGGCCTGGCCGTTCGACCACCCCTTCCGGATCCCCTTCACCTTCCCGCACGACTGGCAGACGACGAACCCCGTGTCTTCGAAGTCCTCTCCGGCGATCCTGAGCGTCGCCTGGCCCGTCTCGCGCTTCCCGAAGTTCACCTCGCGGAGCGTGAGCTTTCCGAAGAACTCGAAGCCGAACGGCACCCCGTCGACCGGCAGCGAGTAGGCCGCCTTCACGTCGGCGGGCGCCGTCACCACGAACATGTTCCGCTGGAAAAACTGCGGCTCGCGGTCGTCGCTCTCGTCGTACGAGCGGCTCTCCTTGTCGTTCTCCGTGGAGAGCACCTGCTTCATCCGGAGCATCGATCGCTTCTGCCCCGCGTCGGGCCAGAGCGGGCTCTCGCACCGCGGGCACGCGGCTGAAAGCTCCTTCTCGCCCTCGTTCTCCATGTACGAGCACTCGGCGCAGAAGCGCCACGGCTCGGGCCTCGAGAGGTCGACGTTCACCTGGTCGACGAGCAGCTTGCGCCCCTGCGCGTAGAAGCTGCTCGCGGGGGCCAGCTCGATGATGGCCGACGCCGCCGGCCGCTCGTAGACGTACTGCTTCGTCTCGTACTTCTTCTCGGCGTCCTTCGCCTTGTCGTTCCGCCGGTAGATCACCGACTTGAGCTGCACCCCGTTCTCGGGGAAGGCGTAGTTGGGGAGAAGCCCCGCGTCTGTGAGGAAGTTCAACACGTGCTTGCCGTTGATGTCGGCCACGAGGCGCGTCAGCGCGTGCTTCTCCTGGCGCAGCTCCGAGAGCTCCTTCTCGCGCTCGTCCCCGCCCGCCGGCTCGGCTTCCACCTTCTCGACTCGCTCCGCGAGGCGCCGGACGGCGTTCCTCAGGCTCTTCCTCTCCTTGACCACCCCCTGAAGCTCCTCGACCAGGAGAACGGGGAGCGCGGGGACCTCGGGGTCCGTCCCGCGGACGAACGTCCGGAGCCGCTCGCGCGAATGCTCCGTCACCTCTCCCGCGAAGAGCGCCAGGAAGTCCTCCTCGAGCGAGGTCCGGTTCAGGTCGAAGAACTGGATGAGGTTGTTCGGGAAGGCGTCGCGCGCGGCCGTCCCCTTCTCCACCGCGTCGAGAACCGGGCCGAGCTTCTCGGGAATCGCCCCTTTCGTCAGCCCCGTCTCGACCCAGCGGTCGAAGACGTAGCCCGTGAGCTGCCGCTCGAGGACGGCCGAGGCGTTGAGGAAGCAGCCCGGCGGCTCGACGAGGCCCTGGATCATCTCCTCGGGCTCGAAGTAGAAGAAGAGGTCGTGCGGGCGGCCGTTCGCCACGGCGAGGACGAAGGCGTTCCCGTCGCGCCGCCCGGCCCGGCCGGCCCGCTGGAGGTAGTTGCTCGACTTCGGCGGTACCGAGCAGAGCGCGAGCGACGACAGGTCGCCGATGTCGATCCCCATCTCGAGCGTCGGCGTGCAAGAGAGGAGGTTCGGGTCGCCCGGCTTCCGGTCGTCCGGCTTCGCCTTGAAGGCGATCTCGATCTCCTCCCGCTCGGCCCGCTCGAGGAGCCCCGTGTGCTCCTCGGCGAAGAGGCGGGTCACGTCTCCCGTCGCGTAGAGGCTCCGGTAGTAGTCCTCGCGCGGAGGCTCGGGCGCGAACACGCCGGTGCACCGGTAGCGCAGGCACGAGGCACCGCTCCAGGCCTCCGCTTCCGAGGCCGCCACCGAAACGTTCGAGCCGCAGCGCCCGCAGCGCATCTGGGCAACCGTGTCGACCACGAGGAAGAGGTCTTCGCGAAGGCCCCAGACGGAAGCACCCCTCGGGCCCGTCCGCTGGAAGAGGACCCCGGCCTCGATGAGCCCCTCGACGACGAGCTTCCAGATCTCGGCCGCGTAGGCCCCCGCCCGCCCGTCGACCGTCGCGAGCGACCGGGCGAGCCAGTCCTCGAACCAGGTGGGCGCCTGCTGCGCAGTCGACCGGAGGAGGGTGTTGAAGCGCGAGAAGCCCTGGCTCGCGAGGAAGGCCGGGGCCCGGGTGTGCTTCGAGAAGCCCGGCAGGTGCTTCGTTCTGTTGAGGAGGTAGACGTTCCCGCCCGACTCGACGTACGGCCCGAGGTCCGCCTGCTGCACGGCGCCCTTGTTCTTCAGGGTCACGAGGAAGCCCTGAATCAGCTTGCGAAGGGTCGCGCCGTCGAGCTCGCGGAGGACACCGATCTCTTCCCGAAGCACCGGCAGGAGCTTGGCCACGGCCGCCTCGATGACCTCGGGGCGCGGCAGGAGAACCGAGCTGCCCGACTTCTCGAGCGTCCGCCCGATGCGGCTCTTGAACGTGTACTCGCTCCAGACCTCCCAGGCGATGCGCCTTTCCACCAGGTCGACGAGGTCCGAGCCCACGGGGACCTTCCCGTCGCCGCGCAGCGCTTCCCAGTCGTGCAACCACTCCATGTCGGGAGGCAGGAAAGTCGCCACGAACGGCCCGTCGGTCAGCTTCTCCCGCCAGAACTCCGCGACCTTCCGGGGAAGGTCGGCGAGGGGAACCGGCCCCCCGAGCGAGGACACCACCTTCTGCACCGCCGTCCGGAAGTTGAAAGCGTACGTCCGCGCCCCGAAGAAGCCGGCGCGATGCGAGGCGTCCTGCACCGAGTCGGAGAAGGCGAGGAGCTTCTTGTCGTCGTTGAAGCGCGAGGCGAAGAGTTGCGAGAGGGCGACGCTCGTCAGGCTCGCCGCGCGCGAGCCGACGATGGTGAGGCTATTGTGGCCGCCGCACGACGAACAGCTGTGGTGCACGTGTGTCTTCCCCTCCCGGTCGCGGTACGTGTTCTCGCCCACGCGCACCCGCAGCGCCGCCTCCGGCTCTGCCCCGCATCCCGGACACTCCCCCGCCTCGTTCGCCTGCGCGAGCCGCAGGCACTCGGTGCAGAGCCACCACGCGAAGCCGCGCTGGTCGCACGTGGCTCCGTCCTCATCCGGGTAGACGAACGCCACCGTGGGGCTGAAGCGGAAGAACGCCTCGTAAAACCCCTTGAGCCCCGCTTCGAGCTTCTGGTCCTGCGCCTTGTAGACGGCGCCCCAGCCGGTGACGCCGCACTCCCGGCAATGGACGATCGGCAGCGCCTTCTTCGCCTCGTCGGACGCGAGGTCGTCGGCGAAGGCGAGGCGGGGCGAGCCTCCCGCCGGAGGGATCTCGACCATCGCCACCAGCCGGCTCAGCTCGCGCAGCCAGAGTTGCAGGCGCACCTGCACCAGCGGGCGGGGCTTCCCGTCGGGTCCCTTCACCCGCGCAGCCGAGACGAGCGCGAGGAAGCTCCCGAGGAGCCGGTCGAACGTCTCCGCGTCCGCCCCGGCGAAACCCGGCACCTGACGGGCCAGCTCGTCCTTCACCGCCCGCAGCTCGCGCGCCTTCCCGTCCAGGATGACGAGGAGGTTCCGGAGGAAGGCGTGCCCCTTGAGCCGCTCGCCGAGGCCCACCAGGGCCTCGTCTCCCCCGGCCGCGTCCAGTCCCTCGTCGAACCAGAGCCGGTGCTGCGCCTCGAGGAACTCGGCCTGGCCCGCGTACGCCAGAGGGTCGAGCGCTTCGCGCTTCTCCGGCCCCGGCACGCCGAACCGCGTAACGAGGTGCCCCTTCAGGAACTCCTCCGTCGTCTCCACCGTCTCGCCGACGATCGAGTCCGCCCCGAACGGCTCGCCGAAGAGCTTCGACGCGTAGTCGCTCAGCGCCTCGGCGTTCATCCCCTCCGGCCCTTCGCCGAGCGTGGCCGACGTGCCGATGCCGCAGAGGTGCCTCTCGGGCGTCCTGAGCCTCGCCTTCAGCCGGCGGATGAGGCAGGCGAGGTCGGCGCCCTGCGCCCCGTCGAATGTGTGCAGCTCGTCGACGACGAGGAACCGGAGCGTCTCCGGCCCGTTCCCCTGCCAAAGCCGCGCGTCTTCCGGGCGGATGAGCAGGTAGTCGAGCATCTTGTAGTTCGTCAGGAGGATGTCGGGGGGCGAGGCCCGCATCGTCTCGCGGTCGGTGATGACGTCGTCGGGCCCCATCGTCTTCCGCGTCTCGAGGCCGATTCCTCCGACGTAGAGCCCCGCGGTCACCTTTCCCCTCAGGGCCGCGCTCGCCTCGATGGCCCGCGCGAAGCGCTTCGCCTGGTCGGTCGCGAGAGCGTTCATCGGGTAGACGACGACCGCCTTCACCCCTGGCCGGCCCGCCTCGCGGGCGCAGTGGTCGAGGATGGGGTAGAGGAAGCACTCGGTCTTGCCCGACCCGGTCCCCGTCGCGAGGATCGTCGAGAGCCGGTCCGGCCCGGCCAGCCGTTCGAACGCCCGCTCCTGGTGCCGGTGCGGCCGGAAGCCCTCGGGAAGCACCTCCGGGAAGTACCGGACTCCCTTCTCCCCCGTCCGGAACGGCAGCTTCAATGAAAGATACGGCCCTCGGAAGACCGACCCCTCCCTGCGAAGAAGCTCCGGGAGGCTCTGCTGGAAGAGCGGCGTCGTGACCGGGAACGTCGTGAGGAGGAACTCCTCGATCCCCTTCCGGACCTGCGTGGCGAGGACGGACGGGATCACTCGGAGCCCTCCTACAGGAGCTTGCGGAATTCCTCGGCCGTCAACCCGGCGTCGCGGACGATGCCCCCCATCGTGTGGGAGTTCACCGGGTTGTGCCTCGGGATGGTCAGGATGCGGGAACCGTCGGTCATGACGATGTGGCGCCCCTGACGGAGGACGCGAAACCCGGCCCGTTCGAGCGCCCTGACGGCCGCGGACGGATTGACGCCGGGAATGGAGGTCATGCCGGAATCCGGACCTCGACCTCCCGAACCTCCGCGTCCTTCACCAGTTCGTCTCTCGCGGCGAGGTAGTCCTCGATGGCCGCGCGCGCATTTTCCATCGCCTCGGCCTCGGTCTCGCCTTGCGTCCAGCAGCCAGGAAGGCCGGGGACGGAGACGCTGTAGCCTTCCTCCGTCTTCTCGAGGAGCACCTTGTAGACCATGCGGCCTCCGGTTCCAGTATAGGCATTCGCTCCCATCAGAACGACCTCAACAACGCGCCGGCTCCTTCAGGTTGTCCTGCAGCTTCCAGCGCGAAATGACCGATCCCTTCCTCACGCGCCTCGGGTCGAGCGGCTGGGCCATCTTCACGGGATAGGCGAGGAGCGGAGCGAGAACGTCTTCCTTCGCTCCGAACGACTCCAGAGCCCATCCGAGACGCTTGACTGTAGCGGCCACGCCGAGCCGGACCGCGTAGCCCGCGAGCTTCGGCAGGTCGAGCGCGGAGACGTGCCCCTCGAGTATCGCGAGTGCCTCGCTCATTCCGCCGATTCGGGCGGGGCTCGAAAAGGCGTCGAGGATCGTCCGCTCCCGGTCGGTCATCGGGACCCGCGTTCGCTGGTCGATCCAGACATCCGCTGTGCCGAAGAACCGGGAGGGCGTCACGGTCACCAGCTCCACTCGCAGCCCGTCGACGACCCAGACGCTCGACCGTCCTGCCGTCGGCTCTCCAGACCTCATCGTCGGTGTCACGACCTTCGCCGTCGTCGTGCAGGTGATCGTCCGGGGGACCTGGTCGGAGAAGCCGTGGAAATGGAGCGCCGTCCTGTGGCTCAGGGTCGAAGGCGTCGCGAGCGCCACGGCGATCGCGAAGTCGTGCGGAGGCGTCGATCCGGGCAACCGACCCGTCGTGGCGTAGAGCCCTCGCCGAATCCGGCGCAGCCAGCCCGCGAGGGCGAGCCTCGAAACGAGCCAGTTCACACGGGCCTTCCCGAGGCCCAGCTTCTCCCCGGCGCGTCTGGCATCCTCCGACGTGAAGACGACCTTGCCCTCGTCCTCGATCTCGCCGAGGAACGCCAGGCCGTGGGTCTCCCCATAGGGAGCCCCATCCGGCATCTCGCTTCGGGCCCATTTCGTATCCATCTACCTACGTAAGTTTACCGTCAGCAGCGTTTCGCAGCACGGTTGATATCAACTCGGTTCGAGACCCGGCCTTCCCGCGGCGAGTCCTTGAGCACCGGCTCCCCACCTACCGCGCCAGCACCGTGCGGGGGTCCGCCGTCGCCTCATCGATGACCGAGGCGTATGCGACGACGAGACAGCCCGGCGTGGAACACGAGACGACGGCGCTGCCGCCGCTGAAGTTCGAGACACCGAGGTCGTTCGCCAGATTCAGCTGAAGGAAGCCGAGCGCCGGGATCGAGAGGGACCTCGTGGCAGCGGTGGCTCCGGACGTATTCAGGATCCGAAGTGCGACGGCAGCCACGCTCTCGCCCATATTCGCGAGGACGAGGTTCGTCCGGAACTTCGCATCCTGCCGAAGGCCTGCAAGGCCTCTCGGCGAAGCCCCCACCGCTTCTGCCGTGCTGAGGGCGGGGACGCTCTGACCGTATGACCCGCCGGCCGGCGACGCCGTCCACGTCTGCCCCTGGATGGAGAGTGTCGGGACGGAGGAACGAATCAGGATCGGCCCCCAATCCGAGCCGCGGCCGTAGAGGCTCGAGAGCACGTCCGGGAACGAGAGCGTGACATTCGGTGGAATCTGAACGGTGTGCTCCGGCCCCGCGGCGCCCGAGCCGGCATGACCGAGGAATTTCACGTTCACGTTCGCAGTTTGGTTTCCCGTGTTCAAAAGCACGAGATCCGTCGTCCAGAAGGCATTCGTACCGCTCACCCGCGCGGACGACGGCAGTATCCAGGTACCCGCCCATCCGGACTGGACCGCGGCGATCGTCACCGAAGCGCTCGCCGAGCCGCCCGGGCCGGTCACGGTGAGGCGGTAGGGGACGCCGATCGTCGGTTGAATGGCGACGTTGCCAGACGTCGGCACGCTCCCGATGCCCTGGTCGATCGTCGCGAATGTCCCACCCGTGCTCGTCCACGTGAGGATCGCCTGCTGGCCAGGCGACACCGCCGGGGGATTCGCGGCGAAATAGGTGATGACCGGCGCTCCGACCTGCGACACCGAGACGTTCATCGTCCTGGAGCTCGAGCCGGCGGCGTTCGTCGCGGTCAACGTCACCGCGAACACGCCCGACGCCGTGAAGACATGCGTGGGGTTTCGCGCCGTCGAGCTCTTGCCGTCGCCGAAGTTCCAGAGCCACGCCGTCGGCCCGCCGGATGAGGAATCCGTGAATGAGACGGTCTGGTTCACCAGGGGGTTCAGCGGCGAGTAGCTGAAGCCGGCGACCGGGGCGGTGCTCCCGGCGATGGGCGCTCCGAGCCAGAGCCTCCCGTAGCCGTAATCGTTGTCGGGTCCGACCTGCCCCTGGTCGATCGCCCGCCCTTCAAGGAACGACCTCACCTGGCTCGGGGACCAGCCCGGATTCACGGATCGAACGAGCAGCGCCGCCCCGGTCACGTGGGGCGCCGCGGCGGAAGTGCCGTTGAAGGGGTTCGTCGTGCCGTACGAGGAGGTCGCCACGTTCGCGTATCCGGAAATGTCCGGCTTCTTCCGCCCGCCCCCGATCGCACCGCCCGGCCCGGCGGTCGGACCCGCGGACGAGTACGACTCGAGCGCGTAGGAAGGCGCGGAGTGCACTGCGGCGACGGAGAAGGCGTTCGCGTCGTCGGCGGGATATCCGAGCGACATGGAGGGGGTCCGGTACTCGAGCCAGTAGTTCGAATAGACCGCACCCAGCCAAATATGCATCTGGACGTTCGCCGGCCCGCCGGAACGCCAGACCGCCATGCCGTATCGGCCGGCCTTCTCCGTCGTGAAGGAGATCGACTCGTACGGGTACTGACCTGCCTGACCGTTCTGCGCGTCGACAGATTCGGCCACCTTCACCCACTTCGCTTCGTTCGGATCGTAGCAGTAGAGATAGAGGTCGAGGTCGGTCTGCGGAGACGACCATTGGTTCCAGGACAACCGGACGTCGATCTCCTCCCCGACCGGGTAGTTCACCGACGAACCCGTGTCCCTGACGATCTCGTTGATCTCGTCCGGTCCGCTGGAACCGAAATCCGTCCAGCCGTCCGCATCGGAGTCGGCCAGGCTCAGCCAGAGGTTGACGTTCCGATAGTTCCCCGCCGACTGCACCCAGAGGCCGCCAGCACCGGTGAAGGAGCCGAGTGTCCCCTGCATGAAGCCGGTGCCGTCCATCGGGGTCACGCCCGGCCAGCCGAAGGAGGCCGAGATCACCCGGACTCCCCTCGCCTGGAGAGTCTCGATCGCCTGCTGGACCTCGAGCGACGTGTTCGCCTCGATCAGGTACATCTTCTCGAGGTTCGGCGCGACGTCGTAGACGATCTCGGCGCAGGCCGTACCGTGAGGGCTGGTGTCGCGAGCCCCGCCCCCGATCTTCAGAAACTCCACCCGCGAAGCCGGAGGGAGCTCCGTGCCGAGCAGAGTCTCGTAGCCGTGGAAGGAGTCGATGATGCCGACCGAGACTCCCTGGCCCGTGGCGCCCGCCGAGTGCCACGCAGGCCCGTTCATTGCGGCCAGCCCCTCCGTCACGCTGCTTCCGGCGAGGAGCGACGGCTCTGGTTCGTCGGCTCCCCGCCGCTCCGGCCCCGGCGGCTTCACGGCGTAGATCGGGCGCTCCACACGGACCACGCCCGGAAGTGACGCGACGGCCTCGATCGTCTCCGGGGTCGCCCATGCCTGGACGAAGACCTCTCGCTGGAGAATCGCATCGGCACCGTCCCGAAAGAGCAGGCTGACGACCTGCTGCGCGGCTTCGGACGACGCGCAACGGATGTAAACCTGAATCCGGCCATCGTGGACACGGAATCCGCGGCCTTGGGCGAACGCCAAGGGCTCGGCGGCGGAGACCACCTGCACGAGGCTGCTCGAGAGCGATGCCGGGCCAACCGCCGCCTGCTTCTGCGCCCCGAGCGGTTCGAGCTGCCCGGCAAGTGCCGGCAGACAGGCGAATCCGATCGCCGTCAGCAGCGTTGTCGAGAAGCTCGCGTGCGATCTCGCTTCGCGCCTCATGGGCAGCCCTCCTACTCGTGGCGTTCCCGTTCGTCTCGCTAGAACGACCTCTTCTCCCACCCGTAGTCGTTCTCGGCCTGGTCCATGCACTTCCCGAAGAAGGCCTTCGTCCGGAGGAAGGCGAACTTCCCCTCCCCGAGCGACTCGGCGTACGGGCTCTCGGAGGCCGTCCTCTTGATGACCGGGACGACCTTCGAGAGGAGGAGGCTCCTCAGGACCTCCGTGTAGTCCGTCTCCATCGAGGTCGTCGTACCGAACCGATCCAGCCAGGACGACAAGTCCTTGTGGTTGAAGAGCGCCTGGACGAGGAGCGCCTGGACGAGGTTCCAGCCCCTCTGGATGAACTCGAACGACGGCCCCTTGTGCTCCGCGAGGTGCCGCATGAGGGCCCGTCGGCGGAGGTGGATCTTGTAGACGAGGACGATCTTCCTCGGGTCGACGCGGAGGTATGACTCGGGGAACG
>Ga0116141_10004810_pt1 | contig 11339 bp, 7 predicted proteins | sample AD_UKC097_MetaG_FD_89744 | JGI IMG/M metagenome (GOLD analysis project Ga0116141, IMG submission 89744) | Active sludge microbial communities of municipal wastewater-treating anaerobic digesters from USA - AD_UKC097_MetaG | ecosystem: Engineered > Bioreactor > Anaerobic > Digestate | place: USA... | reverse complement strand
CTCGGCCTTCCTGCGCACCCTGCGCGCCTGCGGCGCACTGGCCCGGGTGCTGCCCGAAGTCGATGCGCTATACGGCGTGCCGCAGCACGCGGCGCATCATCCGGAAGTGGATGCGAGCGTGCACACCGAGATGGCCTGCGACGCCGCCGCGCGGCTGGCTCCGGGCGACCCCCTGATCGGCTTCTGCGCGCTCACCCACGACCTGGGCAAGGCGCGCACGCCGTCGCGCCTGCTGCCTGCGCACCACGCGCACGAAAATTCCGGGCTGGCGCCATTGCAGGCGTTGTGCGAACGGCTGAAGGTGCCATCCGAACACGCCGCGCTGGCGAGCATCGTCTGCCGCGAGCACCTCAACGTGCACCGTTTCGCGGAGTTGAAACCAACCACCATCCACGACCTGATCACGCGCTGCGACGGTTTCCGCAAGCCCGAGCGCATCGCCCGGCTTGCGCTGGCCTGCGAGGCCGACAAGCGCGGCCGCCGCGGGCGCGAACACGAGCCGTATCCGGCGCGCACGGCGCTGCTGGCCGCGCACGCCGCCGCGCTCGCGGTGAAGCCGCGCGACCTCGACCTGCGCGGACTCCGCGGCGAGGCGATCGCCGCCGCCGTGCGGCGCGCGCGCATCGCCGCCATCGCAGGTTCCGGCGGAATGATTCCGCCGTGAACCCGCCGCACCCGCCTCAGACCGCGCGGCGCAGCGCCTCGATGCGATCTTGCAGCGGCGGGTGCGACAACAGCAGGCGGCGCATTCCGTGGCCGATGCCGCCGGAGATGCCGAAGGCGCGGATCTGGTTCGGCAGGGTGCTCGGCCCCTGGTTGCTCGCCAGGCGTTCGAGCGCGGCGATCATCTTCTCGCGGCCGGCGAGACGCGCGCCGCCGGCGTCGGCGCGGAACTCGCGCCAGCGGCTGAAAGACATCGCGATCATCGAGGCGAACAGGCCGAACACCAGGTCCAGCACCATCACGAGGAGGAAGTAGAAGAAGCTCGGCCCGGAGTCCTCGTCGCGGTTGCCCGAAAGCGCCGCGTCGATGCCGCGCCCGACCACGCGCGCCAGGAACAGCACGAAGGTGTTGAGCACGCCCTGGATCAGGGCCATCGTGACCATGTCGCCGTTGGCGACGTGGCTGACCTCGTGCGCCAGCACGGCTTCCGCCTCGTCCTTGTCCATCGCGCGAAGCAGGCCGGTGGACACCGCCACCAGCGAACGGTTGCGGCTGGCGCCGGTGGCGAAGGCATTGAGGTCGGGTGCGTCGTAGATCGCCACCTCCGGCATGGCGATGCCGGCTTCGCGCGCCTGCCGCTCGACGGTCTGGAACAGCCAGCGTTCCACCTCGTTGCGCGGCTGGGAAATGACCTGCGCGCCGGTGCTGCGCTTGTCCAGGGTCTTGGACAGCAGCAGCGAAACCATCGACCCGCCGAAACCGAACACGGCGGCAAACACCAGCAGCGATCCGTTGTTGCCCAGTTGAATCCCGAAGACCTTTTCCAGCACGCTCATCACGATGCCCAGCAGCACCAGGACCGCGAGGTTGGTGGCCAGAAACAGCGCGACGCGTCGAATCATCATCATGAAAAAAACCTGCCTTTTCGAGCGACACCGGCCGATTCCGGCACCGCGGGGAGTGGGATGGACCGGAAATGACGCCAGCGCCCGCTGAATTCAAGCCCGCTCCCGGTTGCGGCCGCTTCGCGCCCTCGCCCACCGGGCCGCTGCACTTCGGCTCGCTGGTGGCGGCCTTCGGCAGCTTCCTGCGCGCGCGCTCCCAGGGTGACCTCTGGCGAATGCGGATCGAGGACATCGACACCCCGCGCACGGTGCCCGGCGCCGCCGAACTCCAGCTCGGCGCCCTGCGCGCGTTCGGGCTGGAGTGGGATGGCGAGGTGATGTGGCAGAGCCGGCGCATTCCCGCTTACCGCACCGCACTCGAGGCGCTGCGCGAGCGCGGCGCGGTCTTTCCCTGCCGCTGCAGCCGCGGCGAGCTGGGCGGCACGCCGCACCGCGGCTGCATCACGAGCCGTAACGAAGGGCCGGCCGCCTGGCGACTGCGCGTGCCTGACCGCGAGATCGCATTCACCGATGCGATCCGAGGCCCGCAGCGCCAGAACCTGGCGCGCGAGGTCGGCGACGTGGTGCTTTGGCGCGGCGACGGACTGGTGGCCTACCAGCTCGCCGTGGTGGTGGACGACGCGGCGCAGGGCGTCACCGAAGTGGTGCGCGGCGCCGACCTGATCGACTCCACCGCGCGCCAGATCTTCCTGCAGCAGACCCTCGGCCTGCCGACGCCGGCCTACGCGCATCTGCCGCTGGCGCTGGACGCGGAGGGCCGCAAGCTCGGCAAGTCGCAGCAGGCGCTGGCGCTGGATCCGTCCGATCCGATCCCCGCGCTGCGCGCCGCCTGGGCCTTCCTTGGACAGCCGCCCGCAACGCTGGCGAACGTCGCCTCGCTTCCACGCCTTCTCGACGCCGCCATCGCTGCCTTCGACCCGGGGCGCGTGCCTTCGCACGACCTGCGCGCGCCGCGCACCGGCACCTGACGCCCGATACCGCAATGCAGCGCAGGGATTCATTTCCCGCTACGCTCGGCATTTTCACCAGCCAGGCATCGACCCTATGAGTCAGGATTTGCGCGCCGAACGCTACCGGCTTGCCGGAGAACTGTTCCACCGGAAGGACTACGCCGGCGCGCTCGCGATCCTCGACGAACTCATCGCCGCCCACCCCAAGGCCGCGCCGCTGCATTACCACCGCAGCCGCTGCCTGAACGCGCTGGGTCGGCCCGGCGAGGCCGCGCAGGCGCTGGATGCGGCGCTGGCGCTGGCGCCCGACCACGTCCCCACCCTGCTGGCGCGGGTGGAGCTGGCCGAGGAGCATTTCGAGGAACTGGACACGCTGCCGCTGCTGCGCCGCGCGATCACTCGCGAACCGGACAATGCCACCGCGCTCTTCCACTTCGCCCGCACCGTGCTCGACCAGACCCGGGTCTCCGACAGCGCCGACTCCGTGGCCGAAGCCCTGCGGCATCTGGACCGCAGCATCGAGCTGGACCCGCAGCGCGCCGAAGCCTGGGCGCGGCGCGGCCAATACCACCACCTGCGCGCCCACGACACCGGCGAAGGCGAGGCTGCGATTCGCGACGCGCTGGGCATGAGCTATGACCGGCCGTCGCTGGAGCTGGCCCTGTCCGATCTCCGCCACGCCGCCGGCCTCAGGGAGGACAACCAGTACGACCGCCTCTGCGCCCGCATCGCCGCCCTGCTCGACCGCCACGAGCTGTCGGTCGAGCACATGGATCGCGTGCTGGCCCGCCTGCCTGCCGATGCGCCGGCGCGCGGCTTCGTCCAGGAGGAGCGCGACCGCTACGCGCGCGGCAAGGAAGGCGAGCGCGAGGAGCTGGCCGAACTGGTGGAATCGGCAGCCGCCACCGAGGGCGTCGAGCGCAACATGAAGGAGGACATGGAACACGCGCTCAGCCACGCCACTGCTCAACTGGTGCGCCAGGGCATGGACCTGCAAACGGCACTCGAATCGCTGGCCGGCGACGACTCGCCGGAGGGCATGCAGGCCACCCAGATCGCCTTCCAGCTCTACAACATCGCGCACGAGGCCGACCCGGACCTGACGGAAGTGGACCCGGCCGAATTCCCCGCCTTCCAGCGCAAGCACGCAGAAGCCTGCGAGAAGGCGCTGGCGCCGCTGGGCTACACGCGGCTGGCCTGCGCCGAAGCGCGCGGCGTCAGCGCGCAGCAGGGCCAGCGCAGCCTGCTGGGGCTGTTCACGCACCCCGAGTACGGCAGCGCGGCCGCTTTCGCGGTCCGGCCGCGCTGGCCGGGCCTCTTCGGATTCCTCTTCCTGCTGCTGACCGGCCAGTGGAAGACCGCGCGGATGCTGGAATGCGGCACCCGCTTCGAGGACGGTTTCCTCATGAACAGCCGCGCGGCAGGGCCCGACCCCTTCGATACCAGCGGCATTCGCGACTTTTCCTTCGAGAAACTGCCGCCCAAGGCCACGCCGCGGCAGGTCGCCGAGCGCCACATCCAGCGCGTGGCCGAGCGCCTGGCGCAGGGGCATTCGGTGGTGCCCGCGGACAGCCTGGAGGCGATCGAGGACAGCTGGCGCACAGCGAACGAGCGCAAGCGCGAGTACCGCAAGAGCATCGGCTACGCCACGGACGAGGAACTGCGCGCGCTGCTGGGCAAGCACTACGAAAAGCTGGCGGATCCGATCCGCGATCGGCTCAAGCTGTTTGCGGACGCCGAAGGCTGAGAGCCTGCCGCCGACCTCGGCCTTGCCCCAAAGGACAACTGCCGCGCCGCGGACGCGGCACTAGAATGCGTGCAGGTCAGTCACCGGTCCGCGCCATGTCCCAACCCCTCTGGATTCCCAGCGCCGAACGCATCGAGCGCGCCAACCTCACCCGGTTCATCAAGTTCGTGCAGGCCGAGACCGGCGACGGCAACCTCGTCGACTACTCCGGCCTCTACCGCTTCTCCATCGCCCAGCCGGAAAAGTTCTGGTGCCTGGTGTGGGACTTCTGCGGAATCAAGGCGCAGGGCGAACGCACCCCGGTGCTTGTCGACGGCGACAGGATGCCCGGCGCGCGCTGGTTCCCGAACGTGCGGCTCAACTTCGCGCAGAACCTGCTGCGCTTCGACGATGATCGCGTGGCGCTGCTGTTCCGCGGCGAGAACGGTGCCACCGAGCGCATCACCTATGCCCAGCTTCGCCGCCGCGTCGCCGCGCTCGCCGCCGCGCTCAAGGCGCAGGGCGTCACGATGGGCGACCGCGTCGCCGGCTTCATGCCCAACCTGCCCGACACCGTCGTGGCCATGCTGGCCACCGCCTCGCTCGGTGCGATCTGGTCGTCCTGCTCGCCCGACTTCGGCGTCAACGGCGTGCTCGACCGCTTCGGCCAGATCCGCCCCAAGGTGCTGTTCACCGCTGCCAGCTACCAGTACGGCGGCAAGCGCCTGGACTGTCTGGAAAAGGTCGCCGGCTTCGCGCGCGAGATCGACTCCATCGAACGCATCGTGGTGGTTCCATACCTCGATCGCCCCGCATCGCTCGACGCGGTGCCCCGCGCGGTGAACCTGGAAGAATTCATCGCGCCCTTCGCCGAGGCCGCGCTCGAATTCGTGCCCACGCCCTTCGACCACCCGCTCTACATCATGTACAGCTCGGGCACCACGGGCGTGCCCAAGTGCATCGTGCACGGCGCCGGCGGAGCCCTGATCCAGCACCTCAAGGAACACGTCCTGCACGCCGACGTGAAGCGCGAGGACAAGCTCTTCTACTACACCACCTGCGGCTGGATGATGTGGAACTGGCTGGTTTCCGGGCTGGCCGTGGGCGCCACCGTGGTGCTGTACGACGGCAATCCCTCCTGGCCCGACGCCAGCGCGCTGTGGAACCTGGCCGACGAATTCGGCATCAGCATCTTCGGCACCAGCGCCAAGTGGATCAGCGCGGTCGAGAAGGCCGGCGTCAAACCGCGCGAAAGCCACAAGCTGCTCGCGCTCAAGACGATCCTCTCGACCGGCTCGCCGCTGGCGCCGGAAAGCTTCGACTACGTCTACCGCGACGTGAAGGAGCGCGTGATGCTCTCCTCGATCTCCGGCGGCACCGACATCATCAGCTGCTTCGCGCTGGGCGCCCCCATCCTTCCGGTATGGCGCGGAGAGCTGCAGTGCCGCGGCCTCGGGCTCAAGGTGGAAATCCTCGACGACGACGGCCGTCCGGTGATCGAGCAGACCGGCGAACTGTCCTGCAGCGCGCCGTTCCCGGTGATGCCGATCGGCTTCTGGAACGATCCGGTCGGAAGCAAATACCGCGCCGCCTACTTCGAGAACCAGCCCGGCGTCTGGTGCCACGGCGACTACGCCAAGCTCACCGAGCACGAGGGCATCGTCATCTACGGCCGTTCCGATGCCACCCTCAATCCCGGCGGGGTGCGCATCGGCACGGCCGAAATCTACCGTCAGGTCGAGCAGCTCCCGGAAATCCTGGAAAGCCTGTGCATCGGGCAGGACTGGGAATCGGACGTGCGCGTGGTGCTGTTCGTGCGCCTGCGCGAGGGCATCACTCTGGACGACGCGCTGCGCGAGCGCATCCGCAAGCAGATCCGCGCCAACACCACCCCGCGGCATGTGCCGGCAAGGATCGTGCAGGTGGCCGACATCCCGCGCACCCTTTCCGGCAAGATCGTGGAGCTGGCGGTGCGCAACGTGGTGCACGGGCGTCCGGTGAAGAACACCGATGCGCTGGCCAATCCGCAGGCGCTGGAGCTGTATCGGGACTTGCCGGAATTAGCCCAGTAGCGGTTCGGGGGCGGCTGCTTTCGCCTCTGGTTTGGGCGGTTTCGCAAGGTTTGGCCCGCCTCGGTGATGACCGAGGCGAATACTTCGTGCGTCCCGCAGCGCCCCGCATGTTCCCTTCGGGCAACTGCGAACGCGACCTCGCCTTGGCGCTGAAACTCATGTCACAGCGAACGCTCGGCTCGCCAGGCTGAGACCCAAGCCTGGGCACGGCCGTCGCACCACGCCCCAAATCCCTGCGTCACCTTCCGTCGCATCACCGCGGACGATGCTCCCATCCAACCAGGGAGCGGGCCATGGCAAGGCGCAGAGTGCGGAAGGCGGATGGAACGGCAGCGGCGGTAGACCTCCACCCGCTCGTTCGACTGTGGATGCTGCGCATCCTGGTGCCGCTGGGCGGGCATCGGGAGCTGTTGTCGCAGATCGGCTTCCGCAACGACGCGGTCGCCGCCGCGGTCGGGCTGGAGCACCGGATCGACCCGCCGGACTGGTCGTTCGACCGCGCCGTCGTGCTCAGGGAACTGCGCCAGCTCCATCGGCAGGCGGAAGCCAGGACGGCCGGCCTGCGGCTGCCCGAGCCACTGGGCGGCAACGTCGAAGAGCTCTCGCGGATGCTGGGACTGGAGGAAGCCGACGGCCGGATCCTGGGGTTCATCGTGCTGCTCCATACCGAGCGGCTGCTGGATGATGCGGCGGACCAGCTCGGCGGCCTGTCGGTCAGCAAGGCGTGCAGCAGCATTGCCACCATTCTGAATCTGCCCGAAGCCGCAGTGCGCGCCGCGCTCGGCTCGCGCGGACCCCTGATCCAGTCTGGCCTGGTGTCGGTGGACGGCAGCGGCAGCTTTCCCCTGCGCTCCAAGCTGGACCTCATTTCCGGGGAGTTCGCCGCACAGATGACGGTGCCCGACGTGGACCCGGCGCGCCTGCTGCGGGGCATCGTTTCCCCGGGCGCTCCGGGCGCGCTGGCGCTGGAGGACTTCAGCCACGTGCAGCGCTCGATCGACGTCCTCCTGCCGCACCTGCGCCAGTCGCTGGCCAGCCGCCGGAGCGGGGTCAACGTCTTCGTGTACGGCACGGCCGGCACCGGCAAGAGCGAGCTGGCGCGCACCCTGGCCGATGCGCTGGGCTGCGCGCTGTACGAGGTATCGAGCGAGGACGACGAGGGCAACCCGGTGCACGGCGAGCGCCGCCTGCGCGCCCTGCGCGCGGCGCAGGGCTTCTTCAGCCAGCGCCCGGTTCTGCTGGCCTTCGACGAGGCCGAGGACGTGTTCAACGACGACTTCGGCCCCTTCGGGCGCAGGAGCACCGCGCAGACCCACAAGGCGTGGATCAACCGCATGCTGGAGTCCAACATCGCACCCACGCTGTGGCTGTCCAACACCATTCGCGGACTGGACCCGGCCTTCGTGCGCCGCTTCGACCTGGTGTTCGAGCTGCCCGTGCCGCCAAAGAAGCAGCGCGTGCGCATCCTGCGCGAGCACTGTGCAGATCTCGTGGACGAGGGACGCCTGGCCTGCATCGCCAAGGCGCGCGAGCTGGCCCCGGCCGTGGTGTCCCGTGCCGGCTCGGTCGTGCGTTCGATCCGCGACGAGCTTGGCCCGGAAAAGACCGCCGACGCGCTGGAGCACCTGATCACCTGCACCCTGGAGGCGCAGGGCCACCGCGCGATCCTGCGCCACGACCCGAACCGCCTTCCGGAAACCTACGATCCGCGTTTCCTGCACGCCGACGCGGACCTGGAGGCGCTGGCCGACGGGCTGGCGCGGGCGCGCAGCGGGCGGCTCTGCCTGTACGGCCCGCCCGGCACCGGCAAGACCGCCTGCGGGCGCTGGATCGCCGAGCGCCTGGACGCCCCGCTCCTGGTGCAGCGCGCCTCCGACCTCATCTCCATGTGGGTCGGCGAAACCGAGGTGAACATCGCCAGGGCCTTCCGCGAGGCGCAGACCGAGGGCGCCGTGCTGTTGATCGACGAAGTGGACAGTTTTCTGCAGGACCGCCGCCGCGCCCGCAGCACCTGGGAAGTGACCGCGGTCAACGAGATGCTGACCCAGATGGAATCGTTTCCCGGCGTGTTCATCGCCTCCACCAACCTGGTGGAAGGGCTGGACCCGGCCGCGCTGCGCCGCTTCGACCTGAAGGCCAGATTCGACTTCCTGCGCGCGGACCAGGCCTGGGATCTGCTGGCCCGCCAGTGCGCGCAGCTCGGGCTGGAGGCGCCGCCGCGCGGACTGCGCGCCCGCGTCGACCGTCTATCGCGCCTGACCCCCGGCGACTTCGCCACGGTGGTTCGCCAGCACCGATTCCGGCCGATTTCCGATGCCGTGGACTTCGTGTCCCGATTGGAAGCCGAGTGCGCGATGAAGGAAGGCGCGAAGCGCGCCATCGGGTTCGTGTGAAGTGCGGCGCGCGGGACCGCCCTGGAGCAGTCCATCGAGGGCGCCCGGCCCGCCGTTCGGCGGAGTCCGCGACAATCACGCAAACTTGAGCTCCTGCGCCCCGACTCGTCCGGGGCGCATCTTTTCCGGCAGCCCGATGGAGGTGTGACCGACATGACCCGACGACCCGACGCCCTGGAAACCGCGCGCCTGGCCCTGGAACTCCTGCGCCGCATCCCGCGCGGACGCAAGGTGACCGCAAGCGAGCTGCACGAGCAGCTCCGCGAGGCCGGGATCGAGCGCGACCTTCGCACCATCCAGCGCCAGCTCGACATGCTCAGCCAGAAATTCGACATCGAGCGCGACGACCGCAACAAACCCTACGGCTACCGCTGGCTGGACCATGCGACCGGGCTTTCGATCCCGAATCTCACGCCGCAGGAATCCCTGCTGTTGCGCCTCGCCGAAGAGCACCTGCGGCACCTCTTGCCGGCGCGGCTGATGAAGTCGATGGAAGGCTTCTTCCAGCAGGCCCGTCGCACCCTCGGAAACGACCGCAATGCCCGGCTCGAACGCGAGTGGCCCGGCAAGGTGCGCGTGGTGGCGACTACCCAGCCGCTGCTGCCGCCGCGCATCGCCTCCGGCGTGTTCGAAACGGTGAGCGAGGCGCTCTACGGCAACTTCTGGCTGAAGCTCGATTACCGCAACGCCGCCGGCCGGCGCGGCAAAGCCGACGTCATGCCCCTGGGCCTGGTCCAGCAGGGGCCGCGCCTGTACCTGGTGTGCCGCTACAAAGGCTTCGACAACGAGCGCAACCTCGCCCTGCACCGCATCCTCGGTGCCGAAGCCTCCACGCTGCGCTTCGAGCGCCCCGCCGGCTTCGACCTCAAGCGGTACGACGACGAGGGCCGGTTCGCCTTCGGCGAAGGCCAGAACGTGCGCCTGAGCTTCCGCATCGAGCGCGAGGCCGGCCTGCACCTGCTGGAATCCCCGCTCTCCACCGACCAGACCGCCGTCGAACGCGACGACGACACCCTCGACATCGCCGCCACCGTCACCGACAGCGCGATGCTGGAGTGGTGGCTGCGCGGATTCGGGGACGCGGTTTCCCGGGTGAAGCGCGCGCCACTGGAGAACGGATCGCACCAGGGCCCGGGATGAGCCAAGCCCGAGCGGGCCGATCTCCCGCACCGGAAGTTCAGCCGGCCGCGGCCCTGCGCACGAGACGCCCTCGCGCCGTGAAAGGATTGGTCCGCGGCATTCGTCCTCTGGCGTAGCATGCGCTTTGGCACGCCCTTGACCGAGACCCTCCGATGCAGACCTGGCCCGCAGCAAGCCTCATCCGCGCCAAGCGCCGTGGCGAAACGCTGGACGCGCGGCAGTGCGCGTCCTTGGCTCGCGGCGTGGCCGACGGGAGCTGGGGCGAAGGCCAGATCGCCGCCTACTGCATGGCGGTGGCCTGGCGGGGGATGACGCCGGCGGAATGCCGCGACTTCACCCTCGCGCTGCGCGATTCGGGCCGCTGCCTGGACTGGAGCGACCTGCCCGGCCCGGTGCTGGACAAGCACTCCACCGGCGGGGTGGGCGACGCCGTGAGCCTGGCGCTGGCGCCGCTGGTGGCGGCCTGCGGGGGCTTTGTGCCGATGATCTCCGGGCGCGGCCTGGGCCACACCGGCGGAACCCTGGACAAGCTCGAAAGCCTGGCCGGTTATGACGTGAATCCCGCCCCGGAGCGCCTGCGCCGGATCGTGCGCGAGGTCGGCTGCGCCATCGTCGGCCAGAGCGCGGACCTGGTGCCGGCCGATCGACGCCTTTACGCGGTGCGCGATGTGACCGCCACGGTGGACGTGCCCGAACTCATCGTGGCTTCGATCCTTTCCAAGAAGCTCGCCGGCGGCGCGCAGGCGCTGGTGCTCGACATCAAGACCGGCAGCGGTGCGCAGACGCCGGACGAGGCGGAAGCCAAGCGCTGGCGCAAGGCATGCTTGCGGTGACCCGAGGCAGCGGCCTTGCGCTGGATGCCGCGCTCACCGACATGGGCCAGGTGCTCGGGCGCGAGGCCGGCAACGCGCTGGAGCTGCGCGCCATCCTCGACCTGCTGACCGGCGGTCCCGGCTGCCCGCGCCTGCGCGAGCTGACGCTGGAGCTTTCCGCACGGCTGCTGTGTCTGGGACAGCTCGCATCGGACCGCACGTCCGCGCTCGACCGCCTGCAGCAGGCGATCGATTCTGGCCAGGCCGCCGAACGATTTGCGCGCATGGTGGCCGCACTGGGCGGCCCCGCCGATCTGCTCGAGCACCCGGCGCGCCACCTGCCCGCAGCGCCCGTGTTGCGCCCGGTATTCGCCGAGGGCGAAGGCTACGTCACGGCCATCGACGTGCGCGCCCTGGGCGAATGCGTGGTGGACCTGGGCGGCGGCCGGCGCGTGCCCGGCGCGGCCATCGACCACGCCGTGGGCCTGTCGCAGGTGCGCGGGCGCGGCGAACGGATCGAGGCCGGCACGGCGCTGGCGCAGGTCCACGCGCGCAGCGAAACCGCTGCCGCCGCCGCGATCGGGCGCGTTCGGCAAGCCTTCCTCCTCGCCGAGCGCGCGCCGCAGCAAGTGCCGCTGTTCCGCTGGTTCGATCCGACGAGGAATGAAGGGGCACCGG
>Ga0116141_10004809_pt1 | contig 11340 bp, 8 predicted proteins | sample AD_UKC097_MetaG_FD_89744 | JGI IMG/M metagenome (GOLD analysis project Ga0116141, IMG submission 89744) | Active sludge microbial communities of municipal wastewater-treating anaerobic digesters from USA - AD_UKC097_MetaG | ecosystem: Engineered > Bioreactor > Anaerobic > Digestate | place: USA... | reverse complement strand
TCCCTGGTTTTATTACCGGAAAACCCGTTGGAATGGGCGGATCACTTGGCCGCACCGAAGCAACCGGTTACGGACTGATCTATACACTAAGAGAAGCGCTTCGCGAACACGATGTAGAACCCGCCAAGACAACAGCAAGCATTCAGGGATTCGGCAATGTATCACAGTACGCGGCAAAACTCTATGACCACCTTGGCGGCAAACTTATCTGCGTTTCATGCTGGGACCAGGCTGACAAGACTTCATATACATTCAGAAAAAAAAGCGGCGTCAATGTTGAAGAGCTGCTCTCGATTACAGATAAATTCGGAGGAATAGACAAGGGCAAGGCAAAGGATCTGGGCTACGAACAGCTGCCCGGGGATGCATGGCTTGAGCAGGAGGTTGATATACTTATTCCTTCCGCGCTGGAGAACCAGATAAACAAGGATAACGTAAATAAAATTCATTCAAAGGTTAAGTTCATTGCTGAAGGTGCAAACGGCCCTACGACTCCTGAAGCTGACGAAGTGATCAAAAGCAGAAACATATTTATTATCCCGGACTTTCTTGCAAATGCAGGCGGTGTTACATGCAGCTACTTTGAACAGGTACAGTGTAACATGAATTATTTCTGGGAAAAGAAAGAGGTTCTTGATAAACTTGACACAAAGATGACATCAGCTTTTCTTTCGGTTAGCGAACTTGCAAGAATGAAAAAACTTTACATGCGTGACGCAGCCTATATTATTGCAATTGACAGGGTGGCCAAGGCAGTTAAAGCAAGGGGCTGGGTATAAACTGAATTTACGGGGATATCTGAAGGATACTGTTCCGCCAGGTGTAATTAAAACAAATGACCGATTCAAATGTGTCAAATGACCAGTTGATAAACATACTCCGTGAACGGGCCAAGGAGCTGAACTGCATTTACCAGGTCGAAGAAATTCTCTCCTGTAATGACAGTTCGCTGCATGACATGTTCATGGCTATAATTGGTATTGTTCCATCAGGCTGGCAGTATCCCGAGATATGCCAGGCGCGCATTCTCTTTCAGGAGACTCAATACAGCACCAAGACTTACCAGGCTACCCAGTGGACTGACAGGGCTGAAATACGGGTAGAGGATAAATCTGCAGGTTTTATCGAAGTATCCTACACCCGCGAAGTCCCCCCCTCTGAAAACGGGTACTTTCTTGACAAAGAAAAAAAGCTGATCGCCACAATAGCGGACCGCATAGGGCAGACAGTTTTTCACCGCAAACTCGAAAGCCTTCTGCGTGAATTTGAAAAAGCCGGCGAGAACCTCTCGGAAAAAACTGGCAGGGAATGGACAGTTATTACCGGCCTGCTGCGCAGGACAGACGAAAACCTTTACCATCACATCGCGCGCAAAATGATCTACCACCTTTTCTGGAACGGCGTCAAGGACGCCAAACTTTTACTTAACAGGTACGGCACTGATTTTACCCGGAACGACATGGACAGCCGCATCGAATCGAACAGCCCCAGCCTTAAACAGTCCAGGGACCGTATTCTGGAAATAAGCGACCAGGTCTTTCTTACGGCATCAAAAAACATCAGCGACAATGAAATAATGTCATGCATCCAGAAATGGATAAACGAAAACAAGACCGGATTTCTTGTTAAGACCATAGACTCGGGCAGCGCGAGGCTGAACGAGATAATTGACGCTATACAGCGTTACCGTGTTATGACTGAAAACGACATGGCGCTCGCCCCTTCAACCGAAAAGTGGCTTAGAATTTCACTTATCCACAGATTCTTTTCTGACAGCACCGATTTTATCAATATTGCAAAACAGCATCTTGAGGTTAATGATTTTTTTGATCTTACCACAAGGATAATCCATCACGCGGGGAGCAACGGGAAGCTTGGAGGCAAAAGCGCCGGACTCTTTATCGCAAGGCATATACTTCTTAAGGCAACTTCTGCAAATGACCGGCTGCAGAATATCCGCACACCCCTGACCTGGTACATTACCGCAGATTCACTTACGGAATTTCTGCGCTACAATGACCTTGAGGAACTGAACGAACAGAAATACAAAGACCCGGAACAGATACGCATTGAATACCCTAATATAATCCAGCTTTTTAAAAATGCCCAGTTCCCTTCAGAAATAAAAAAAGGACTTATGGTCGCGCTCGATGAACTTGGTGAAAATCCCATAATAGTCCGCAGCTCAAGCCTGCTTGAGGACAGGGTGGGCACTGCCTTTTCAGGAAAATACAAAAGTCTTTTTCTGGCGAACCAGGGAAGCAGGGAAAAACGGTTTAGCGCCCTTCTCGATGCCATAGCAGAGGTATACGCCTCGCTTTTCGCTCCTGATCCCATAATCTATCGCGCAGAAAGGGGACTGCTGGACCTTCACGAAGAAATGGGTATTATGATTCAGCAGGTTGTAGGCAAAAAAGTCGGGGAATATTTCTTCCCGGCATTTGCAGGTATTGCTTTCAGCAACAACGAGTTCAGGTGGTCACCCCGGCTTAAACGTGAAGACGGGCTTATACGCCTTGTGCCCGGGCTTGGAACCCGTGCAGTTGACAGGGTCAGCAACGATTACCCTGTAATGATCTCACCGGGCCAGCCCGCACTAAGAGTAAATGTCAGCCCGGACGAAATAAGGCATTACTCTCCATCCTGGATAGATGTTATTAACCTTGAAAAAAACTGCTTTGAAACACTTCCGCTTTCTGAACTCCTGAAAAAATATGGGGAAGAGATACCCGGCATACACCAGATAGTTTCTGTGTACAGGGAGGGGCACATATATCAGGCTTCACGCTTTGAGCTGGATTGTAAAAACGATGACCTTCTGATGACCTTTGAAGGGATCATATCCAGAACCGGTTTTATAAGCCAGGTACATGAAATCATCCGCGCGCTGCAGGCGGGATTCGGAATGCCGGTCGATATTGAATTTGCCTGTGACGGAACAGACTTTTATCTGCTTCAGTGCAGGCCGCAGAATTCCGACGCAGAGACCGTTGCAAGCCCCATACCTCACGATATAGCTGAGAGCAAAATACTTTTTAACGCCAGCAGGTTTATTTCCAACGGGCGCATACAGGATATTACTCATGTTGTATGGGTAAACCCATCACGTTACGCTGAACTTGAGAACCGTGATATTCTCACAGATGTGGGACGCGCCATAGGCAGGCTTAACTCGATTCTTCCAAAAAGACAATTCATATTAATGGGGCCGGGCCGCTGGGGAAGCCGCGGAGACATTAAACTGGGAGTGCAGGTTACATACGCTGATATCTGCAACACAGCAGTTCTTATCGAGATTTCAACCAGGAAGGGGGCTTATTCCCCGGAGCTTTCATTCGGGACCCATTTTTTTCAGGACCTTGTTGAAACAGGCATTCGGTATATACCACTCTATCCCGAGGATAAAGATATTTTATACAATGAACTATTCTTTACATCTTCGGACAACATGCTTCCCGAGATATTGCCTGAATATGAATACCTTGAAGATGTTATAAGGGTAATCGACATACCAAAACGTACAGGCGGTGACATACTGAAGATCCTTCTTAATGCAGATCTGGGAGAAGCGCTTGCCTATTTTACAGAGCCTGCATCCACCGGTGAAGCTGAAATAAGCAGGCCTGATAAAGTTGTGATCCAGTCCGAAGATTTCTGGCGCTGGCGGATGCACATGGCAGAACAGATTGCCGCACAGATTGAGCCTGCGCGTTTCGGAGTCATGGGAATTTACGTTACCGGGTCAACGGTTAATGCAACCGCAGGTCCATGCAGCGATCTTGACCTTATTGTACATTTTAACGGATCACCGGAACAGCGAGAAAATCTTCTTTTATGGCTTGAAGGATGGAGCCTCAGTCTTGCCGAGATGAATTTCCTCAGGACAGGGTACAACACCGGCGGGCTGCTCGATGTTCACATTATTACAGATGATGATATAGCCTCAAGAACCTCTTATGCAGTAAAGATTAACGCAATAACAGATCCTGCGCGCCCGCTTCCCATGAAAAACCTGAAGCATTAATTACTTCCAGAGTTGATTCCGTAACCATTTAGCAGATTAAACCCTCTATTCCCACAGCCGCCGAAGGCGGCAGGTAATAAAAAACCTTATTGCCCTGGTAAGACTTTTTTAAAAATAATTATTCATTTTTTTGACAGAGACTGAAACTACCTCATTTAACCGTTTCAGGCGGATCGACAGACTCTTCACTTTTTCCTCCGATTCTTGATGTTCTCAGAAACATCAGATCGATCCCCGATATCCTTTTGTCCGCCTCAAGGGCCCTGGCTGATATGGCCGCTGCTTTTTCAGCAGAGGGCTCGCTGTCGCCGCTTATCGTTGCCGTGAACAGATACCCTGATCCGGCATGTGCGCTTTTAAGTTCAAGTATGGATACACCCGGCAGCTCCCTGTGTATGACTTCACCCGCTGTCCTGGTTGCCCTGCTGAGCAGAAATCCATTCCTCATGTAAATTGCCACGGGGAACGAGATGGCGGCAAGGATAAGCATAGACACAACTATCTGGTAAATTGCACGCTTTCTTACATCGCCCGCATCAACCGAGTCCGGATGTATATGCATGGCCCAGTAGACTATTGCCCCTGCGAGTGAAATGGAAACAAGGTTGATTAAAAATAGGAGCGCCGCGCCCGAGGCGACCGGATAATTAAGCGTGCCTATACCAATACCTATTGTGCATAACGGCGGCATCAAGGCAACGGCTATTGCAATTCCAACAAGGGTATTGCTTATTCTTTTATTTGCGTTGCCGTATGCTCCAACCAGTCCCGATGCAAAAGCCACAACAATGTCAAAGATCGTTGGTGAAGTTCTTGACATGATTTCAGAAGAGTAACCCTCCATGGGAATAGCGAAGGCAAATCCTGCCGAAATAAACAGCGATATTATTATACCCTTAAATAGCGAAAAGACAGATATCCTGATCAGAAATACATCCCCCTGTATAACACCCAGTGAAAATGCCAGTATTGGCGTCATAAGAGGAGCAACAACCATAGCGCCGATTATCGCAGCAGTGGAACCCTGAATAAGTCCGGCAGTCGCGATAAGACATGAAAGTATTGTGAGTATGTAGTATTCTATTGTGGGGCTCGCGCCGTTGTACAGGGTTTTATAAACATTCTGATCCTGTATCTCCTTCTGCCGGATAGTCTTGTAAAGCTCCCGTTTTTCCCTCCAGAAATCGGGATTTACATAATTTCTGAGTGTACGCTCCTCAGGTTCAATAACATGCCCCACAAAATTTTTTATCTCGATAAGACGGCCGGTGCGTTTGTCTTTTACCGATAATCCCTGGGCTGCAGTATCCGTTTTCTGAATGCCAGCCGCTTCATTTTTTTTACTGCCGGGCCTGTCAGCGGCATCTGCCTGTTCTGCTGCAGAATCTTTTTTTAATGATTTTAATTTATCAAAAAGCCTGTTACCCATATAATTAACACCCCCGGTTAAAACCTTAACTCAAGCCCCGCCACAGCGTAATGAAACAGCGAGAATGTATAGACCGTATCGTTGTCAGCCCCGCCTTCAAGAACCCTGTACCCGGCCATGAGCGAGACATTATCATTGATCCCGTAGAGCAGGCCCGCAAAAAAATCTTCAGCCCTTCCGTAGGGGGACCATGCACCGTCACCATAAACAAGCAGTGAAAATTCCGGTGTAAAACTCCACCTGAGATAAAGGTTTATTATGGGCACAAAACCTGTGTTTTCAAGACTCCCCTTCTGGCCGCCGCCTTCAAGTGTTATATTGGCATCCCTTATTTTGCCGGTAAAGCCCGCGCCCATCTTGAGATTTCCGTTATCAATAAAATAGTAGCGGACCGTAGCCCTGTACGAATCAAACCTGTAGGTTGCCTTTACGTCTGTTCCCGAAGCGAATGTTTTGTCATCGAAATTTACATTTTTCTTTAATGTACCGTCAGCCTCAAGCCTCAGTGTACTTGCCATTATTCCCGCGTAGAACGGGAACGCGAACTCGTAACCTGCTTCTATCCTGGGTGAAAAGACCACCGGCGAATCAAGGTCGCTGCTGTACGAAATCATTGTGCCCGAGTCCCCGGGCAGGGCAACGTCATTGTATCCGGTAAAAACCGCAGAACCCTGTAATGAGGCAACAAATCCTCCGGAAGCAGATAAATCGGCGCTGAATACCGGTAAAATAATTACAGCTGAAAGAGCGGTAACAAGAAAATATTTTTTTCCAGACATGAAGCCCTCCTTTTTTTACTTTCAACCTGATACATGATAATACGGCTGCAATTACCTGCTGTTAACAAGATTTTCCAGATATTCAACCAGCTTATAATCCCGGTTTAATTTTGCAATGTCAAACGCGCTTCTCTTTGCGGAATCACCGGATCTCAGGTTCAGGTCAATTTTATAATCCGCAATGAGTTTAAGGTATGGAAACGCGCGTTCGCTGTATTTAAACCTCTGGCATACAATATGTACGGGTGCATAGCCTTCATTATTTAAAACAGTAAAGTCGAATCCCTTCTTAAGTAAAATCTCTGCAAACTCTGAATCAGCCTCCATGGCGGTATAATGAACTATGCTGTACTCAGTAATAGTCTCTGTTACCTGTAGTTCAGTCTGTGTCTCTTTGCTATCCCTGTAATGGGTCACGGATGATTTTCCGTAATAGACATTACCGGAATCTTTTTGGGGCAGGGTTTTATATACTGTTTCAGTCCCCCTGTGTGTTATTCTTATCTTAAGATTTTGCGGAACGGCTGCGCCTTCAATTACAAGTTGTTTAACGGCCCTGTAATCACCGTTCCAGGCTGCAAGCTCAACAGGAGAGAGCATCGATAGGTCTTTGTCCGCGGAGACTGAATTTGTATTGATCGCACCTCTGCCGGACGTGATATACTCTGTTGTTTTCTGCTGCATCATTTTGCTGTAAAAACAGTAAATGCTCACAGAAGCTATTATTATCAAAGGTATTAATATTCTTTTGATCTTCATGCTGAATCCATTATGGGATAAATTATATCAGTTAGCGAAATGATTAGCCAGGCTCTCCCGAAAATTGTCCGGGGCCGTTCAACCCCGCACAGGCGGGTGTCCGGAATGATAATGTCCTAATAATTTCCTAAACAGCTACAGTTTATAAATAATAATTACGGGCAGCAATTATTCAATTATTTTTTACTCTGCAGAAATCTTCTCCTGGTGAAAAGAGTTGATACATTTTTCAGGTTCACTACCCGCTGCTTATGATACGCGATGCGGCCCGGGCCGTTCACCCCCCATCAGCCTTAAGCACCTTACGCGTTGATTCATTACCGAAATTTTTAAGATAGGGTTTTCCGCTCCGTATTAACTCCCCTTTATTCAGATCAAGGGTATACACGACAAATTGTCCCTGGTCTTTAAGGTAAAGATCCATCTCATCAGCTTTTGTCCACATCATAAAAATCAGTTCAGGTTCTCCCGGGTCAAAAACGACATGCCCGCCTGAACCGTCTGCATTCATTATCCAGACGCAGTTGCCTTTAACGGTTGCAATTCTCTTCGCGTCAGGCGAAAGTTCCGGTTTCTCTCCGGACAGGAGGAACTCCTTTGCCCGGCCGTTCTTCATATTAATCAGGACCACGGGATTGCCTGAATTCTCTTTATGGTCTGCGCTCCAGATTTTATAAACCACGATATCACCCTTCCATGAAAAGCGAACTGAAGGCGGGTAACCCCTGGGCGTGCCCAGAGCCTTTGCTGCCACTCTAACCTGGCCGGAAGCCCTGCTGTACACGCATATAAATTTTTCATCCCGCACATATTTAGGAATTCCTCCATCGGGGAACGCCGCCGGGCCCTTGGGCATATAATAATCCCTCTCCCACCTGAGGAAGACAAATTCTGTGCCTGAATCATTCCATGCGCCGGCACTGTATTCAACTGTCCGTGACAATTCCTTTTTATAGCAGAAAAGATTAAAAAGCATAAGAACCGCCGTTAAGATAAAAAATTTTATTTTCATTAGAGTCGAAACCTGCCGGCAATCTGTTGTTTTATATTAAGAATATCAGTTTTATAATACCCCGTAACTGATGCGAAGTCCACAATTCTGTTAAGATGATCCCCGTTACCCCTGTAAAAAACTTGCCCGGGGTAATTACGTGATGTATAATGTGAAAAAACGAAAAGGAATATACAGAATGGCCATACCTACAACCAGGACAAAAGAAACCGGCACTGTCACTATAAATGAAAACCGCTGCACCGGCTGCGGCCTGTGCGTTTCAGTATGCAAGGATTTCGGGTTAACCATTAAAAACGGGAAGGCCGCATTATCAGGAACACCTCTTTTCGGCTGCATCGGCTGCGGCCACTGCATGGCAATCTGCCCGCGCGCCGCCATAACCGTATCGGGCAGATGTATTGCCCCCTCAGACCTTTTAAGGCTTCCTGACAAAAAAAATTCATCTGACTATAAATCGATTCTGGCGCTTATGCAGAGACGCAGAAGCATACGCGAGTTTAAAGACCAGCCCGTCAGCAAAGAGCTGATAGAAAAGGTGATCAAAGCCGCACAGACCGCGCCCATGGGCCTGCCGCCTTCGGACGTAAATGTTATGGTGTTCGATTCAAAAGAGAAGGTGCGCCTGTTCGCCGAAGATTTCTGCAAGTATCTTGAAGGTATAAAATGGTTAACTTCAGGCTGGTTCCTTACACTGATGAGGCCTTTCTGGGGAAAATCTAATGATGAGCTCTTCAGGGGATTTGTAAAGCCATGCCTTGAGAGCTATACAGGCAACATGCGCAAGGGGGTTAATATTGTAAATTATGACGCGCCTGCTGCTCTATACTTTTACGGCTCGCCCTATTGCGATCCGGCTGATCCCTTAATCGCCGCCACATATTCCATGCTTGCCGCAGAGTCCATGGGCCTTGGCACATGCATGCTTGGGGCTGTTCATCCAATGATACAGAGCGGCGGAGCGGCAAAAAAGTTCAGGCATAAACAGGGGATCAGGTACAAGAGCAGAGAGGGATTGTTCGTTATAATGGGTTACCCGGCTGTTAAGTACACAAAGGCTATAAAAAGGTCATTCGCTTCTGTTGACTGGAGGTAATCAGCAGACTCTCAACCGATCACCTTTACCGCAACAGTACCGTAAAAATAAAACAGAACCAGCACTTAACCTTTTCATTCAGTTATGCCCAAACCTGCATAGCCTTTAAACTGATCAAGCCGGTCAAAGGGCGCTGCTGCCGTTACATAGCATTCATTGTAACCTTCAATGTATTCAGCGGCAAAAACAATCTTTGTGTTTTCTTCTATTTTTACTTCAATGGGCGGCACTCTATAATGAACAGATGGGCAATCATCCTGCCAGGGCCAGAAGGCTTTACGCCAGTGATACTCTGAAACAGCTATCACCAGGGGCCTGTCATTAAGCGAGCCTTTAAGTATTGTCAGAACCCTGACCCGGGCAGTTATGCCAGAAGCGCACCTGCTTTCATCTTTTACAACTGAATGTATTATTCCAGTGCCCAGTACAGGTGAACGCCTGACTTCATCTTCAAGGCTGCCTGAACTTCTGCTGTGAAAGAGCATAAAGGGCATCGAGCAGAACAGGAACACGAATAAATATTTTCTTTTCATAGGCTGAATCAATTCCACATTGACAAATTTATTTCAATAATTATTCCTAAAAATATCTGTTAGTACAATAAGATCTTTTTAATTCCCTTCGTCGGCGCAGGGAATAGAGCATTTTATTTCACAAAACAGTCAGGGTATTAACTCTGAATTAATTTTATATTTGTGCATGTTAATTATAATTTACCCCGGAAACTCGCGCAAAAGCCGGCAGATACAGCCGGTCGTGCAAAAAACAGGGTAAATTAATTTAAACAACCATCAGGGCGGCTTCAAGTCAAAAATATAACAGGTTTATTGATTAAATATAGTACGACAAAATGACCTTAAAAACTTTCATTTATTTTATTACCGCCATGCTCTGCTTTGAGTGGAGTATGACTGTTTATCGTCTTAACCGGCGGGCCGCTGCCAACCGGCTGTACGCGGCTGGTTCTTTTTTCTATGCCTTTTTTTCTCTTGCTTACGTGCAGATGCTCATATCACCGGATGCCGCCGCATGCCGGGCATGGTATCTTATATATACCCCTCTTTATTATATCGTCGTAGTTATTATAATTCATTTCCTATTCGAGGTCTCCGGATACCGCGGACTCTCTAAAAAGCCGCTTTTTCTGGTCCTTCTGTACGGCAGCGGCATTTGTATTATCACCGGGGTGATATACTTTGCCCCGGTTGTAAAAAATTTTTATAAAAGCCCCGGGGGATGGTGGATCGTCTATGATCTCTCATCTCCCTGGACCTGGTTTGTGTTTAACTATTCCACTCTTCTTCTTGTGCCGGCCATTGCAGCCCTTTACAGCCGTTATAGAAACGCCGCCCCGGATAAGACCAGGCAACAGGCAGGAATGATAATGGCCGCCGCTACCGCTACTGCTTTTCTATCGCTGGTTCAGAATTTACTCACCCTGCTGCTGCCCGTAGAAATAACGATGCTCCTGGGTGATACCTATTTCCAGGCGGTCGCGATTTTTTTTATCGGAATTATGCGGTTCGCAATCTGGAAATACAGGCTTATGACCGTGGAGCCTGCAAGCTCCGCGTCCGAAATTTTCAGCAGTATAAGCAACGCTGTTTTTCTGGCTGATGGCCACGGCGATGTGGTTTTCATGAACAACCGCGCCAGCGAGATTGTCCCGGCTGACAGTTCAAATTGCGGTAAACTCACCCTGACCGCACTGTTCAGGGAAAACGAATCATTTCAACGGGACCTGCACAACATTCTTTCAGGCAGAACGATGTCACGACCGGTAACACTGAACATTGCGCTCAGGGGCCTTAAACTTGTTGTAGAGCTCTGCATGTACCCGCTGATAGATGAATCAGGTTGCTGCGCCGGTGTTCTGGCCATTACGCGCCAGCAGCCCGGGCTTGATGAACTGCAGCGGCAGGCAGGGCTTACGGAACGCGAGCTCGAGGTGCTGCTCCTGATTGGAGGCGGCCTTTCTGCCGGGGAGATAGCAAATGAGTGCGAAATAAGCCTGCAGACCGCTAAAAGCCACATTCACAGCATATACCACAAAACAGGCCTTAAGAATCGCGTGGATTTGACAAATCTTCTGAATAAACACTTCTGATTATTGATTATTTTTTACTCCCTCAATCGTTCGATGGATGTCTCAAGGGGCTATCTATTGTATAGTTTATATAAAATTTATAATAAAGTTCCAGGGAGGAATACATTGAAGAAAGTTATTATATTTTTGAACCT
>Ga0116141_10004808_pt1 | contig 11340 bp, 10 predicted proteins | sample AD_UKC097_MetaG_FD_89744 | JGI IMG/M metagenome (GOLD analysis project Ga0116141, IMG submission 89744) | Active sludge microbial communities of municipal wastewater-treating anaerobic digesters from USA - AD_UKC097_MetaG | ecosystem: Engineered > Bioreactor > Anaerobic > Digestate | place: USA... | reverse complement strand
CTCACAGGACCATCTGACCAAGATCGAATACTGGCTCAATAACCGTCCGAGAAAATGTCTCGGATTCAAAACGCCAAAAGAAGCCTTTAATGCCGAGTGTTGCACTTAATGGTTGAATGCAGGATTCGCAATCTTCGTCTCTTTATGAAATTTACATTTCAACGCTTTAGGGAGAAGTTTGTGAGGGGATTAACAAGAAGGCAGAGGCATTGCTTACCTTATTTTTTTACCCTTATTTACCCCTCTCAGGCCTCTATAGTATTATTCGTCTTGACGTTTACTTCGACGACCTTCGCCTGTTTTCTTTTATACTCGGCAATCCAAACAACGGCAATCCCCTATATGATGAAACCGATCCAAAATGCCCCCATGGCAATACCTCGTTTTTGCTCTTTGCAGTTCTAGATTACAAGAACTCAACCGTAAATCCACCGGGGTCGGAGCGAACCACTCTCCCGGCTATCTTAACCTTGATAGTTTCTTGTTCAGGACCGTACTTTAGTCGAAAGATGACTTGAACGGGTGTGTCCCGAGAAAGATTCAAGTCGGAGCGAAACAACGCCCCATATGAGGAGGTGACCACCTCTCTGATTAAGTAAATATTCTCTTCCCGTGAACTAGGATTGACCACAATCAATGCAGACGTGGTTTCTTCCAAGCGATTATTTGTTCTCTCCATGGAATCGTCTCGCAGCGCAGGAAGACATCCTTAATGACCATGTTGCAGATCTGATTAAAAAATCAAGTTGTTAGTGTAGGATTAGTCAAAAATACGAGGAAAGTATTAGGTGGGTTCTAATAAGATGCAACATCCCCGATAAGAAAAGCAGGGCCATTTCTGACCCTGCCCCCTATTTTCCTACAGTCTCAGTCGAGATTTGTTTGACAGTTTCGAAGGCAACCGCAAATCCGTCGGGCTCGGAACGAATCACCTTTCCGAAGAACTCCATTCTCATGAATCTTCGTTTAGTCCCGTACTTAAGACGAAAAAATATTTTTGTGGGTGTGCCGTCAGCAAGATGCACATTCGTTCGAAAGAATACCCCCGCTGCGGAAATGTTATCCACTCTGACGATGTATATTCTTTCTCCCTGTGTGCCGGGATCGGCCAAGACTAAAGCAGGCGCGTTTGGTTTTACACGAGCATACATCCTTTTCACAGCTTTATCCATGAAGCATGTATCGACCCGTCCTATCAAAAATGAAACGTCAATTAAAAAATACGAAGAAAGTATTAGGCAGGACTAATCAGCAAGTCATTATAAAATAGAGTCTTAGCCTCTTAGATAAACAAAATGTTGATAAGCCTGTTTGTGTGGCTGTGAACAAAAAGACAAGTTATCTGTTTTCCTCGCATTTTTAGCAGTATGCCCATTTAGCAGGCATTTATAATACATGAATTATTCTAGCAAGTTATTGAATATCTCATCATTGTTTCGTTGCACCTTAGTTGTTTCATCATAGTTATCAACTGTTCAGCCATTTATTTTGTAACAAATAATGACTATCTGTTTTTTTTATAAACGAAATTTGATTTTTGGATTGTTTATCCGCGGGGGGAATCCGTGTATTAGAGCACAGTCCGACTTAGATTTTCGATTGCTAATCGAGAGGGGCTTTATTTAGAACTTATGATCCTGGCAAGAGCTAGAAAGGAATTTAAGAGGCAAAGACAGCATATCATCTGATGTCAAGGTGTTATTGGATTTTGATCATTGCAGGAAGGGGTCTGTACCCGACTTGACTCTTCCAATCAGGTCAAGTTCTGTCCAGAAGATTTTCGCCAAGATCAAAAACCATGCTGTGGAAATCTACATGAAACCATTCTTTGAAAGTCTTCAAGTCCCTTGTCTTTGGCCATGCTGACTCATCGGTGCTCCAGCCGTTCAATTCCTCCTCAAATATCTCCTTGCAGTACTCCGCTAAGAGCCGGTCTTTTTCCTCGTCCATCTCGTAGTCATCGACCAGGTAGACATTCGGCTCCCTTGCTATGTCCTCGGCAGTGATACCCTTGCTTTCCTCATCGGCATTTCTGACCCACTCGGCGAATTTGGCCTTGGGCCTAACAATGATTGCCGCCCGGTTTGCGATCTGTCTCATCTTGCTTATCCTTAAGCAAACCTGATTTTTTTCAGATGAGTAATGAATGATTTTATTCTATTCGATATTAGCACTAACAACAGACGCCATTTGCATCATGTCGATGGTCTGGCCTTCTTTTAAATTTGTCAAATCAGTGATTTTACCTGTTTTGCTCTTGATTTTTGTGTTGTTGAATATTTTAATCAGTTTCGCGTCAGCCACAATGTACTTGCCCGCATTTTCCGGTTTGCCGTTGACCGTGGTGGTCTGCAGCTTGTTCGCCTTGATGTAATCCCACAGCTGCTTGTTGATCTCGGTGCGGGGAAGTGATTCGGCACCCAGCAATGCCGCCAGGTCCGCTTTCAGTTTTACCGGTTTATTCAACCCTTTTTCCTCCGCCATGTGTGCCTCCGTTACTAATTTATCTGTTTATTGTTTTACGGATAATGTGGGGTAAGTATAAGACCTTTCCGTTTCGATGTCTAGTAATGTTAACCACAAATATTGTTTGAGTATCGATGTTTGTTGCCGAGCGTTAAAAAGGTACTGCTACCGGAGGGGAATAACAAAAATAAATGAAGGTCGGTATTGTGCCTGCTTTGAGGGCAAGGAACCGAAGCTGCCTGAAGGGGTGTTGCCGATATGAAGTGTGAATTGGTGGACAGACCGGAGTTTACCAGAAGCATGATTGACGGTGATTTTTTTATTTAGAAAACAAGCGGACTTGCCACTTATACCTACGAGTCCTCACTCCTTGATGGATGCTCGAATGAGCAATTATCGATAGAAATGCGTAAAAGGCAGGGCCATTTCCAACCCTACTTCAGTTAAATGATACGATGAGTTTTTACAGAGGAAAAGGGGCGCGTTCCTCATTGGAAAACGTGCCCCTCGTATCTTCCATGGCAGCCAATCTGGAAATTACCAAATGTGAGGAGCCGACTCCTCGCCCTGCCAGTCCTGTATAGGTTATGGAGCCGAGGGCGGGCCGACGGACAAGGCACCTAATGCCTTAACCCTGCGTTGAATAAGTCTACGTGCACTCCGTAGAAATTATTCATCGGCACATCCATCGAGAAGGAACATTTATAGGCAAATCCCTTCCAGGCGAACTTGCCGGGGCTCGGATTACGCGAGGGGGGCGTTGTTTTGTAATCCTGGATCTTGACGTTCTCGGGAACGATATTGAAGAACCAACCGGGATTCAGGTTGATGGTGATAGTCACCGTGTCATTGAACGGTTCCGAGAAGATTACCTTGCCCGCCTCCATGGTTTTTCCTGCAAACAGTATGACCTCAGTTCCTGGTGTGTAGGGCGTGTAAGTCGCCCAGTTGCCTTTTTGAGTGTAGCGTGTTCCGGCGGCCCAGCCGGACTCACCGTCACAGTCGCCCAGCCAGACTTCACATCCGCCGTTAGTACGTCCGGTAAAGGGATTGGCCGTGCCGACGGCCAGGGCCTTGTCCTTCCCGTCCTGCTTGACAGGGATCACCTCTCTGATCCCGTAATTGTGGTAATTGCCAAAACCATTCAGTGTCACCGGCATCCAGTGCACGCCGTCACAGCTCTTCCAGATGTCTCCGCCTCCGAACAGCTTCTTCATCAGTTCCAGCACCTCCGGCGTGAGACGGTTGTTGATAATAGCATTCAAGATATCTTCACTGAAAGAAAGGTCCTCCGGAGCGTAGAGAGACATGAAAAAGCTAAGGAGGTTGGGATTATTTTCGAGCATCCCTATGACAAAGATGCCGAGGTCGAGTGTTCCCACATACAGGCAATTCTTGTACACGTTCATGTTCCAGGCATAGACGTTGAAGGGATTGCCGAACCCTGCACCCCATCCGCTCAACGGCATACGTGGACTGGGGCCGCCGTCTATGGGATCGGAGGCTTCCCTGGCGCCTACGATGAGCTGAGCATTATCATCTTTGTCGATACGAATGATCTCGATTGGCCTTGTACCTACGACTTCATTGTTCTTCATTACCATGCCAATACCGACTGCTGTGCCCACATAGAGGTATTCGCCGAAGGCGGCCATGGTCATTCCGTACTGATTCCACGTATCGCCAAACCCGTTCCTGAGGACACGCGTCCAGACATATTTTCCGGTGCCATCGTCAGTTCCATTCGTCTTCCAGACCTCGAACCCGGTGACGAGATTCACCGTCGAGGCATAGAGATGGTTGTTGAAGACGGCAAGGTAGTAAATCTCCGAGTTGTCACCGTTTCCGAACCCGGGCACGCTCACCATCGTCCAATCTAGGGTTGCCGGGTCTGCGGACGCGAAGACGACTGCCTGTCCTCCCTGGCCGGTGGCCGGATCAGCACCGACGGATGCCGCCACGTAGAGTTTACCGTTCCACTCCGTGATGGCCCGGATGTTAGTGGTCTGCCTGATGAAGCCGCTCACGTCTTCCCATGTCCCAGGGTTGCCGCTCGCGGATCGCAGAACTGTATTGTATGGCACCGGCGGCATCCAAGTCCCTATCCCGCAGGCGTAAAGGTAGCCGTCGAACTCGGCCAGCGCCCTGTACCCATAGGCAAAAGGCACTCGTTTCCCGTCAGGCATCTGGTAGACACCCGATTGGTGAACCCGCTCCCATTGTTTATCCTTGTTGTAACGCCAGATCTCGCCCTGGAAGGCCCCTGCCCACACGGGGGAGAACCACGTGGTAGACGGTGGGGGATCGGGCAACAGATCGGCAGGCAGCATGGAAGGGTCGATGGGAGAACCCGACATATAAGACAGGGCTTCCATCATGCTGTGGAGATGGTGACGGTTAGTCCCCACATACAGATCACCCTTGAACGGCAGCACGCTCCAGGAATAGCTGTTTGCGGAATCCCCGAATCCTCCCTCACCGATTCTTACGATGGCACTTGCACTCGCGACCCATAAAAAAAAGAATACTCCACAGAGAACACTCAACGCGAATCTCATCTTCATGATACACCTCCTTCGGTAAGGATGTATATGCCGGGAATATACTCATGGCCAAGCAGGCCGGACATCCAAGAAAGGAATTGTTCTCTGATGATTTTTTACACGAATGGTTGCTATGGAAAACGAATAGAGTAAGCGTCTCGGCAGATGGGGTCATGCATTTCAGCTGCCCTTTCCCCCATGGGGCAATGAAACGCTGGAGTACATAAATAATATCTTGCCCGGTAGGACAAAAAGTCAAGCAAGAAAGGTTAGGCTAATCGAAAATACGAAAAAAGTATTAGGCAGGACTAATCAGCGTATTCCTGGCAAATATAACTGTTTGAAATCTTATGTATGTTAACGGGCTATGAATTGTTGACTGCAGGAAGGAGTCTTTAGAATAGTATCACGAACCCAGATTCAAATCATTACAGTTGCATCCTCCTGATTTGATTTCGTTTTCTCTCCAAGTAGAGCGTTGAGGAAAAGTTCCTATAGCTGTACGTCCCGGGGAGCCTGTAAAATCAAGGGGTTATCCATTTTAGGATAACCCCTTTTATGTTTTTTGACTAAGCGGTGGCTAACGACGAGGGCAGATTTCTATGACAAAGCAATTACATTCAGGGGAGATCTGCTCTTTTTACACATTTAATGGAAAAAGTTTGGCTTGGGTCGTTCGCCAAATGTCCCTGTAACTTCATAACAGGAACTTCAATCTTCCCTTTTAAAATAACCTTGTGTATTTCAGTAAGCCCAAATATCGAAAAAGGGGGACCCGCATAGTGCTGAACAACCACATCTGCTTCCAAAACACAGCCCCGAACTTTATAATTTCCAATATAAAAGTATTGTGCGTCTCCCCCAAAAAGTCTGTCGGTTTCCAGCACAACCACTCCTGTGCCATGGTCTCCTAGAATTGATTCAAACTCCAGACTCCAAAGAGCTCCTAGCATGTTATTCCTTCATTTCAAATGTTTCAATAACCTTCTATTAAGCATCATTGAGATTTTTTCATCTCAATTCACTTACTCTTCCCCTCAATCTTTCAATCGCCTGCGAATGCAGTTGGCACACCCTCGATTCCGTCAGCCTCAGCACCACGCCAATATTCTTCATCGTGAGCTCTTCGTAATAGTAAAGTGAAAGAGCGATTTTCTCTTTTTCCGGCAGCGCTTTGATGGCCTGTTTCAGTGTGTTTTTCAGCTCGTTCTTTGCGAGCAGAGAAAAAGGGGTTCCTTGCTCGATTCGCTCGAGAACATCGTAACTCCCATACATCTCACAATAGCCAGGCGGGAGGTCTTCACTCATGAGGAGAGACACCCCGCAGGCCTCGTCCAGGAGTTGGTAATACTCGTCGAGTGGGATGCCGAGGTGATTGGCGATTTCCTCCTCCTTTGGCTGCCGTCCCAGTAGCTTCCTGAGTTCGGAGATAGCTTTTTCGATCTTCGCATTCTTATTCCTCGCGGATTTAGGTTGCCAGTTTCTGACCCGAAGTTCATCCAGCACTGCGCCCCGGATCCGAAAGCGGGCAAAGGTTTCGAACTGTACATTGCGGCTCTTGTCGAATTTTTCCAGAGCAGAGATCAACCCGATAATGCCCACATGCATCAGGTCCTGTTTGTCCGCCACGTCTTTGGGAACTTTAGCCGCGATCCTCTCGACGATACTCTTCACGAGAGAAGCATATTTCAAGATGAGTTTATCGCGCTCTTTTCTATCCCTTACGCAGTCACTGACGGTGGCATTGATGCCATAGATCATAGATGGCAGCTCTGACTTTCCTTTGTTTTGATATCAACTTGAGCAATAGGCATGCCGCGAGGTGAGTGATCTGGGATGGAGGTTCAGGCAGGATTTGATATTTTTAAAATAGCCAAGGATATCTATTTGTTATAAACATCCACACAGAAAAGGGCCACTAGGTGCCCGGGGTCTCGATGGGAGCGCTGGAAGGGATGTTCCCATTTGAGTGTAGCAGGCCGGGAAAAAATTTCCTCCTGCACCAAAACCGCTCCTTGCCTTACTTCAGCCTTGTTAAATGAGGACAGGGGGGAATCAACCTATCATCACTATGAATCAGAAAAAAACGTCAGATTTTGTTTACTGATCTTTGAAAATTTATTTTCGTCCACTGAAGCAATTGCAGAACTCCGATTTATAAAAAAGGCGGGGTTTTTGCACTAATAGATTATTGTTTCTATTATGACTTGATAGAAGGCTGAACGATGGATGAAATTATTCTGTGCCTTGCCATAGTCATTGCATTACTGTTGGGTAGAATAATTAAAAGAAGGGGACGATTTCCTTTATCTTTTGGAAGAAACAACAACTACGGGGTAACCCTACGAAGCTACTCCTGGCGGAGAGGGTGAGACAACCCTCCCCGCAATTTATAACTGTTCTTTTTCCTTTACAGTTTAATTGTCATCCCCATGCGGGATCAGGTATGGCTCGAATACTAATCGTTGATGATAATCCGGATCTTTGTTTTGTTATGAATAAATTGATCGAAAGGATGGGTCACGAGGCAATCACGGCCTGTAACGGTTTGGAAGCCCTGCATTCTCTTGAGCAAAATGATTTCGATATCGTGATCACCGACATTATCATGCCCAACATGGATGGCATCGGATTGATCACACAGATATGCTCAAAATACCATCAAATGAAGGTCATTGCCACATCTGGAGAAGATAGAGCCTTCACGAGGGAGCTAAAAGTGGACTGCACTCTCTTAAAACCATTTCCGCCTGCCGAACTCTTCGCAGCCATAAATCGGCTCATGGGGCAAAAATGAAGATAGACGCTATCTGTGAAAATCAAGGGGTGATCCGTTTCGGATAACCCCTTTTATTGTTTTGGCCAAGGGTTGGTTTACTGGGAGGGCTATTTCACCTACAAGCCTGTAAGACATCGAGACAAGAGTTACTGAAGATTTACAATTGAAATAGACAAAAACGGCAGGGCCATTTCTGACGCTGCCTTTGTTTTATGAAAACTGATTAGTTTTAGATTAAGATTATAAACTCATGGAATATTTATACGGTTCTCCATAAATTAATTCGCGATTGGATTCACCAAGCATGAAGACAAAACCCTCGAATAAGCTCTTTTGTACGTGGCCTAATAACTCTCTTTTTATGAGTTTTAATGCCATGAAGGGACTCAGCTTATTGCGGTAGGGCCGGTCACACGTCAAGGCATCGTAAACATCCGCAAGGGAACAGATCCGGGCATAAAGGTGTATCTCATCCCCTTTAAGACCATTAGGATACCCACTCCCGTCATCCCTCTCGTGATGCTGAAGGATTATGGTCTTGCTCTCGTGAGATACTTGATCGACTTCTTTCAATATATCAAAGCCGTCTTGGGGATGTTTCTGCACCTCCAACCTCTCTTTTTCTGTCAGCCTGCCCTGTTTATTTAAAATAGCCGGGTCAATGCGTGTCTTTCCAAGGTCATGGAGGAAAAAGCCAACGCCTAGTTCCCGGAGATCATGGTCACTGAATGACCCTAAATACCTCTTGGCCAGGAGCAGTGACAAAATTCCAACATTAACAGAATGTGTGTAGGTGTACAGATCATGATCTGTAATTTTCACCAGATAGGTTGCCATCTCATCATCGGCCAATATACAGTCCACAATCTCATACAGATCTGCCTTCGCCCCGCGAACAGTTTCCAGGCTCGGATCCTCCAGCAATTTCTTCATAATCTCTTTTGAACATGTTCTTATGACAGGCGCCCTTTGCTCCGGAACAATGGTTCTATCCCGAATGGCTTCCCTCATCTCTGGAGGGATGAGTTTAACGGGTTCGAACTTTTGAGGTGCTTCTGAGAGGTTCTGGTCAAGTATTTCTATGTCATTAATTTTGCTCTTCGAGAAATCAACAAGCACGACGTCAATGCCATATTCGGCCATTTTTCGGATGTCCCTGTCCGATTTGATGAGAAACTGGTTTTTCAGGAAGGGGTGGTTAAACCAGGATTCCGGCATGATGACATGCATCCCGACCTTTAATTTCTCGACGGGCATCGTCTCTCGCATAAAGTATGGCCTACCGGTAGAGGGTTAATATCTCACGAATAATATCGGTATTTTTGGTTATGTGCTTTAATCTATTTAACTATTCTGGATGTTTCTGGTGCGTGTGCCTTGAGGAGAAAATATATGACAAGCTTTTAATTTAGTTCATTAATTTTGTCTTGAGTTAGCCATTGACGGTTGTGCAGATGAAACAGGGTATATATTGTCAAGACAGGTTGAAAGTCACCAGAATGTGATACCTCGGACTTCGGAAGACAGGAAATTAGCCTTTGAGGCATGTCCGTAAGGCTTCATAGGTGATCGGCCATTTAGAGACCCATGCGGTCGGTGCAGATTATAAAAATCCTCCCATTCTGTCAATTTCTGATTCAGATCCACATCGTCTTTGTAGCTTAGCAGCTGATAAAATTCCCGCTCGTCGGTTCCATGAGAACGTTCCACCTTGCCATTGGGCCTTGGTGTCCGAGGCTTGATGTAGACATGGTGAATGCCCAAATCGGCCAGATGCCAGTGGAACTTCGCCTGGAATTCATGGCCGTTGTCAGGCCGAACCGTGTGAATTCGGAAGGGGAACTTTGACAGCACGTAGTCGATGAACTGTATTGCATTCTCCTGGGTATGCTTCCGATAGATCTTCAGGGCCCTGATGCGTGTGGCATCGTCAATGGCCGTATATTGGAATCGACGAACCTTTTTCCCGTCCGGTACTTCAAATTTTAGGAACTTGACATCGACTTGGATGTGGTGTCCGGGGACCTGCTTCTCATAGCGATGGGTTTGAATAGTTCGCTTCTTGGTGTTCCTGGGCAGCAGGTTCATACCCCAGCGCTTTAAAACGTGATAAACGCCGCCATAAGAGATTTTTATGCCGTAGTAACGTTCCAGGTACCAGGAAATACGAAGCTGGCCTAAATGATAGGTTCTGCGTAAGTAAAGAATCTTTTCTTCGATTTCCGGCGGGGTCCTCAGGGTGGGATTTTCAGGACAAGGCTTACTGTTAATTAGGCCAACTTCCCCCTTTTCGGCATAAGCCTTTTTCCAGTCATAGAAAGTCTGTCGGCTGATACCAAAGTATCGACAGGTTTTTGAGATATTATGGATTTGTTGGGCATAGCTCAGGACGCGGAGCTTGCGGCTGATGTCCCTCTGTGCTTTTGTCATTTCACGACCTCCGGAAGACAGGATTGTACATATTACCAAAACTGTCTCCCGAAGTCGTGATTTTCATATCCCAAGTTCAATAAGCAAGTGCAACACTTTCGGTTTTTAGGCTTCCGCATTATGATTGCGAATTATGCCAAGAACCTACAAGCAACTAAGCGCCAATGAACGAGATATTCTCGCTGTCCTTAAAAGCCGGGGCAAATCATTACGGGAGATCGCCCCTGTCCTTCAGCGAAGCCCCAGCACCCTTTCACGGGAGCTCAAAAGAAACGCACCGCCCGTCTATACCGGCTATTACCTGTCTCACAAAGCCCAGCAACGGTCGGAGAAGCGCAAGCATGAGTCCCACCGACGGCCACGGCTCAAGAGCGACTTTATCCGGCGCTATGTCGAAAAAAGTCTTCGCCTTGGGTGGTCTCCGGAACTCATTGCCGGCAGACTCCGTATCGAGCATCCCGAGCAATCCGTTAGCCATGAAGCCCTCTATCAATGGGTATACCAGGATGCCCTCCATCTTATCCCGTCGCTGGTGCGGGCTCATCGTAAGCGCAAAAACCGGGGATACACCCGAAAACATACAAAATCGCATATCCCGGAGAGGACTTCGATCAAAGAGCGTCCCGAATCCGTTCTCAAGCGCCTCCAGATCGGCCATTGGGAAACAGACACCCTCACCTGCCGCAAAAGCTTCCAGGCCGTCCAGGTGACCGTGGAGCGTAAAGCCCGGTACGCGAAAGTGGCAAAGCTTCAGTCCAAAAGGGCACATGCCATGAGCATGGCTTTAACCCGAAGACTCAGCCGTTATCCTGCAGATCTGCGGCGGTCCATCACTTACGACAACGGCTCCGAGAACGCAGAGCATATGCGCACCAACAAAATCCTCGGGACACGCTCCTACTTCTGCGAACCCTTCCATAGCTACGAAAGGGGGACCGTCGAGAATACCATTGGCCTGGTCAGACGCTTCTTGCCAAAGAAGACCAATTTGGCTACCATCTCACAGGACCATCTGACCAAGATCGAATACTGGCTCAATAACCGTCCGAGAAAATGTCTCGGATTCAAAACGCCAAAAGAAGCCTTTAATGCCGAGTGTTGCACTTAATGGTTGAATGCAGG
>Ga0116141_10004803_pt1 | contig 11344 bp, 11 predicted proteins | sample AD_UKC097_MetaG_FD_89744 | JGI IMG/M metagenome (GOLD analysis project Ga0116141, IMG submission 89744) | Active sludge microbial communities of municipal wastewater-treating anaerobic digesters from USA - AD_UKC097_MetaG | ecosystem: Engineered > Bioreactor > Anaerobic > Digestate | place: USA... | reverse complement strand
GGGCCGCCGATCTCAGAGCCGCCTGCGGCGAGGAGCTGAGAACGGTGGTGGCCGCCGCACTGAAGACCAAGGGCGGGGACAAGCCGTCAGAAGACTTCACCAAGGGCCGCATCACCTACCAGGAAGCCGCATATCAGCGATGCCAGGACCTGCGCGCGGCGACTTCGAAGCTGCTGGCGGCGCGCGACGCCTGGGGCGCGTCTTCGACCGTCGCGGCCCACACCCTGGCCGGCGACCTCGTTATGCTTGACGACACGGTCACCCGGCTTGATCGCGAAATGCTCGCGCCGTCGCGGGGCGTCATCGGCGTGATCTTCGGCGCCGTGCTCGCCATGCCCGGAAAGCTGGCCGGAACCAGCGCGCCGGCCGAGTTCACGGGGCGCAGCCTGCCGGTGTTCACAGCGACCTATACCTTCAACCTGACCCGGGCCCCGGATGTCGCCTTGCCCGAGGCCTTCACCACGCCCCTGACCCGAGCGCCCATCGTGGGCGCGGACGAGGTCGACCGCCAGGTTGAGAGGGTCAATCAGCTGTCCGACAAGGTGAACGCCGCCATCTCCGCAGCGGCCTACTACAAGGCGGCGAACGACCAGTCGGTGCTGACCATCTCGCCCGGCTCGCCAGGCAAGCCGGTGACCCTGGGCGCGCCGTCAAGGCCGTAGGCGCCTACTCCCGCCGCATCGTCACGGCGCGGCGCTCGCCGCCCTCGATGAGGTCGCCGGACCAGGCCCCGTCGCCCTGGAAGCTGAGGGAGAGCTGGGCCTGCTGGCCGTTGGCGCGGATCTGGAAGCGGGCGGTGACCGCGCCGCCGGTGCGCTCGATCACATCGACAAAGCCGGAGGCGTCAGCGGCGGCCCGGCGGCGGGGATCGCGCCAGGCGCCTTCGAGCACGCCGTTGTTCTTGTCCACCAGTTGCAGGTCATAGAGCGCCGCGCCGTCCGGGCCGCGCAGCACCCAGCGGCCATCGAGCGGCCCCTGCATCCCCTGGGCGGAGGCGAACGAGCCGCGGATCCGGGCCTCATAGTTCAGGTCGGTCTGGGTGGGCGGGCTGTCCGGCGTCTTGCCCAGCTCATCGATATGGACCGGGTCTCCCACCGCGGGCCGCGGCGGCCGGGCGTAGGAGATGGGCGGCGGCGGCGCATAGGGCTGCGGCGCGGCCGGCAGAGCGGCAGGTGGCGGGGCGGCGGGTGGCAGGGCGGCGGGTGGCAGGCTGGTCTGCGGAGCCGGCGCCGGGGCGGTGGCGATCGGCGCATCAGCCGGCGGGGCGACCGGGGGCGCCGCCTGTAGCAGGGCGCCGATGGGATCATCCGATGGCGCGGGCGCGGGGGCCTGCGCCCCGGCCGACCCTGCGGTCAGCACGGCGGCGGCGATCATCCCCAGGCGCGCGCGAAGATCAGACATGCTTTCCTTGGGCGACCCGTAAGCGCGGGACGCGACCCCTTCCTGCCGCAAGATGCCGGCCAATTAGTGACTAAGGCGCTTCCGTCGCCAAGGGAATCGCCTCGCGCACTCTAGCTTTGCGCGGTCCGAATAGTCTTATGCTCGACTTATGATCCAGAGATACGACGCCGACGCCCGCAACGTGCTGGGGACCGAGCTGAAGAGCTGCTCGCTCGATCCGGTCACCGGCTTCTTCCGCAACGGCTGCTGCGAGACCGGGCCGCACGACACCGGCCTGCACACGGTCTGCGCGGTGATGACGGCGGAGTTCCTGGCCTTCTCGAAGCGGGTCGGCAACGACCTGTCGACGCCCGTTCCGGAATACGGCTTTCCGGGACTGAAGCCCGGCGACCGCTGGTGCCTGTGCGCCCCACGCTGGAAGGAAGCCCTCGACGCCGGCGCCGCGCCGCAGCTTGTGCTGGAGGCTACGCACGAGGAGACCCTGGCCATCGTGCCGCTGGGGGTCCTCAAGGATCACGCGGTCTAGCCAGCTCGCTCCCCCGGTGTCATCCCGGTTTCGGCGCAGCCGAAGACCGGGCCCCACAGACACCGATCTTTCCGGCAGCCCCCCGTGCGTCTTGGATCCCGGACAAGCCGCTGACGCGGCTTTCCGGGATGACAGCGTGGAGGCTCTAGCCCACCTCCACCCCGACATACCGCGCCCGGGGCCGGATCAGGCCGCCGGACTGCAGCTGTTCGATGGCGTGGGCGATCCAGCCGGCGCAGCGGGCCACGGCGAACAGGGCGAAGGGGGCGTCGGCCGGCAGCTTGAGCGCCAGCGACACCGCCACCAGGGCGAAGTCCACATTGGGCTTCAGGCCCGCATAGTCCTCCACCGCCCGCGCCAGCTCGGCCAGGGCCGGGGGCGGATCGAACCGTTCCAGCATGGCCTCGGCGCGGGGATCGACCTCGGGATAGAGCGGATGGCCAAAGCCAGGCAGGACGCGCTCTTCGGCCAGCCGGGCGGCCACCGCGCCGCGGGCGCCCAGTTGCTCGGCCTCGGCCAGCAGGGCCAGGATCGCGGCGGGCGCGCCGCCATGCCGAGGACCGGACAGGGTGGCGAGGCCGGCCAGGGCCGCCGCCGACAGAGACGCCCCTGTGGACGCCGCCACCCGCGCCGCGAAGGCCGAGGGGTTCAGTTCGTGGTCGGCCATCAGCACCAGGATGCGGCGGATCAGGTCCGCCCCCGGCCCGCCCGGTCCCTGGCCCCAGGCCAGGGCCAGCCGGTTGTGGATCGCCCCTCCGCCCACCTGGCCGGCGATGGCGTCGGTCATGACATCCAGGAGGGTCGCGGCCTCCACCGCCAGGGCCAGGGGGTGTCGGCCCAGGGCCGGCGGATCGGCGCCGGCCCGCGCGGCCAGCGCCGCAAACGCCCTGGCCCGCATGTCGGCGCCCGGCGGCGGCTCCGGTCGCTCTGTGCGCTTCAAGGCCGCGCCATGGCCGCCTCGCAACAGCCGGGCCACGGATTCCAGGGTCTCGGTCTCCGCCAGGGCCACAGCTTCTCGACCCCGATAGTAGAGCCCCCCGCCCGAGACCGTGGTGATGGCCGAGGCCAGAACCGGCTCGCCCCAGGCGATGGCGCCTGCCGCGACGTCAGAGACCTTGCGGCTGCGGGATTTCTTCTGGGCCAGGGCGTCGATGTCGGAGGCGCGATAGAGGCTCCGGCGCGGGTCGGCGGCGTCTGCGCGGGTCTGGACCCGCCCCCGGCTGACATAGGCGTAGAGAGTCTGGGGCCTGACCCCCAGCCGCGCCCGGGCCTCTTCCGCCCCGATCCAGTCTTCCGTCCGCGTCGGCATTTTATATTGATTATATTGATCAAGATTGACGATGCCAGTCTGGCGGCAAAGATCGCGTCCTGCAAGGGGCCTCCCCGCCCCACCCAAGACTGGAGAACCGCCATGTCCGATGGACTGGAAAATGTCGTCGCCGCCCAGACGGTGCTGTCCGATGTGGACGGCAAGGCCGGCCGGCTGATCATCCGCGGCCACGACCTCGACGAACTGGCCGGCCGCGCCAGCTTCGAGGACGCCGCCCGCCTGCTGTTCGATGGCTTCTTCGAGGACCTCCCGGCCGATCTCGGCCCGGCCCTGGGCGCCGCCCGCGTCGAGGTTTTCTCAGAGGTCGCCGCCCTCGACACCGGCCTGCTCGACCGCACCCCGATCGAGGCCATGCGGGCCCTCACCGCCCGGCTGGGCGACGGCGACGATCTGACCACCGCCCTGCGGCTGATGGCGGCGCCCGCGGTCTTCACCGCCGCCGTGGTCCGCGCCCAGGCCGGCCAGGCGCCGGTCGCCCCCGACCCCGCCCTCGGCCACGCCGCCGACATCCTGCGCATGCTGCGCGGCGCGGCCCCCGCCCCGGCCGAGGCCCAGGCGCTGGACGCCTATCTGGTGACGGTCTGCGACCATGGCCTCAACGCCTCGACCTTCGCCGCCCGCGTGGTGGCCTCGACCCGGGCCGGCCTGACCTCGGCGGTGCTGGCCGGGATCAGCGCCCTGAAAGGCCCGCTGCATGGCGGCGCCCCGGGGCCGGTCATCGACATGCTGGACGGGATCGGCGCGCCCGAAAACGCCCGGGCCTGGATCGAGGCGGCCCTGGCCCGCGGCGACCGGCTGATGGGCTTTGGCCACCGGGTCTACAAGGTGCGCGACCCCCGCGCCGACGCCCTGAAGGGCGCGATCCGGCGTATGGGCGCGGCCGGCGCCGCCAAGCGCGGACGGCTGGAATTCGCCGAAGCCGTGGAGAAGGCGGCCCTGGACATCCTCAAGGCCCACAAGCCCGACCGGCCCCTGGACACCAATGTGGAGTTCTACACCGCGCTCTTGCTGGAGGCTCTGGCCTTCCCCCCCAGCGCCTTCACCTGTGTCTTCGCCATGGGCCGCACCGCCGGCTGGCTGGCCCACGCCCGCGAGTAGCTGGCCGGCGGCCGCCTGATCCGCCCGGCCTCGGTCTATGTGGGACCGACGCCCAAGGCTGCGGCTTAAAGCGCAAGGCTTGCGAGTCGTTCGCGCTACATCGGCCCGGCGGGCGCGGCTATCTAGTCGCCATGCACGCGCCCGCTGGCCTTTCCCCGCACGAGACCGCCGCCCTCACCCGGCGGATCACCCTGATGTCCGTCGCCACGGCCGGGACCCTAGTGGTCCTGAAGGTGGTGGCCTGGATCGCCTCGGGCTCAGTGGCCCTCTTGGCCTCGGCGGCGGACTCAGGCCTCGACCTCGTAGCCTCGCTGGTGACCTTCTTCGCGGTCCGCTACGCCGCAGAGCCGCCGGACGCCGAGCACCGGTTCGGCCACGGCAAGGCCGAGGCCTTCGCCAGCCTGGTCCAGGCCGGCCTGGTCTTCGCCTCCGCCGCCCTGATCGGCCAGGAGGCCATCCGCCACCTGTATGAACCCCATGCGCTCAGCCAGGGCGGATGGGCCATCGGGGTTATGGTGATCTCGACCGTCATGACCTTCGGCCTGATCAGCGCCCAGACCCAGGTGCTGAAGAAGACCAGCTCCGTGGCCGTCTCCGGCGACCGGGCCCACTACGCCACCGACCTGGCCTCAAACATGATCGCCCTCGTGGGCATCGGCGCCTCGGCCCTGCTGGGCGTCAACGGCCTGGACGCCATCGCCGCCCTGGCGGTCACCGCCCTCTTGCTGTGGGGCGCGATCAGCGTGTTCCGTGAGGCCGCCAACCAGCTGATGGATCGCGAGCTGCCGGAAGCGGACCGCGAGCGGATCATCGAGCTCCTGACCGAAGATCCGCGCCTGACCGACGTCCACCAGCTGCGCACGCGCGCCTCAGGGCCCTACGTCCACATCCAGATGCACGTCGACCTCGACCCGTCCCTGACCCTCGAGGCCGCGCATGCGGTGATGGTCGAGGCCGAGAAGCGGGTCCTGGCCCACTTCCCGTCGGCCGACATCCTGATGCACCCGGACCCGCGGGGCCGCGCCGAGCCCCACGGCGGCGCCTTCGCCGAAGCGCACGGCTAGCTGACGAGAACCACCAGCAGCACCGGCAGGACGCTGCCCGCGGCCAGCAGGCCAAGGGCGAGCTTGCGGCCGCGCGGGATCAACAGGCTGATCCACACCCCGGCGATGGACGATCCGGCCAGGCCGAGGCCGGAGAGGAACAGGATCGCCTTCAGGACGCCCATGGCCGGCGGCTCCTTACGCTCCGGCTCGGCCGCCTTGGGCTTTTCCGGGGCCTTCTGGGCGCTGGCGGCGGGCGCGGGGCGCTTGGGCTTTTCGGCGTAGCGCTGGTGGATGTGCACCTGGGCCAGCTTCTCGACGACCGCGGGCGGCGTGTAGGTCCCGCCCCGCGCCTCATGCAGGTGCAGCACCTGGATCGCCCCGGTCAGGCCGTAGAACAGCAGCAGCGGCGCGAAGAAGACGCTGACATAGAGGTGGATTTTCCGCAGCAGGCGGTTGAGTTGGGCGGGGTTCATGGGGGACTCCAAATCAGGCCATCGCGCGGGGTGCTGCCCCGCCATAGCCCAGCTGGCATTGATCCACCTCAGAATCCCGGCGCCGACCCGCTGTTTCCCGGATCCGCGCCTGAGGGCGAGGCGCCCCTGGAGCCCGCCCGCGCAACGGTGCTAAGCCCGCCTGCGACGCCGCCGCAGGAGATCCGCCATGGAAGGCCCCACCTCGCACTTCTATTTCTCGCAGCGCCTGCGCCTGCACTATGTCGACTGGGGCAATGAGGGCGCGCCACCCCTGCTGCTGGTTCACGGCGGCCGCGACCACTGCCGCAACTGGGACTGGGTCGCCGCTCACTATCGCGACCGATATCACGTCATCGCCCCGGACCTGCGCGGCCACGGCGATTCCGGCTGGGCCATGGGCGGCGGCTATGACACGGCGGCCTATCTCTATGACCTGGCCCAGATCATCCATCAGAAGAAGCTCAGCCCCGTCACCATCATCTCCCATTCCCTGGGGGCCGGGATCGCCCTGAACTATTGCGGCGCCTTCCCCGAGACGGTGGCCAAGATCATCGCCATCGAGGGCCTGGGCCCCTCGCCCAAGATGCTGGCCGAAATCGCCGCGCGGCCCGTCGAAGGCCGCATCCGCGATTGGGTGAAGGAGCGCCGGGAGAACTCGGGCCGCAGCCCGCGCCGCTATGCGACCCTGGACGACGCCACCGCCCGCATGGCCGAAGAGAACCCCCACCTGTCCCCCGAACAGGCCCGTCACCTCACCGTCTATGGCGCGCACCAGAACGAGGACGGCACCTGGTCCTGGAAGTTCGACCCCTACGTCCGCTTCGGCGGCGGGATCGGCGGCCTGTCGCACACCGACCAGCACCATCTGTGGCGCCAGATCACCGCCCCCGTCCTGCTCATGCGCGGCCTGGAGTCCTGGGCCTCCGATCCGGTCGCCGACGGCCGCATCGAGAACTTCAGATGCGCGCGGCTGGTCAATTTCGAGGGCGCCGGCCACTGGGTGCACCACGACAAGCTTCAACAGTTCCTGGCCGAGGCGGACGCGTTTCTGGCGGAATGAGGGGCTGCGCGCGATAAGCCGCACCCCTGAACGCCCTGATTCTGCTCTAAGTAAACGCGAACTTAAGGGGTCTGGGGTTTCCTCAAACTCCCCCCGTGACTGCCGTGTTCATGAGCGAAACTCGAATCCTTTTCCACTTCCCGCTGGACCCCGCCTCGCGCCAGGTGCGCCTGGCCCTGGGCGAGAAGCGGCTGGCCTTCACGGAACAGCCCGTCCGCTACTGGGAGCGTCCGGCCGAGCTGGTGAACCTGAACGCGTCCGGCCTGACCCCGGTCATGCGCGACGGCGACCTGGTGCTGTGCGAGAGCCGGGCGATCCTGGACTATCTGGAAGAGACCTTCCCCGAGCCCGCCCTCCTGGGCCGCGCGCCGTCGGAACGGGCCGAGGCGCGCCGCCTGCTGCAATGGTTCGACCGCAAGTTCGACTACGAGGTCGGCGGCTATCTGCTGCACGAGAAGATGGAAAAGCGCCTGCTGGGCCTGGGCGCGCCGGACCTGGCCAGCCTGCGCCAGGGCCGCGAGGCGCTGCGCGCCCACATGATCTATATCGAGGGCCTGGTCAGCCAGCGCGACTGGCTGGCGGGCAGCCGAATGTCGCTGGCCGACTTCGCCGCCGCCGCCCACCTGTCGGTGATCGACTATTTCGGCGACGTGCCCTGGAACGACTTTCCGGGGGTCAAAACCTGGTACATGAAGCTGAAGTCCCGCCCGGCCTTCCGCCCGATCCTGGCCGACCGCTGGCCGGGCCTCGCGCCGGCGGCCCACTATGACGACCTCGACTTCTGAGCTGATCCGCGCCCGGGCCGCCGAGCTCGGCTTCGACGCCTGCCGCTTCGCCGAGGTGGAGAGCCCCTGGCCGGCGGGCGCCCGACTGGCCGCGTTCGTCGAGGCCGGCCGCCACGGCGAGATGGCCTGGATGGCGGACACCCTGGAACGCCGGTCTCATCCCCGCGCCATGTGGCCGGGCGCGCGTTCGGCGATCCTCTTAGGCGTCAACTACGGCCCCGAGCGCGATCCGCTCGAAGCCCTGAAGAACCCCACCCGCGCCGCCATCTCGGCCTACGCCCAGGGCGACGACTACCACGACCTGATCAAGGGCCGGCTGAAACAGCTGGGCTCCTTGATCGCCGGCCGGCTGGGCGGTGAGCTGAAGGTCTTTGTCGACACCGCCCCCCTGATGGAAAAGCCGCTGGCCCAGCGCGCCGGCCTCGGCTGGCAGGGCAAGCACACCAACCTGGTCAGCCGCGAGTTTGGCTCCTGGCTGTTCCTGGGCGCCATTCTGACCGAACTTGTCCTGCCCCCCGACGAGCCGGGCCAGGACCACTGCGGCCAATGCCGGGCCTGCCTGGACATCTGCCCGACAAGCGCCTTCCCCGCGCCCTACCAGCTCGATGCGCGGCGCTGCATTTCCTACCTGACCATCGAGCTGAAGGGGCCGATCCCGGCGGAGTTCCGGCCCCACCTGGGCAACCGCATCTATGGGTGCGACGACTGCCTGGCGGTCTGTCCCTGGAACAAGTTCGCCCAGACCGCCCGCGAGCAGCGGCTACAGGCCCGCGACGCCCTGGTCTCGCCGAGCCTCGCCGAGCTTGCCGCCCTGGACGACGCCGCCTTCCGCGCCCTCTTCACCAAGAGCCCGGTCAAGCGCATCGGCCGCGACCGGTTCGCGCGCAACGTCCTCTACGCCATCGGCAATTCGGGGGACCCGAGCCTCGCCGAAGCGGCCAAGCCGCACCTCGCCGACCCCAACCCAATAGTCCGCGGCGCCGCCGTCTGGGCCCTGTCGCGGTTGCTGGATGGGGAGGCTTTTGGGGCGTTGAGAGCAGCGACGGACGAGGAAGACCCCGCCGTTCTCGCAGAGTGGAACACCCCCTAGATGTCATCCCGGAAAGCGCGCAGCGCTTGTCCGGGACCCATACGCGCGGGGTCTGCAGGCAAGATCGGTGTCTATGGGTCCCGATCTTCGGCTGCGCCGAAGCCGGGATGACACCGCAGCCTCGTCACGCGCTCTGCCACCCCGGCGTCCCTTCGGAGGCCTGGGCGCGCTTGGCGGTCTGGAAGCCTGCGCGGGCCTGCAGCCGGTCCCAGTAGGCGGCGATGTGCGGGCCGAACCGCTCCGACAGGCCAAGCGTCTCCGCCAACAGCAGGGCGTAGCCCACCGAGATATCCGCGCCCGTGAAGCGGCCGGCGCAGTACCAGCCGCCTTCGGGGACGATCTCATTGAGGATCTTCAGGCGCGAGGCGAACCAGCGGCCATAGTCCTCGGCCACCTGCGGATTGCGCCGTTCCCTGGGCTCCAGCCGGGTGTAGCGAAGCACCAGGGTCTGGGGAAAGGTGAGCGTCGCCTCGCCGAAGTGCAGACCGTTCAGCCAGGCGCCATAGGCCGGATCGCCCGGCTCCACCGACAGCACGCTCGGCCCCTCGCGGGTCGCCAGGTACTGCACGATAGCCGCGGACTCAGTCATCCGCGTGGTCCCGTCCACCAGGAGCGGAATGGTCCCCAGCGGGTTCTCGGCCAGGTATTCGGGCTGCCGGATCCGGGGCGGAAACGGCAGCAGCTTCAGCTCATAGGGAAGGCCCAGCTCCTCCAGCGCCCAGAGGGCGCGGAAGGAGCGGGCGTCGGCGCAATGCCAGAGGGTCAGCATGGGCTAGTCGGCGTAGACCGCCGCGCGCTTCTGCATGTTGGACATCACCGCCTCGACCTGGTTGGGCGAGGAGATCAGCGCCGTCTGCTCGACGCTCTCGGCCTCCAGCAGGGCGTGCTGCGTGGCGTGGGCCTGCAGCTCGAACAGGCGCTTGGCGGCGCGGATGGCGGTCGGGCTCTTGCCGGCGATCTCGTTGGCCAGCTTCAGGGCCTCAGCCAGCGGATCCGCCGTGACCTTGGTCGCCACGCCGATGCGGCCGGCTTCCTCGCCGTCGAAGATGCGGCCGGTATAGGTCAGCTCGCGGGCGATATCGTCGCGGATCATGCCCTTCATCAGCACCATGCCGGCCATGTCGGGCACCAGACCCCACTTGATCTCCATGACCGCCATCTTGGTGTCCGGGGCCACGATGCGGATGTCCGGGGCGATGGCCAGCTGGAAGCCGCCGCCGAAGGCCACGCCGTGGATGGCGCCGATCACCGGCACCGGCTGTTCGCGCCACACCATCACCGCGTGCTGGGCGTGGTTGGAACCACCCGCCGTGCGGTTCGGGGTCACCAGGGAGCCGCCGGCCGAGCTTTCGCCCGCCTTGCGCTCGCCCGACGCCATCTTGCCGAAGTTGCTCATGTCCAGGCCGGCGCAGAAGGCGCGGCCTTCGCCGGACAGGACGATGGCGCGCAGGCCCGCGGTGGACTTCAGCTTCTCGCCGGTCTCCACCAGGGCGGCGAACATCGCCGGATCCAGGGCGTTCATCTTGTCGCTGCGGACCAGACGGACGTCGGCCACGCCGTTGGTGATCTCAACCTTGATGCGCTCTTCCATGAGGGTCTCCTTGAATGTCTAGGCCTGCGGGACGGCGATGAAGCCGACGCGCGGGAAATGCAGGTTCAGCCGCCCGAGATCGGGCGTGTCGCGGGAAATGATCAGGCGGTCGGGGCGCGCGGCCACCACCGTCCCGGTGATGGGATCCTTGCCGTAGTCGTCGGCCATGACCACCACCGCCTGGCCGACCGTCAAGGGATCGGCGGGATCGTGGGCGGGCGCGGTCGCGGGCTCGGCGGCCTTGGCGACGGTCAGGGCCTCAGGCCCGGTCATTTCGGTCCGGGTCCCGTGACCCAGGGCCCGCATGCGCTCGCGCCAGCCGCCCAGGCGCTCCAGCCCAGCGGTCAGCTCGGCATAGGTCTTGGGCAGGGCGCCGCCCAGCCACCAGATGTTCATATAGGCCGAGACGTCCGACAGGCCGGGCGCGTCGCCGGCGAGGAAGGGCTGGCCCGCCAGGCCCTGGTCGATCCAGGCGGCCATGGAGCGCCACTGGACCTTCATGATCGGCGCGGCCTTGGCCATGCCGTCGACATCGAACGGGCGGCCCGAGAGCTTCTCACGGTCGGCGATGAAGTCCTTGGGCGTCAGGTGGCCCATCTCGCCGAAGATCACCGGCACGGTGGCGCCGAAGAACAGCCGGTCGGCCCAGATGTTGGCGCCCCAGGCGGGCCCCGAGACCGTCGCCGGCGTGGGCGCGCGGGCCTCGATCTCGGCCAGGATCACCTGGCTGTCGCAATAGATGTCGGCCCCGATCTGCATCACCGGCGCCTTGCGGTAGCCGCCGGTCAGGGGCGTCAGGTCCGGCTTGGGCATCATGTTCGGCGTCTGCACCGAGCGCCAGGCCAGGCCCTTCAGACCGAACATCACCCGCACCTTCTCGGAGAAGGGCGAGGGGTCATAGTGGTGCAGAATGAAGTCGCTCACGGTCGTCCTCCCGACCGGCT
>Ga0116141_10004793_pt1 | contig 11351 bp, 10 predicted proteins | sample AD_UKC097_MetaG_FD_89744 | JGI IMG/M metagenome (GOLD analysis project Ga0116141, IMG submission 89744) | Active sludge microbial communities of municipal wastewater-treating anaerobic digesters from USA - AD_UKC097_MetaG | ecosystem: Engineered > Bioreactor > Anaerobic > Digestate | place: USA... | reverse complement strand
GAGAGCTCGCTAAGCGAGATCCCGTGCTTGCTGCTTATTTCCTGTTTTATTTCCTCATAGGCCATGTGTTTTGCACCTTTGGGGGGACGTATTATTCTTCCATACGTCCTCATAGCAATTTGGCAACTTATGATTAAAGGGGTTTAGAGGGCGGTTTAGGAGTTTAGGAGAATTGTGCAATTATTATTTTGAAGTTAATTATTAATTTTAGGGACGGAAGTAAATATATTTTAATTACAGCATTTGCAATAAGAAAAGATTGAAAGGAAAACAAGAGGGTTAATAATGGAAAAAATCAGTCATAGAAAATATTAGGAACTGAAGACTCAATTTCTTTTGATTTACAATTTGGGCACCTTGGGGGCGCATCAAAAGTAAAATTACCTCCGCACTCGCATTTACCAGCAAACTCTTCGACCAATCTGTTATACTCGCTTTGAGGTATTGGATCCCCAGGATAGTGCTCTTGCACATATTTATCATGCCCCATAGTTGCCACGCAGTAAGGAACGTCAAGCCCTTTTATGTATTTTAAGTGGGTTTCACCTAGCTTATCGAATGATACACTTTTTCCCTTGCCGCATTTGTCGCAGTGCAAGAGATGAAAATAGAATCCGCCGCCCTCATCTGCTTCATACTTTGCCCCACAGTTCTTGCATATAACATCATACCTGGCTCCCATGCCTAATTTGAAATGTTAATACTATTTATTCTTAACTGAAAAAATAAAAGGCCCGGTAGGGGGTAGATTAGGAGTGTGAGTAGCTACATCCCGGGCCTAAACAAGTCTAGCCTTGACAATATTAAGGGCTAATCCTAGGGAGTTTGTATTTAATATTTAGTCATATAGGCCCTTAAGATATTATTGTATAAACATCATTGAATTTTTGATAAGATATTTTCAATCATTTCCGATTAAACTTTCTATTTATAATTCAATATTTTATCCAGCTAAACTACGAGGGCAGCACAAAAATCAAAATAGAAAGGTTAATAAACAATTTAAATCAGGTTTCATTGGTGAGGCAATGGAAGAAGAAGACATCGATAATGTAGTTGTTCAGGGAGAGCCATCACCTGAAGAGATTGCAGAGAGTGATAGAGAAGGCATCAGAATTGCAGCAAAAGAAGTAAACTATGATCTTACGCCTGCAGAGATAGAGGACATCAGAAAGGCTATGCTAAAATCTTTGATACTAAAAATAGTTGCAGCCAACTCACTAGTCCCGGATAATGTAAAAGAAGACGACTTTGAGACTATTCTCGCGCTATACACAAACGTACTATCAAACATGCTCAAAAAATAATATTCTTTTTATTTACTTTCTAAGGCTTTTACTTAAATTTCACATGCCTTTATTGGAAGGTATTTATTTTAATTAATTTATAAAAAACTAGTGCTAAATATTTATATTGAGTAAAGAATATATACTACTAAATAATAATTATTTTTTAAGAACTTTCAAATCATTCATTAAACCTTTCTAAATCTAATATTCAGGGTGTATATATGGCCATTGAAAAATTAGATGTCCCGGATAAAGCTATAGTTGAAGCACTAGACTATGCTCAAAAATCAATTAATTTTACTTATGACCGAATGGGGTTCAAAGGAGATTTGCTGAGAAGAGTAAAAAATATTGTAAAGGGTATAATTTCAGAAGGGGCCTTTCAAAAATGGTTAATTGATAATAAGATAAATTATGAGTATAGGCCGACTCACTTTACAGAGACTGATAAAAGTGACATCTTAATTAAAAACAATAAAATTGACATGAAAAATTTCTATGTTGATAAATCATTTAAAAAATACAGTCTTGAAGATCTTTACAAATGCTCTGCTCTAGTTCCAGTTGATCAGTTAAATAGTAATCATAGGATGAAAATGACGGATATATACACCTTTTTCGCAGTATTTGGAACAGAATCTTATAGGCCCTATTATAAACAAAAGCCATTGTATACCAATATAATATCTAGAGATTCTTTATTTAATAATTACTATCTTAATAGAAAAGAGCTAGGGAGCATTGAATTCTATTTGAAGGATGGACAATCTCAATTTCAATTCAATGTTTGTGGTCAAAATTCTAATGCAGAAACTGAAATCGAAGAAATTGTAATAACGACTTTCCCCAAAAAAGTTAAAACTAAATTTTATTCCTTGCTTTATCTTAACAGTCTTAATAGGCCAACTTCAGATGTTTTGTACAGGATTAATGATACTGTTTGTGGAATTGCAAATGTCGGTAGTTGGGGAGATATAATGATATATGAACCTGAAGTTTATTTCCTTGGTTGGTTACCCAAATCTGAATTTAAGAAAAAGGCAACAATATTACCGAGTGGCGGGTCCTGTTTTCAATATGGTAGGACCTTTACCGATAATTATGAAGTTACCCCATTATCAAAATTAAATAGTCCTAAATCTTTTATAGAATTCGCAAGGTGACAAAGATGATTGATTCTAAAGATATTATAAAAACTGGCGTTAAAACGGATTGGATAGAACTTGGACTAGAATATGCTCTGAAATCATGGACATATACCTACAATAGAATGGGTAGTGGGAACCCCTATTCTCGAATTGAAAAAATAATTCTTGGCTTGATGGCAGAAAATGCATTCATTGACTATTTAAAAAAAAATAATATTGAATATGATGAACTTGGAAAGACTATGTGGTATCAGAAGGATTTGTACGATGTTGGAATTGGAAAATATAGAACAGATGTAAAATCAAATCACATAAATTTTGGCGCCCTTAGAGGACTAAAAAAAATAAACGAAATAGATCTAAAGAGTATTGAAGAGAATGATTTTTCATGGTTTCTTGATTGTACTGCTCTTGTACCATTAGACCAAATAAGTAAAAAGACAGAACGTAAAGAAAAAATATACATTTTTCCTTTTTCAGAAGGTAAAACTAAAGCCAAATCATCGGAATCTAAAGGTGCAATAGTACATGCTTTCTGGGATTATGACTGGCTAAAAAAATCAGATTATAAGGATAGTCCTCAATTAGGTAGGTTAATTTTTGAGTTCAATAACGATAATGCTAACACTGAAGAATTTAAAATAATTATTTACGGCACAACTGAGCCCAAAAAATTCGTGAGAGAAACAGTATCCATCAGACCAGGTAAGAAAACTTTAACTTCAAATTCATTTTACCAAGTTTTTTCCCTTCGACTTTTATTACCTGATATACCATTTGGATTTGGAAATTTAAAAATTATAACGGCCACTAGACTTATTGAGACTGTATGTGGATCTTTTGGATTCAAAAATCATAGGGAAGACGAAGAGTTAATCCTTGATTATAATAACTGGCATGAGGTATATTGTTATAATCCAAACGTTTATTTAACTGGTTACATTAACGAAAGAGATTTTAGAGTCAAAGGAAAAAAATACCCACGGTTTTCTAAAAATATAAAACAATATCCAGAGACTAAAGTCGATAATCTAGGGATTGATGTAAAAAAATTATCCCCATTGAGTGAATTAGAGGATATTTAATGATAATTGACTTATGGAGTGATCTTGGTAATAAGCAGCAAGAAGAAGCGATATTACATGATCTCGGGCCATGTTTAATAATTGCAGGGCCAGGTTCTGGAAAAACAAAAGTAATGATTCGAAGATATCTAAATCTTGTTCTTAATCATAATATAAAACCAGGAAACATATTATTAACAACTTTCACGGAAAAGGCCGCAGAAGAATTAATTAAAAAAGTTACAAATGGGCTAAAAAAACATGGTTATCCAATAGAAAATGAAGAGCTGAATATTGGAACAATCCATTCCTTTTGCGCTAAGTTTCTAAAGAAATATTTAGATGCATTCCCAGATGATCTAACTAAGATTTTATCTAAAGGATTTAGAATATTAAATGAAGAAGAGCAATTACTTTTTATCTACCAAAACCTTACATCATTTGGTACCATTACTATAGACGAAATACAAGCTGGAAAGGGATGGCAACATGCAATAAAACTATCCACCTTTTTCAATAAATGTACAGAAGAAGGGGTTACCTGGGATAAAATCCAATCATTTGTAGATGGACTAAATGATGAAGATAAGAATAAAGATAAATTATGGTTATTTGGATATGGATTTGAAATCTATGAAGAGTTACTAAAAGAGCATAATGTTTTAGATTTTTCTCATCTTCAAACAAAATTTTTTGAAGTGCTGAACACTCAGGAGCACATATTAAAAGATGTTAGGAATACTGTCCAATATTTGATGATTGATGAGTTTCAAGATACAAATTACATTCAGTTGAAAATATTTAAATTAATAAGTGAATTACATAAAAACATAATGGTAGTTGGGGACGATGATCAATCAATTTACAGATTTAGAGGTGCAGTCGTAGAAAACATATTAGGATTTGAAAAGTATGTAAAAGAAAAATGGTGTATCAATAATTTTAAACCTATATACTTATCAAAAAATTTCCGTTCAACACCAATGATTGTAAAAAATAGCATGGCCTTAATTAGAAGGAATAGTCATAGATTTGAGAAAAAATTAGAAGCACATAAAACAGATAACGAGTATCAATATCCTTTTTGGATACATGGATGTACAGACCAAGAAGAAGCTCAGTTAGTAGCAAATTACATTCATTGTCTTATTGAAAATAATATTGTAGATTGTTATAGTGATATTGGCATTCTATTTCGTAGCGTAGGAAACCATGCAACTCATTACATAGATGTTTTTGATAGGGAAAAAATACCTGTTGATATAAGAGGGGGTAATGATTTTTTATATGATCCTCTTGTAAAGGGTATTTTAGGCCTATTTTGGGGAATCTATATATCAAAGGATTCTATCGTCACAGAAAAAAATGAAAAATTAATCAATAATCCAGCTCTAAATTTATCTTTAGAAACAGAAAAAAATATATCGGAGCTTGAACAGGCAATTGTAGAATTAGATTATGATGAAATACAGAAAATAATAAATAATCAAAATGATTTAAAAAAAATAAGAAAATTACTTGATATTCACTTAAAACTTCCTCAGTATAGGAGCGTTTTAGATCTATTTTATGATATACTCAAAGTAGATGATCTATTACACAAACTAATTTCTGATAACAATCCTTCATCTATAGCAAGAATGAGGGGCATCTCTCAACTATCAAGATATATATTTGATTTTGATAATTATAGCGGAGGAGAATCCCACCCATCAGAATTTTTAAGATATATCTTTGCTCTTGATAGTTCACAAAATATTGGTCTAGAAAGAGAAAAAGTAAAAGATGCTGTTTCATTATATACTATTCACCAAGCAAAAGGTCTTGAGTGGCCAATAGTGATTATTGGGAATGCCATAGATAGAAAGCCAAAAAATACAATAAACTTAGAGGATTTATTATATCCCATATATGAGCGCGATGAGGTAATTGAGCCCTCTCTCGCTGATGAAATGGAAAATCGGCGAGTTTATTATGTTGCAATGACTAGAGCAAAAGAGGCTCTTGGATTTGCAACATGCAAAAAATTTGGAGAAACAAAGCTAGAACGAGATGTAATCCCGTATATGAAAGAACTATCCAATAATCTATCGGATTTTTATAAAATAACAGACGAAGGATGGCATATACCTCTTTATAAAATAAGAAGTATTCAAAAAGAAGAAGATATTGAAAAGAAAATTATTTCGTTTACACAGTTAAGCACCTATTTAATATGCCCAAAACAATATCTACTATTAAGAGAAATTAATTTTGCCACAGTTCAGATTGGTCAGTTCAGATTTGGTTCCAATATCCATGGGGCGTTAGAAGACATACATAAAACTTATAGAAACGGTGGAGAAATATCTGAATCTGAATTAAAGTCAATATTTGACACAAACTGGATATCTTTTGGCTTTAGAAGTCCAAGTGTTGAAGAGAATTTTAAGAAAGGTGCTTGGAAGCTCATTCAAGAATATTTTAAAAATCCAGATTATTATGCAAAATTTAAACGAACGTGCGATGTGGAAAAGCCTTTTACTATTGAACTTGATAATTGTTTTTTGTCAGGAAGAATAGATCTAATTAATAAATTAGATAATAACGAGTTTGAAGTAGTAGATTTTAAAGTCGGAACTTCAAATGATAATACAAAACTGCACAAGTTACAATTACAAGTATATGCTTTAGCATCACAAGAGATGGGCATGAAAGTAGGAAATATGGCTATAAGATATATTTCTAATAACGTTTGGCATGATTTTCAAATAAAACAAGATGAAATTGAAGAAACTAAAAAATTGATTGAATTAGTTGTCAATAAAATAAATAACAATGAATTTGATAGAAATCCAGGAGAACATTGCAATGATTGCGCGTTTAAACAATATTGCATTTAGAATAGAAAAAATGAGCAATTAATGGATTTATTCTTTTCTGAAATTAAGACAATACTGATGTGATGTATTACTTACCCAAGCATTTTTGTACCCATATGGGGCTAAGTTAACATCATCCTGGCACCATATTTTTTCATCTTTCAATTTTATGAAGTCGTTTAATTTTTTGGATAGGTCCCAAGCCAAGGGGTATATAGTCCCTCCTTTTTTCACATTTTTTACAATAATAGTCATGTACCCTTTTGGCTTAAGTTTATCTGCAACTCCACGGTAAATCTCAACAAGTTCATTTACAAATTTTTCATAATCGTGGATGTTCCCTACATCTTCTTCGTCATCAGAATAGTAAATATCTAGACCATCTTCTTCTCTTTGCTTTTGTGTTTCAAATCCCTTTTCTTTTAACATGTTCCAATAAGGAGGCGAAGTAATAGCATAATCTATTTGGGGTAAGTCCATTTCTGGAATTTTCTTTGAGTTACCCCTAATAACCTTAAATTGAAGATTTATTCCTTCACCAGAAGATAATTTAGACTGCGAAACAATGTTATTTATCCTTTCTTTAGCTATATTTGCATATTTATCTTGCAGCTCAATTCCGATTCCACTTCTACCACACTCTGCACAAGCAACTAATGTACTACCTGTTCCTAGCATTGGGTCAAGAACTATTTCCCCTGGTTTTGTAAAAAATTGAACAAAATCAGATACAAGTTCTTCAGGATATTTTGCCGGGTGTAATTTTACATTTTCTTTTCTAGGTCTTGGTCTTAATATAAACCAACTTTTCTGAAAAATTAACCATTCTCTGCTAGTTAGATTATTCAATTTATTGTCTTTATGATATTTAGAGCCATCTGAGTAAATAATTTCATTTTCATTTTCTTCAGATATTTTCTTGTTAATTATTTCTACATAATTATAGGTATAATCACAAAGTACTTCCCAATCTTTATCCATATTAGCTCTCTCGTCGTTGAATTAATGATTTGATTTTATAAGGATTGTCAGTAGAATTAAAGTTCTTCTCTTATCTCCTTAATTCTTTCAAGAATTCTGCACATAAAACCCGTTTCAATTACTTCGGCCAATAAACCTTCTACCACTTCATTTTGTTTTAGAATAGTTGTAAGTAATTTTCTTATTTCTTCTAAATTCACTTTATATAATGATTTTTTGTCGAGAGAATATTTAGCAGCTTTTCTTGCACCTTTAGTCCATCTAAAATTTGTAATAAAGTTCTGATTGTAAAGCTCTTTTTCAAACTCAATTACTTTATCAGAATATTTATAGTAAGGAAATTGAAAAAGTTCATTAGGATTCTTATTTGAATCAATAAATTCATAGAAATTATTAGATCGATTTTGAAAATAAGGAAGGTATTCTAGAATCTTGTCTAAGTTTTCTTTTGTTAATGGAACTGATTCATCTACTTGTTTCATAAGGTGCCTTATTTATGGGCATATATATTTTTAATCGTCCTAAAATTTAACTCAATGATATTAAAAAATAAAGAAACTTATATAAATCTTTGAAAATAATAATAGACATAAACTGTTTGGAGTGATTTTCATTTCAACTGGAAATAATTTCTGTGATAATTGTGGTTTTAAGATCTCTGAAAAAGCAAATTTTTGCCAAAACTGCGGGAATAAAATAGTAAAAAATAATGAAATAAATAAATCTTCCAACTCGAATATTTTAGAAAAAAATACTTATTATAACCCTCACGTCAATATTGAGGCATATTTTTTACGAGGTATTATGTACTTTAAAAAAGGCATGTATGATGAAGCCATTGCCGAATATAACAAATTAATTCAGATAGATCCTAATAACTCGGGAGCTTATATATCCAGAGGCTGCATATATTATGAGAAGGGTATGTATGACGAAGCAATAAATGATTACACCAAAGCTAAGGAAATTGATTCTGATAATCCCATGATCGACATTTCATTTAGCCTTGCTTACCAAGCCAGAGGGGAAGCCTACCTAAGAAAGTGTATGTACGAACAGGCCTTAAATGATTTTAACAAATCAATAGAATTGGATTCTGATAATATACAGGCGTATGCGGGTCGATTACCTTGCCATTCTTTCTATGGGAATAGGAAAAATCTACTTAATGACATAGATACAATCATAAAAATTAATCCTAGTTTTGAAACAGGGTATCTTTTCAGGGGGACTTATTACGCGGAAGAAGGGGATTTCGACAAGGCCATTGGCGATTATAATAAGGCAATAGAACTTGGGCCAAATTTTTTCCTGGCCTATAATGGCAGGGGGATTTTGTATTTTCATAAAGGAATGTATGAAGAGGCGAAAAAAGATTTTAGCAAAGCGATAGAAATTAATCCAAATTTTGTTGAACCGTACCTATATCTTAGTGAGATTTATAAGAATAAAAATCAGAAAGAACTGGCTTTGGAACAGTACAACAAAATACTAGAATTGGTAAAAAATTATCCTCCACACTATTTCAATCGAGGACAAATCTACTGGGATTTGGGAAAATTTGATTTGGCCATAGATGATTTTAACAAAGCCATAGAACTTGATTCGACTCAATATGATTATTTCGTCAGGAGGGGCATTGCTTATTCAGAAATGAAAGAATATGACCTGGCATTAAGAGATTATACCAAAGCTATTGAAATTGAACCCGATAATTTTTGGGGTTACGAGCAAAGAAGCAAGATTTATACTATCTTAGAGAAATATAATAATGCCATTGAGGACAATAGTAAAATAATTGAGCTTATGCCATTTTTACCTGATGCTTATTACGCCAGGGGAATATTATATAGGATTAAAGGAATGAAATTAGAGGCTCAAAGGGATTTTAACAAGGCAGAAAAGCTTGGATTTACTTTCTATGATCGAGATGTTACTAAATTTCGTTGCTCAAACTGTGATCGAAGAGAAACAGAGGACAATAAGTTGTTTCACATGAATGATGGAGAATACATATGCTCATACTGCATCGAAGAATATAATGCTACAAGGGAGCCTGATGATGATTGATCAGAGACATGTTGGTATACCAAACATTAATCTCACCAGATAACCTTATCCTTTTTCTTCCTACATTTCTTACAAACTAAAAAAGTCTTCTCAGTTTTTGGTTCATAGCAGTAGTTAGCCACCAGCTCAATTGGCCTAGCTAGTACGACCCCGCACCTAGCACAGTAGTATTCCCTCATGCCTTCATGATCCATGCAACTTCGTAATACTTCGGCCTGTTGTTGAAAGTGGCCCCTCTTGTAACCTGGACAAAACTCTGACCATCTGCATACAGTCCAGTTGTCCCTATTGTTATTGAGTGTGCTCCGCCAGTTGTGCCAGGCTCTGTCGTGCTAGTTGTTATTCCCTGAAGGAACCTGTCTATTAGATTCGGCGTCCCGTTGTTCCCGTCGCAAAGTAGCCATCCAGATGGAATGCTACCAAGAGCACCAGACCATGCAACTATAATGCCCGGAGGGACATACGACGGCAATCCGGAAGTGACGTTTGTCACTGAAGTTATCGAGCTTGCCCCTGCAACTACTGTCGCCAGAAGTATTGCATCGGTTGGTACTGTTGCGGATGTGGATATAGTGAGCCAGTTTGATCCGTTATCAGAATGCAGGTAAACATAATTTGTGCTGCTTGCTGTTGCGGTGAGAGTCTCAATTGCGCTTGATACTACCTGGAACATGCCGTTATTTGCATCCTTCACATATGCCACGCCTGATGCAACATTGACGGTTAGGCCGGTAGATGCAGAAACTGTAAATCCGGTCTTTATGCCTTCAGAGAAGAAATCCCCGAAGTACTGCCTGAAATCGGCCGAACTTATGTCCTGCCCGGCCGATACTTTTTTGGTAAATGCCATAAGATCATCCTAGAATTCAATCACATAATAAACGGTCATGGTCTTTGTATTGTCAAAGGTCTTTGTCGGCGAGATTAGCGAGTGGGTGAGAAGATCAGTCTCGTTTGCTGCATAGAGGCCGAGCTCAGCCCATACCCCGTAATAGCCCGCCTCGGTGCTGTCAAAATAATAGGTCGATTCGGCCTTGTTAGAGTATGTGTCGTTGTGCAGGCTGTTCGGCACATAGGATTTCAAAGACCCTAGCCGTGTGGTCAGCGCTTGGTCTGTTGCAAGAGGCGTAGTGCTCCCTGTGCCGATTGCAAGCTTTCCGATAACGTGCTTATCAGAATCATAGTCGCCTGTAAGCACATCAGCAAGCGCTGCCTTCAGTATGTTGGTGATAAGATTCTTTTGCCACGGCCCCTGTATGATCCTGTCCCTCTCGATATTGTACTCGTCGATCCTGAACTTCCCCAGGTAGGGGGCCTTATCCCCTCTAATAAGTTCTGTTATGTCCATTTGCTCACGTCCCATTTGGATTTGCCATCATCAAACTTTGCAGTGTAGCTTGTTGAATTATCAATGATTATTTCTCCCAGCGTGATAGTTTCTGTTTCAGTTGTTTCCTTGTAATCTGTTGAGGTCTCCTGTGACTGGAGGACGTTCTCAACCTTCAATCTCCTAAGCTCTGCAAAGAGATTTGCAAACGCCGAGTAGAAGTCCTCTGCACTGGTGCATTCCAATCTCACCGTGGATATCTGGGGCTCATTTATCTCATAGGTGACGGATAGGATAGTCTGGTCATCAAGAGTAACACCAGGGATTGTTATTGAGACGACCTCGCCAGCTTTCATCCTTTTTCCCGGAGGATTTATCATAAGTTTTGAAGAGTTTTCCAGAGCATATTCTATGATCTTCTGCTGTGCCAGCATGAGTGCTGTGTCAGTGTCCTTAATTGAAAGGTCGACTATCGGGATATCAGTGTAGCTGTCGAACATCCTTTCGCCAGATGCATTCTTGACTATCTGCACCCCATAGTAAGTCTTGAAGGCCATCTTCCCAGTGGCGTTAGTCCATGCCAGTCCATCGGTAGAATATTTGTGCCCGTT
>Ga0116141_10004792_pt1 | contig 11351 bp, 9 predicted proteins | sample AD_UKC097_MetaG_FD_89744 | JGI IMG/M metagenome (GOLD analysis project Ga0116141, IMG submission 89744) | Active sludge microbial communities of municipal wastewater-treating anaerobic digesters from USA - AD_UKC097_MetaG | ecosystem: Engineered > Bioreactor > Anaerobic > Digestate | place: USA... | reverse complement strand
TTTGGCTCCCGCTTGAGAAGAATAACTTATAGTTGGTATTCCAAGTGGTCGTACCGTTGTTTCGAATCCGCCACGTTTTTGTAAATGAGCTTCCCGGAGCGATATAAGATCCATCCGGGACGGTGACATCGGCAATGAAAGATGCACATAATGACGGTTGCGGGGGGACATAATAGTTGCAACAACAATTATTCCATCCGCAGTTACACTGGTTCCAATTGCCGCAATTGTTTGGCCATGAATATTGGGTTGATCCGCTGGCATATGCCGCCCCAAAGCCTGCAAGCGAAATCACAACAACGGCGAAAATGATAATCAGATTTCTTTTTGACACGCAAACCTCCTTTTCGAAATATTTCCAATTCAACAATCCGAACTGAATACGGATTAAGGTGCAAGTTTTATACTGATTTCCTTTTATTTGATTTACTCGTCTTTCTTGCTGATCAATCTGCCTGAAAGAGCTATTCTAAGAACGTCTTAATCGACCCAAATGTTCCAAAACCGGATCGGAATAAAAAAAGGACTCTTTTTAAAAAAGAGCCCGACGAATAAAATGGAAAAATCTTAGATTACGCCATAACAAAACATGGCTCACCGTAAAGCTGTTCATGAACTTTTTCGAAAAGATTGCGAAACCGAACGTCACTTGACAGCAAAGAAGCAACACGCTCGCAACCGTGAATCACAGTTGAATGATCTCTTCCTCCCAATTCCTTGCCGATTTGGGGTAGCGAAAGATTTTCTTCATTCCGTAAGAGGAACATGACCACTTGTCGAGATAAAGCGACATTTTTACATCGGTCTCTACTTAATATTTTTTCGGTCGGTACTCCGAAAACCTTTGAAACGACATTCAGAATCTGTTCAAGCGGTGTGGCATTTTGTTGGGGCAACAATTCCCCCAATGACATTAAGACTAAATCCTTATCCAAAGTTTTTCCGCACAAATCTGAAACAGCTAAAACCCGATTCAAAGCTCCTTCCAGTTCACGAACATTGTTCGGAAATTGCCTGGCAATCATTTCAAGAATATCTCTGGGTATGCTTTTGCCTACTTTTTCGGCTCTTACAGATAAAATTGCGATTCGGGTTTCCAAATCCGGAGTTTGCATATCGACCGTCAAGCCCCATTCAAAACGCGATCTCATCCGTTCATCCAATGTCGACATGGATTTCGGAGAACGATCGGAAGTGATAATGATCTGTTTATCCTGCTGATACAACGTATTGAAGGTATGGAAGAAAGCTTCCTGTGTGCTTTCTTTTCCGATGATGAATTGAATATCATCAATCAGCAATACATCAATGTTGCGATATTTCTCTCGGAAAGCCGTATTCTCATGTCGTTGAATCGAGTTGATAAAATCGTTGGTGAATTCTTCGGATGAGACATATAACACCGCTTTATTTTGATTCCGAATGATTTCATTTCCGATCGCATGGAGCAAATGCGTTTTCCCCAATCCGACTCCGCTGTAAATAAATAACGGGTTGTAAGCCGTCGCCGGCATTGCCGCGACAGCCCGTGAAGCCGCATAGGCAAGATTGTTGGACGGACCGACAATAAAATTATCAAAAGTATACCGGGGATTGATAGCCCCTTCCCGACAGACGGATTGAGATGCGGAAACCGTCGTGACAGCGGGTTGCGATAAAACCGTTTTTTCTTCCCGAATGGCATTAACATTCGATTCCAATACAAATTGGACAAATTGCTGCCCCTCCATTATTCCGGAAAGAATTCGAATCACCGTTTCTGTTAATCGTTGTTCTAACCAATCTCTTGTAAAGGTATTCGGAACGCTGATAAAAAAAGTATTGTTTTCATACTTAACAAATTCCGATTTTCCCATTAAAGTCGAAAAGGTTTGCTTATCCATCGTTATCTTCAGTTGGCCGATGGCTGCTTCCCACGCTTTTTCGGGGGTTATTTTATAAGTAGTTATCTTTGTTTCGTCAGTTTGAGCCATTTTTTTACCATATAGAGACAATAAAACCACAATGTTACTTGTCTTGTGGCCGAAATTGTATAAAAAATATTTATGATTAAGTTCCAAAGAACTTATTATTGAGCTTGGTTCGAAATGTTTGCTTGTTTATCGAACTGAATTTATTCTAACATTAAGGTCTTCTTAATATTACCGAAAAACAACTTAAAAAAATCGAATTCTTTAAGGTTGATCAACCTTAAAGAAACTTCATCGCATTCCGAAATTATGCGTGTTTCGATCGATTCGCTTCTTTACTTTGGATATCATCAGCAAAATTTTCTCGTATTCAGACAAGAAATCAGCTGAGGATTAATTCGCATAAATATTAGAACGTCTATTCAAATCAAAAAAATTTTAAGAATTACAAAGTGAATTGAAACAAATAATTGCCAGAAATTCGAATTAGCAAAAATCATTATCCGATCATCCGGGCTACAGTATTTCCCATCCTTACCGCATAATTCATTCCCCGATCCCAAGGGTAAATTTGGCTCATGGATGCTAAATATAACCCGTTAATCGGAGTCTCTATGGACGGAATGTGTTCGGATTGATTGATAAAAGGAATCGGTTGAGCATATTTTGCCGAGAATTTCCAACTGTTTATAACCCAATCCTCTTCAAAATTCGGGTTAATTTTTTTAAGTCCGGGTAAAACCCGTTGCAACAACTCATTTTTCGGAAGAGAGAAATATTCATGATCGGTCTCCAGATAATCTCCCGCATATATGATGGTTTCGTTTCCGAAACGTTCTCGCGGAACAAAGTTGGTGTGCTCCACCAAAGAAAGAAAAGGAAACCCTTCACTCTTGGGGAGGTTATACCAATAATAACCTTCGGGGGAGAGAGGATGTTTCAACGATAAAACCATTACAACCGCGCCCATATTCTTCAGATCCAGTAAAGACTGACGATAATCGGCGGGTAAATCCGGTGATATAGCCGAAAAAGCCGCCGGCGATATCGTGGCAATAACCCGATCGAAATCGTCATTTTTTCCGTCTGCAGTTACTGTTATGGAAGATTCTTTTTGTCTCTTTATCTGTGTAACATTTGATTCAAAACGAATCTCCACACCGTTCGCAATCAACTTTTCGGAAAAAATATTGATGAAAGTCTGAAAACCGCCGCGAAAGGTTCCCAGAGATGTGGATCTGGAATGGATACGGGCCCAAAGCCATGCCATGTTGACTTCTTTTGCATATTTCTCACCGAATTTCCCAAGCATCATCGGTTCCCACATGGACCGGTAAACATGTTCTCCGGCATATTTGAGCATCCATTCTTCCGCGGTAACTTTTTCCATTTCTTTCCATGGACTGAAAAGTCGCAAATACAAACCGACAAAACCAAAACGGATTTTGCTTCCTAAGCCGAGGCCTGGGTAAAGGATAGCAGACGGTATGGAATCAAAGGGATAAAACTTTCCCCGATAATACATGACTGTTTTAGGAGATCTGAATTCTACCGAATTTGATACCCCGAGATCTTTAAATAAAGAAAGAATATCCGAATCACCGGTGAAAATATGATGATAAAAGCATTCAACGGAATCCTGCCATTGAGGTTCACGAAATCCACGAGCTAATCCGCCGGGTTCCTTTTCTTTTTCAAAAACGGTCACTTCGTGTCCCTGTTTTCTGAGATTCCAGGCTGCGGTCATGCCGGTCAGCCCCGATCCGATAATTGCTATTTTCATAAATATCTCCCTACCGTTTTTTTAATCCCATACTTTATTAAGGTTTATTTTACTCTGCGTTTATCAGTTCCATTGGCAGATACGAGAATCATCCGTTAAAATGCATGTGTCGAAAATAATGAAGCGTAAGGAAAATCGTGCCCGAACAGTCATTCCCCTTTATTTTTATTCATTTGAATCAAAGCTGTGATTTTATTTCTCTTTTTAATTCATTGGTCAAACTCGGCGGAAGACCAGTTGCTTTTTTGTCGGCAGAACCGGTACGAACCGAAAATGAATTTATCCGATCTGTTCCCGTCGTTCCTTTCTCAGGAAATAACTTTCAGGAAGCTCTTGGAAATTTATTATTTCACTCGGAAAAAAATACCGGGCTCGAAAGCTTTTTTGTCATTTGTTCGGACGATGCGGTTATTTCAGGTTCGGAATTGAATGAACAATTGGCATCGGCCCGAAAAAATCCGCAAGCCTTTTATCTATTGGAAATCTTAACGACCCAGGAATCCGTTGAAGATAATGGGATCGTCCGAATGATTCGGTGGATTCGAAGGAAATTGGAAGGTCCGAAGGCTTCCTTATGGATTATCCCGCCACAAGCGATCACCTCGGCAAATCCATATTCCGAAGATAAAAAGTTTTCCTTGTTCCCGTGGCTGTTGAAATGTGAGCGACAAGGCATCCCGATTTTTCTGACACGAGTAAATCGGAAAAATGACGGGGCTGTTGCGGTAAACAGCCTCCGCAGAATCAACCTGCTATTTTATACACTGAATACGTTTTTGCGTTATTCGGGAAGTTCTGTCCTTTCATTCCTCGTGGACAATACTGTTTTTTTTCTGGGTATACAAATCGGATTCGGCAATCTTTTGGCTTTGGTCACCGGCCGGGTAGCTTCGCTTCTGGTAAATTATTTTTTGCTGAAATCCGTTGTTTTTAAGCCGAAAAATAGAAAGAACCGCTCTTTTGCAAAATATGTCGGCTTGGTGATTTTTTCAGGCTCCGTTGTTTGGAGCTTGATTACTATCGGAGAAAAAATAATCCCTATTCATCCCATATTTTTGAAATTGGCGGCGGAGTTGGGGATGTTTTTCTTTAATTACTATGTTTCAAAGACTTTTATTTTTAATTAATTTTTTTGCAAGAATCTTTGTTGATTTTATATTCTTTCTTAATACCGACAACTTTCAATCAAATCATCGACGAATAGACGCAATATAATTAAAAGGGATGAAACGAAAAAAATATGCGGATGAATTAACCGAAGAAGAATTGCGATTCCGTTTGATGCAGAAAAAAACCATCGGACGAGATGCTCGTATCGCTTCCTATCGCGCTGGCGGTCGCGTGATGGACGCAGCGAATGCGCCGATCAATTCCGAATTGAAATGGAATTCCGACAGATCCGAAAAGGAAGTTCTCAAAACCGCACCGCCTCAGAAAAAATTCGACAAAATATTATTGGCAATTGAGCTGCTGGCGGTGGCCGGTGTCATTGTTATGCTGGTTATCGGTTCTCAAATTTTGCAAAACATCAATCGGGAATCGGCAAAATCTATGATTCTCCCCACTCTGACACCCACTCCGCTTATTCAGGCTGTTGTCTTGCCCGGCGGTCATACTCCTCCGGATGAAAGCGGTGTCGGTACCTTTAATGAAAGCGAAATTCCCGAGCATTTGCGCGGTATTGTTTCGGTAATGGCTCCTCAACCGACCATTCCCGCCGGTATGGAACAGGTCATTCGCCTCAGAATTCCGGCGATTAATGTCGATGCACCGGTCGTTTTGGGGGATGATTGGGAAGCGTTGAAAGCGGGGATCGGAATGAATCTTTACAGTGCGGCTCCGGGGAAAAACGGAAATATTATTCTTTCCGGTCATAATGATATTTATGGCCAAGTTTTTCGCGATTTGGATCAATTAATGCCCGGGGATCAAATCATCGTATTAACCGAAAAAAACGCTTATACTTATAGCGTCCAAAACATAGAAGTCGTTCTGCCGAATCAGGTGGAGGTTATGGCACAGACAACGGATCCGACTGTAACTTTGATTTCTTGCTATCCTTATTTGGTAGATGATAAAAGGATAGTTGTCACGGGGAAAATGCTATAGAAGAATAAATGCTTTGGGAGGGATTAATGGCAAAGAAAAATACGACAAAAGGGAAGGCACCGATTAAAACAACTGCTACCGCCGTTTCAAGCAGCGGGAATCTGCCGTTAGCGGCTCGTGCGCCGAAAGAAGAATTTAATCCGGATTATACTTACGTAATTCGAAATCTAAAGAAAATCGGAACATTGGCAGCTGTTTTTATCGCTATTCTGATCATATTGTCATTCATTATTTGATCGAATCCCGCGAATTTTTGTTTACAAATAATCATATGAGAGACCCGTTCGGCTTTTCAACCACGGGTGTTTTTATAAACAGACAATAATCCAATGCCGATTAATTTAAATCCGGTTCCCGCACGGATTGATCCGAAGGTTCTTGCGGCTCTTGCGAAGCCGCAAAGCGGGAACCCTTTCTCGCTTTCAGAAAAGATTGAAGACCGTTTTCGGGAGATGTTCTTTCCGGACGCCGCTTCTATTAATTTTTTTAATTGTTCACGGGAAGGGTTGTATGAAGTTGCTTTAAACAGTTTTGCAAGCGGACCGGTACTGATCGGAATGAACGGTCCCTTTTCTCAGCAATGGCAGACAATCGCAAAATCTTTGAATATCGATTCGGAGATTATCGATACCGCTTTCGGTTCCGGCTTTGACGAAGACCTGTTTGAAAAAGCACTGGATGAGGAATCCTATGCCGCTGTTTTTTTGGTCGAAATTGATCCGTTTACGGGGACACAAATTGATATTGCCGTATTATCGGGAATGATTCGGAAGAAGCTGCCCGATGCTTTGGTTATTGTAGATTGTTCCGCTTCTTTTGGAAGCGTTCGCGCATTAGATCTGAAGTCCGAAGCGGATGCGTTGTTAATCGGTTCCGAAATATCCTTAGGTTTACCGCCGGGATTGGGGACGGTCATTTTAGGCGAACGGGCGAATTTCAAATCCATCGGTTTTTCGGGAACCGGATGGAGCCTGAACTATGCAAGGCAATTCCGCGATATCCATTCTAAAAGTTTTCGCTCTCTGATACCTTTTCAATTATTAAATGCTTTGGACAGGCAACTTGATTTGATTTTTTTGGAAGGGATTGAAAACCGAATTAAACGAATCGTAAGTCTATCCGAAAAAATGAAGGGGTGGGCAGATGCCAACCGGTTCGAAATTTTCACACGTCCCCAATTTCGCTCACCGACCGTTACGGTCTTAAAAAAACCGCTTCCTTTTACGGTTCAAAATCTGACGGATTTTTTAAGCTCTTACGGCATTATTATCGGGAACTGTCCGGATGATATGCGGGATGATTATTTTGTAATCGCTCATATGAACCAGACTACGGAAGAAGAAATGACTTTATTTTTGGACGTTTTAGACCGCTTTCTGGCTGATTATGATACGAAGAAAAGCATTCCGGTTGTCAGTAAACTTTCCCCTCAATAATAAAAATCCGCGATTATTCTTTATCGAAATCTTCTTTAATCACCTGAACGGTATTGGCGGCTCCCAATAATACACCGGGAATTGTTGCTCCCGGATGAGCTCCGTTACCGGCCAAATACAGATGGCGGATATCCCGGCAACGATTTGCCATTCGGATTTCCCCGTTTTTTTGTAATTCGGGTTGAAATGACAGAATGGATCCGGCATGGCTGCCCAACCTATTTTTAATAATAATCGGATCGAGATATTCTTCGACGATCAGATTTGTCCGAATATCGGTCAGAAAATAATTTTGAAGCAAATCCAAGACATGATTTCGATAACTGTACGAAATATGATCCCAGGGATTGATACTCTCCAAATTGGGAACGGGAACGATTACGGAGAGCGCTTCACAACCGAACGGCGCGTTATCCGGGATGATTTTGGAAGCCATACGCAGGATCAGCAATGGATGATCCGAAAGGGTTTTTTGGTCAAAAAGTTCATTTAAAAATCGGTCGTAATCTTCTGGGAATAAGATATTTAAAGGAGCCAAAGGAGCTCTTTCCTGCAGAATACAACGGGTTCCGAGATGATAAACAAAGGCGCTGATGCCGGAAATTTTTGTCTTTGCCTGATTGACCGAATCATAGCGGGTTCGATCGGAATCGATTAAATATCGGTAAGTCGCAGCGGCATCCGCATCGGAAATTACCAAATCGGCTTGTTGAATCCTGCCGTCTTTTAGTCGTACACCGGAAACGGTATGATTGAATATTTGTATTTCGGATACCTCGGTCCCATAGAAGATCTCGCCTCCCGATTCTCGGAACAACCGTACAATCGCTTGAACCATGTTATCCATACCGCCGTCCGGGACTGCTGTTCCCCACCGTTGAAACATTTGTGAAAAAGCCCGAAAAAGATGGGTCGCGCTTTTGGGATTTCCGCCGCCGATTAATGGCCAAAAACCGAAAAGTTGCTGCAGTTCGGGAGTCTGAAATTTTTCATTTGCATATTCTTCACAAGTCTTCTGCGGGTTCATTCTACGCAGCCATAAATTCGTACGAAATCGAAAAGTGTTTTCATCAACCGGTCGACCGCAATAATCGAAAAAAATATCATCGAAAATCGCAGCGCTTTCCTCCGTAAAAGAATTAAAACCTTGCAAGTCTGCCCCGGATAACATAGGGTTCAGTTTTACGGTTTCGGCAGGGTTCGAATAAAGAGCAAAGCGCTTGAAATCAGGAAAAACCGCTTGGAATATCGGGTCGCAATCCCGAAATTTAAATGAATCGATTCTGCGTTTCCCCGCATATTCATAGAGCTGATCAAATAAAAAAGGGGCGGAGATATATTCCGCCCCCGTATTAAACGTAAATCCTTTCAAACGGATTGATCCGAGGCTTCCGCCCGCAAAATGGTTTTTCTCAAAAATTTTTACTTTGCAACCTTCGACAGCCAGCCTGATTCCGCAAGCCAGACCTCCCAAGCCGGCACCGATGATAATGACATTCAGCGGTTTCATGGAGAATCGATTAAATCACCTGTTGCAGGACGTCAATAGCACTTCGTGCGTTTGTCATGGTTGCCTGAGTTCCCATATGTCCCAAACGGAAGACCTTTCCGGCGATTTTTCCGTAACTTCCGCCGATACCCATTCCATAGGTTCGAACCTGTTGATCAAAAGCTTCAAAAGTTCGATCGGCGGGAACATAGACGGCCGTAACAGACGGTGATTGAATCGCTTCCGGTTTCGGAAACAGACGGTATCCGATTTCTGTCAAAGATTTCCTGACAAATTCAGCAACAACCTGATGGCGGGCAAAAACATTCGACAAACCTTCGTTGATCATCAGATCATCCAATACATCATTTAATGCCGCAATTCCCGGCCAATCCGGTGTATTGGGGTGGTCATGTTTCTGCGGAATATTGTGATAGGACCAAAATGCTTCATATCCCGCATAATCAACTTTCCGGATGATATCCCAGGCTTGCTCGCTTACCGAACAAAAACCGATAGTGGGAGGTAAAGAAAGCCCTTTTTGAGATCCGCCCATGACAATATCGGCATTCCATTTGTCCCCTTCAATTTCTGTACAAGCAACTGATGCTACCGCATCCACGATCATTATCGGGACATTGTATTTCTTCTTTAATTGTCCCACTTCAGAAATCGGGTTAAGCGTACCGGAAGGTGTTTCACAATGAACGATCGTAATGACCTTTGGTTGATAGGTCTTAATGGCGGATTCGATTCGATCCAAATCATGGACGGTTTCATCATAACCAAATTCAACCAGTTGAGCATCAGCGTGAATCGCCCGTGCCATGTCTGCAAAACCTTCTCCGAAAAATCCGGTACTGATTGCCAATACTTTTTCACCGGGAAGAACACAACTTTTAATGGCACCCCAGAGAATGGACATTGCCTCTCCGGATTGAATAATTACTTCCGATTGCGTTCCGAGCAAAATGCCCAGTTTTTTCCCGACGGTCTGATAAAGTTCAAAGAATTCATCTTCACAATATCCGGCACCGAAATCAGATGTCAAGGACCGATAAGCAACGGGAGTTACTCGAACCGGACCCGGGACCATCGGAATTTTGTAATTTTTCATTCGCAGGAACCGTCTTCGCAGCCGCTGCAGGATGAACAATCATGATGGATGTGTCCTGCTTTAAGTTCCCCTTCGGAGGCATCCCGAACTTCCACTATTTCGATATCAAATTTCAATTCTTTCCCGGCCAGCGGATGATTGAGATCCACAATAACCGAATTTTCATTGAAATCCTGAATATAAGCTGTGTAAACTTGGTCGGATTCATCCTGTAAATGTAAAATGCTTCCGAGAGCCGGGATGTAATCTTCGGGGAATAAGGAACGATCCAACTCAACGATTGAATCCGGCATTAATTCGCCGTATCCGTCTTCCGGGGATACAATAACAGTTTTCTTTTCTCCGGGGAATAATCCGTTTAATTCATTTTCAAGACCGGGGATAATATTATTATGACCGTGTAAATAAACCAAAGGATTATTTACATCAGCCGAATCGATCGGTTCTCCGTCAACCCATAATGTATAAGCAAGGCTGACAACCTTATTATTTCCAGCGGGAATTTTATTTTCCATTTAATAACTCCGATATATTATTTCTGTTTCAGATCGTCTCGCTTCTTTTTTGCCCGATACAACATCAATCCCGCTACTGCGATTCCTGCTATCCAACCGTATGGGGGTAGCAGAATCCAAAATGCAAAGCCGAATGCCGCAGCCGTGCCCAAACAAAGCAACCAGTCTGTTAAATCCATCTTTTGATTATAACCTACCCGATCTTGACGAAGAAAAAGATAATAAATTTCTTATTTTTGAATTAAACGAAAAAGGCCGGTTCAAACGGAGGAGATTTTGATCGTTTTTATGAAAGCTCTTTGAATTTAGCCGTTCTGCTTATGCAACCGCCGGTCCAACGCATAAGTCAATCGCATACCTTCTTCGAGCGAAACTTTCGGTTCATAATTCAGTAATTTCCGAGCAAGGGTTAAATCAGCACACATTCGATCCGGTCCGCCGAGACGACGTTGGTTATAAACGATTTCGGGCTTTGAGCCGGTAATCTTGATTGCCAAATCCAGAACCTCCTGGACCGAAGTCTCGATGCCGCTGCCAATATTGATCACCAATTCTTGAGGATTTCTGATTTTGGAAGCCAGAATTAATGCCGTAATGACATCGTCGACATATACAAAGTCGCGGGTATTATGACCGTCCCCATGGACAATAACTGTTCCGCGTGCTGCAGATTGTTTTAAAAAAGTCGGAATAACCGGTGCATGGGTAAATGAAAAACCCTGTCGCGGACCGTAAGCATTGAAAATACGCAGACAAACAGCTTCCAACCCCCATAATCTTCCGATCGTGTTAATGTAGTATTCAGAAGCTAATTTCGATACTGCATAGGGTGAAGCGGGTTTGGGCTTGGTTGTTTCCTCTTTTAAGGGCTGCTCTTTTTGAAATCCGTAAATGGTTCCGGATGAAGAAAAAATCATATGACGGATTCCGACATCTCGCATCGCTTCCAGCAATGTTACCGTTCCTCCGACATTCACCTTTTCATACTCGCT
>Ga0116141_10004791_pt1 | contig 11352 bp, 11 predicted proteins | sample AD_UKC097_MetaG_FD_89744 | JGI IMG/M metagenome (GOLD analysis project Ga0116141, IMG submission 89744) | Active sludge microbial communities of municipal wastewater-treating anaerobic digesters from USA - AD_UKC097_MetaG | ecosystem: Engineered > Bioreactor > Anaerobic > Digestate | place: USA... | reverse complement strand
TTTAATCTCATCTTTAAGTTTGTCAGTCATATCTGTCTGAATGAAACCGGGGGCAATCGCATTACAGGTGATGTTCCTGGATGCCACTTCCTTGGCTACTGACTTTGTAAAACCGATCATTCCGGCCTTGCTGGCGGCATAGTTTGCCTGACCCGCGTTACCGGTAAGCCCGACAACCGAAGTGATGTTCACGATTCTTCCGAACCGTTGCGACATCATCGGCTTCATAACAGCTTTAGTGTAATTGAAAACACTCTTGAGGTTGGCGTCGATAACATCGGTGAAGTCGTTCTCCTTCATCATCATCAGGAACTTGTCGCGGGTGATCCCCGCGTTGTTCACGAGGAAATCGCATCCGCCAAGGTTCTGAACTGTGAAATCGACAGCTTTCTGGGCATCCTCGAAGCTCGCGGCGTTAGCCTTGAATCCGAGAACTTTTCTCCCTTCGGCAGCGTGAGCCTCCTCGATAGCCTTGGCAGCTTCTTCCGACGACTGGTAAGTGAACACGACAGAACACCCCATACGGGCGAGTTCTTCAACGATCGCTTTACCAATACCGCGCGATCCGCCGGTTACGAGAGCTCTTTTGTCTTTTAAATCTGTCATTTTTAATTTGAAAATTACTAAATAAAACTCAAAAATGAATTAAATGCTACAAATATTTTTCTATATCGGCGTATTTGTCGATACCCGAGGTGGTTACCGTGTTGTCGATTCGCTTTACGAGTCCTTGAAGCACTTTGCCCGGACCCACTTCAACAAATTCGGTGTAACCATCAGCGATCATGTTCTTAATGGTATCTTCCCAAAGAACAGGAGCGGTTACCTGGAGGAAGAGATTCTCTTTGATCTCCTCTTTCGAGGTTTCAGCCTTGGCGGTAACATTAGCGTAAACGGGCTTCTTGATGTCGTAGAAGTGGAATGTATCAAGCTTCATCTGAAGTTTATCTTTGGCCGACTGCATCAAAGGCGAGTGGAACGCGCCCGAAACCTGAAGCTGTGAAACAAGCCTTGCCTTGGCGGCTTTGGCGAGCTCCATGGCTTTAAGAACACCTTCAACACTTCCGGAGAGTACGATCTGACCGGGTGAATTGAAGTTGGCGCATTGAACGATACCCTCGGCTGACGCTTCTTCGCAGATGGCTTCGAGCGTTGGACGGTCGAGACCGATAACGGCTGCCATTGTACCGGGGAAGTCGGTCCCCGCCTGCTGCATTGCCTGCCCTCTGAATCTTACCAATTGGACAGCGTCGTAATACTGAATGGCACCGCAAGCCACAAGGGCTGAATATTCACCGAGCGAGTGCCCCGCTGCGCCGTCGAAATCGAGTCGGCGGAGTATCGAAGCCAAAACAACACTGTGTACAAAAATCGCGGGCTGGGTGTATTCGGTCTGTTTAAGGTCTGTTTCAGGACCGTTAAACATGATAAATGAAAGGGGTACTCCGAGTGCCGCGTCAGCGGTACGGATCATCTCCTTCGCTTCAACGGAGTTGTCGAACAGGTCTTTAGCCATTCCGACATACTGTGAACCCTGTCCGGGGAAAAGTAAAGCCCTTTTGCCCATCTTAGTCGATACTCCAAGTCAGCCAGATCGAGCCCCAAGTGAAGCCCGCGCCAAAAGCAGCGAGAATGATATTGTCGCCTTTTTTAACTTTACCGGCCCTGTAGTACTCGGTAATAACGGTTGGGATGGTTCCTGAAGTGGTGTTGCCGTACCTTTCAATGTTTAGCATCACTTTGTCCATACCGATACCCATTCTGTTCGCGGTGGAATCGATTATTCGCAGGTTCGCCTGATGTGGGGCAAGCCATGCGACATCCTCCCCCTTAAGGCCGTGTTTTTCCATTATTTCGGCTGATACTTCAGCCATACCGAGAACTGCTCTTTTGTAAACGGCTTTCCCTTCCTGATAGATGTAGTGCATCTTGGCATCCACAGTCTCATGGGTGGGAGGGTTAAGGCTGCCGCCGCCTTTCATGTAAAGGTATTCCTGCCCTGTTCCGTCGAGATGCAGGATAGCGTCCCTGATCCCAAAGTTCTTGTCTTCAGTCGGTTCGAGGAGGAATGCTCCCGCGGCATCACCGAAGAGGATGCAGGTGTTACGGTCGGTATAATCGGTTATCGCGCTCATTTTATCGGCGCCGATAACAACCACTTTTTTATAGTTACCCGACTGAATAAGGCTCGCGCCCGTCTGAAGAGCGAAAAGGAATCCGGAGCATGCAGCCGAAAGATCGAAACCCCAGGCGTTTTTGGCGCCTATTCTTTCCTGAACCAAAGCGGCAGTAGCGGGGAAAAGCATGTCAGGCGTAACAGTGGCAACGATGATCGCGTCAATTTCTTCAGGTTTGAGGCCGGTTGTGGCAATAAGGTCTTTGATGGCACCGGTAGCGAGATCGCTGGTGGCGCCATTTCTTAAAATTCTTCTTTCCTTGATCCCTGTTCTGCTAACTATCCATTCATCGTTCGTATCGAGGTAGCTTGAAAAATAATTATTATCGAGCACCTCGTCAGGTACATACATTCCCACGCCGGTTACAGCGGCGTTATATTTTGTGGCGTTGTTCATTCGGGGTTTCCTTCGTTGTGGTCAATATTACGGGAAGCGATCGCCGCGGCAAGTTTGACGAGGAGATCTTTCCGGTGCGCTTCCGCGGCTTTATGTATCATGTTCTTTATAGCCAAAGGCGAGCTTGATCCGTGTCCGATTATAGTTATCCCATCGACACCGAGAAGCGGCACACCACCGTAATTTTCGTAGTTAAGCTTTGCAAATATCTTCTTCAAAGATGATTTGAAAAGCCCGACCTTAATCTTTTTAAAGAGTCCTTCATCAGCATACTCTTTAATGAGGTGCTTGAGAAGGTGCATAACACCTTCCGCGAATTTAAGTATTATATTTCCCGTGAATCCATCACAGACAGCAACATCGACGTTCCCTTTCAGGATGTCTTTCCCTTCAACATTGCCGATGAAATTAAGACCGAGAGGTTTTATCAGTTGACATGCCCTCTTCGAGACTTCATTTCCCTTCGACTCTTCCTCGCCCACGCTAACAACCCCCACCCTTGGATTGGGTTTGTTCAGCATCTCTTCTGCATAGATCGAACCCAGCACCGCGTATTCAGCGAGGTGGTGGGCTTTCGAGTCAACACTGGCGCCGGCGTCGAAAATTGTACAAAAACCGCCTACACACGGCATCAGTGTGCCGATCGTGGGGCGGTCGATTCCTTTGATCTTGCGATAGATCATCAGCGAGAAGGTCATAACGGCACCGGTGTTACCGGCACTAACGAAGGCATCAGCCTTCCCTTCCTTCACATACTTAAGGCCTTTGGCGAGCGAAGAGTCCTGTTTTTCTTTGTATGCCTGCACGGGAGCGTCACTCATCGTAACCACCTGCGAGGCATCGATTATCCGCGAAGTATCGAAGTGGAGGTTTTTCTCCTTAATCACTTTCTCTATCGCGGAGCGGTCACCGGCAAGCCACACTTCAAGGTTTTCATCCTCTCGCTCGGCATCAATAGCGCCAATGATCTCGTTGAGCGGGGCATAATCCCCCCCCATCGCGTCAAGTACTACTTTGCACTTGCCGGAACTCGGCATTTATATACCTCGTTTATTTCTTGGGCAGAAACATGGATCTTCCGGCGTAGTAACCGCAGGAAGGGCACGCGTTGTGGTTAAGCTTTACTTCGCCACAGTTTGGGCATGAACCGACTGAAGGAGCCACAGCTTTGTAGTGGGTTCTTCTTTTGTCTCTTCGGGTTCTCGACATTTTTCTTTTAGGATTTGGCATCGCTAATTCCGTTTAATTTGAAGTTAATTATTCGTCTTTTAATTCGTCTTTAAGCTTTTCAAGGTCTTTCCAGACCGGCTTGAAATCATCTTTTTCGCATTTACATTCGCCCTGGTTAAGGTCGGCGAAACAATTTGGACAGAGCCCTTTGCAATCTTCGCTGCACAATTTCTTGAACGGTATGTCAAGAAAGGCATAGTCGTAAAGCTCTGATGAAATGTCGATCTTGTCCGCCTCACGCGAGAGATAGAAGACATCCGGGTCTTCAGTCTCACTGCTTTTTTCGTCGAAAAGATAGAGCACAGTGAAGTAGATATCCCTCTCTGACACGAACTCCGCCGTGCACCTGTCGCAGTCGAACTTTGCTTTTACGCGCAAATTCGCGTCAAGAAGTAGCTGCTGGTGGCTCTTGTCGATCGAAAGATCCAGCTCGTAATTGCCGAAAAACGGCGCTTCCAGGCCGATCTCTTCCACCTTGCCGGTGTAGCTGAGTTCGTTAACTCCGAACTCGAATCCGGATATCTTTATTTTCAACGCAATTGTCCAAAAAATCGAACTACAAATATAAGGAATGGAGAACTGTATAACAAATAATTGTTGGGGGTCAGTGAGAGTCCCGGAAAAATGGAATTCCCCTCACTCTATTCTAAAAACCCCGGGAGAGCGCCATGATCTTTATACTTCGGATACTTGAAGCCACTTTCATGAAATACAACTCGTTTGACTACGATTTTGAAGATTTCGTCACCGATATAATAGTTATAGCCGTTTTTAAGTTTTTTGTCCATTTCTTCGCGGGATGCAGGTAACCTGTATTAAAGTCCGAAGCTTTGCTTGATATTTGAGAGAATATCTTCTCTAGTTAAGTCGGTTACTCCCATAAGTTTGAGGAGACCTCCGACTTCAGGGTTCTCATGTTCCATTAATTCAACGAATAGTTGCAGGTCTGATCTTATCTTTACCGGGAGATTGACTACCGGATTCCGTAATGCTGCTCCAAGCCGGAAAACATCCTTTTTGTGTTTGCTGATGTCACTGCCATCAATTGCCTCGCCTTGTTCTTTTCTGTTTCTCAGATTCAGATAAGCATAAGCTTTCAGACAGATCAATGCTTCAACTCCGGAAATGTGAAGCCCGTTTAACAAATACGAGTGGCTTATAGTGAAACCGTAATATTCATCATCAAGGATTATTGCTGATAGATGCGAAAAGTATTCCTTTGGGTCAATTGCTGTAACTTTTATACTTTCAGGAAGAGTAATCGCCTCAGGTCTTCTGCAAAGAATTTCGATCTGATTAGGGTACTCTTTGTTTTCCGGGTTTACAAAACGGTAGAATTTCTGTTCTGTAAGCTCCTTCTGCAGATTACTGTATTTTCCATCTACGAAGAATTTCCAAAGGTGGCGGTTGAAGATAGCATCATAATTCTCTAACACAACAATCATATCAATATCACGGGTAACCCGGAATCCAAGTCCCTCTGACTGTAAATTCCAGAAACATGCTGTACCACCGATTATTGTATAGTGATCGGTATATTCGCTGAAGTGCTCTCTAAACTTGTCAAGTCCTTTTACCATTTAATATTCCTGATCATTTCGTTCAGTGCAATTTGTACCCGGTCGTCTTCATCATCTTTAAAAATAAGATAGAGGGATAGAGGATCAATATATCTCTCACTTGTCAGGATTTCAGGTGGATAATTCCATATCTCGATCGCAAAATCTCCATCATACATATTTATTTCGGGCAGCGCTTCCTCTTTTTTCATCAGTTGGTACTGCTTTGAAGATATCGCATATCTGTTGACAATACTCCCATATAAGTTGCTGTAATGCTCCAGAGCCTCCTCACCGGTAATCAAACCTTCAAAGTTATTCGGAAGATCTTCAATGAAGACGGTTTTCTTTATGGGTGAATTCAGCAATGGAAGTGCAGCCTCCCATAGCTTCTGCTTCTCATGAAGAAACTTAATGAATTTTGTCTTGGTGCCCGACAGCGTTGCTAAATTGAAGGCAACCAGTTCACTTACTCCCCTGCTTACACTCATTTGGGAGACGGGGATCAATTTTAATATCTCTCCCAGGGGAATATTTTCGACGGGACTCTGTTGAAGATGGAAAAGCAGAAGCAACTGACCGAGATGCCCCAGCTTCTCCTTCTTACCGGTCGGCGCAGGGCCAAACTCTTTCAGGTCAAGAAACAGGGAAGGAATAAACATCTGTCTATCAGGCAAAATGAAAGCAATCCGTTGCGTGATCAGTCTTTTGCGTTGGTAAGATGCGATTTCGCCAAAACAGAAAACCACAGGTGCAGAAAAATGTTTTTCAAGCAGTTCTTTTTGCTTAGCAATTTGTCCGGGCGTATAACCGCTAAAAGATCTTCGGATATCAAGGATCACCCTTCTGCCTTCGATAAAGATCTCACGGTGATCCGCCTTCCGGAGGTAAAGAGGAAGTCCTTTTCTCGCTTCATCAGAAAGAGCACCCGGGACAACATTCAATCCTGTCGTCCTTCTGATATAATTAACGACCTTCATCAGATCTATAGTGGGAGGAATCATTTTGCATACTAACATTGTGAATGATATTATGCAAATATAGTGATAATAGATTATTTAGTAACAAGTTATATCATCCAATACCCGTCTCGCTTCCACTGATACCACTTATCCCGTTTCCCACAGCTGGCACCCAGCTAATCACCGCAATTTAATTTACATGTTTCACTTGACCTGCCCATCCTAATTGCGTAACTTGCGTAACGCACTTTACGCAATTTTTCGGAAGGTTTTCCTGCCATGACCAACCCCTTTGTGCTTACACAATATATTTCGCCCGCGTATTTCTGCGACCGGGAGGCGGAAACAGCGAGGCTACTGACAAACATCGAGAACGGTAGAAACACCGTTGTTTACTCCCTCCGTCGTCTTGGTAAAACACAGCTTGTACAGCATCTCTTCCACAAATTGCGTGAAAAACGGGAAGTGTTGCCCGTTTACTTCGATATTTTCCACACGCGCGACCTCGATCAGTTCACTCTCGCGTTCGCGGATGCCGTTTTTAGATCACTGAGCACCGACTCAACCTCGATGCTCGAAAAAGCCACGAAAATTCTCTCCAACCTGCGGGTAACCCTTTCGATCGACCCGTTTACAGGCTCGCCCACACTTCAGCTGGATATCAAGAGCCCGCGCGAGTCGGAGATCACCCTCCGGCGGATATTTGAGCATATTTCCGCGCAGAAACAACAGGTGATTGTTGCCATCGACGAGTTTCAGCAGGTGGCAGGTTACCCGGGAGGGTCGGCAGAAGCAATGTTGCGAAGTTTCATGGCAGGATGCCCGAATATCAGGTTCATATTTCTCGGAAGCGTGAAGCACCTGTTGGTATCGATGTTTGCCTCGGAGAGCAGTCCTTTCTACCAAAGCGCGGAGATGATGAAACTGGGGAAGATCGAGACAGAAGTGTATACCCGGTTTGTAAGGAGGCTTTTCCGCGAGAAAGGCTCGGAGATACCGGAGGAGATCACTTCCGAAATTATAAAATGGTGCCGGAATCACACATATTTTGTCCAACGGTTCTTCAACAAACTCTATACGATTCCCGGGGAGACAGTAGGTGAAGACGAAGTTAAGACGGTTTTAAGGGAGTTGTTGCTTGAAAACGAACCCGTTTTCAACGATTACAGGAGATTCTACACCCGTTTCCAGTGGGACCTTCTCTCCGCGATTGCCCGCGAAAACGGAGCGAAAAACATCTACTCCTCAGCCTTCATCTCAAAGTATGGCCTCGGCAGCGCCAGCTCGATCCGAACAGCCATGCAGTCATTGCTGAAACGCGATTCAATCCACGAAGAAGGTGGCAAGATATTCGTAACTGATGTCTTCTTCAGTCGCTGGCTGGAGTACAGGGGGCGGTAACCGGGGGCAGATTCCCTTCTCATTTTAATTCCTTATATTTGCCATATGCGAACCGTAATTTTCTCCCCTGGAAATGAGTAAAATCAGTCTTTCGAACTGGGGCAGATTCCCTTTTGTTGAAGCTGAAATCGTCGAACTTTATGACGAAAAACGCGCCGCGGAAGTGGCGGTTACCTCCCCTTCCCTTATAGCCCGTGGACTGGGCCGCTGCTACGGCGACAGTTCCCTCGGTGAAAAAGTGGTCTCCACACTTAAATACAACCGTTTCATCTCTTTCGATCCCACTACAGGAGTCCTGAAGTGTGAAGCAGGTGTCTCTTTCGCCGATATCCTGGAGGTATTTGTGCCGAAAGGATGGTTCCTGCCTGTAACACCCGGAACGAAATTCATTACTGTCGGCGGTGCAATAGCTTCTGATGTCCACGGCAAAAACCACCATAAAGAGGGTACTTTCGGTAACTGGGTTACGAGCATGAATATCCTTCTCTCCTCGGGCGAGGTGGTAACCTGTTCCCGCGAAGTTATGAGCGATCTCTTTTACTCCACGATCGGTGGAATGGGGCTAACAGGTGTGATCCTCGAAGCAGAATTCGCACTTAAAAAGATCGAAACATCATTTATCTCCCAAAAGATAAAACCCGCCGAAAACCTTGAGAAAGTGATGGAGCTTTTCGATCAGTCGAAGAATTTTACATACTCCGTCGCGTGGATCGACTGTCTCGCGCGGGGTTCAAACCTCGGAAAATCGATCCTTTACCTCGGTGAGCATGCCACGAAAGAAGAAATAGCCGGCACGGCATTCGCCGAAAACCCCCTCTTCTACCATAATAAAGGGCTGCTCGGCGTTCCGTTCGACTTCCCGCCCGGCTCGCTGAACTCGCTCACGGTACGAATGTTCAACGGTCTCTATTACACCATGAACAAAATGAAGGGAGATGGCGCTGTTCACCTCGATCCCTTCTTCTATCCGCTTGATGCAATTGGAAACTGGAACCGTATCTACGGCAAGAAAGGCTTTCTGCAGTATCAGTTCGTCCTCCCGCTTGAGAAAAGCCGCGAAGGGATGACTGAAGTATTGCAGGCAATCGCTAAAGAGGGTCGCGGATCGTTCCTTGCCGTATTGAAGCTATTCGGCAAGCAGGACTCCCTCATCTCCTTCCCGATGGAAGGCTACACCCTCGCGCTCGATTTCCCCATTATGCCGGGTCTGATGAAATTCCTGAACAAACTTGATGGGATCGTGCTGAAATACGACGGCAGGTTCTACTTCACAAAGGACTCGCGACTGAAACCTGAGAACTTCAAACCCGGTTACCCCCGGCTCGAAGAGTTTCTTGAGATAAAGCGGAAATACGACCCGCGGAATGTTTTTGCATCCACACAGTCAAAAAGACTCGGACTAACATGAAATATTGTCTTATCATCGGCGCCGGAAGCGACATAGCCAAAGCCCTAGCCGCGAAATTTGCCGTCGCCGGCTACAACCTCTACCTCGCGAGCCGCAACCTCGAAGATCTTAAGAAAACAGCGGCTGACCTGGCGATTCGCAACGGAATCAAAGCGGAAGCCCTCTTCCTCGATGTGCTGCAGTATGACACTCATCCCCGGTTTTTTAACGGGCTCGATCCAAAACCGGAAGTGGTCGTGGCAGCGGCAGGACTTCTCGGCGACCAGTTCGCTGCCGAAAAGGATCCCGTGTATGCCCGCCTGATAATGGAGACCAACTACCTCGGCGTGGTTAGCATTGTTAGCGAAGCAGCGAACTTTTTTGAAGCACAGGGCTCCGGCTCCATCATAGGCATCTCCAGCGTGGCCGGCGAACGGGGAAGAAAGAAAAACTACTTCTATGGCTCCGCCAAGGCGGGTTTTACAGCTTTTCTATCAGGTCTGAGGCAAAGAATGCACGGCAAAGGTGTTTTCATAATGTCGGTTCAGCCGGGATTCGTGAAGACTAAAATGCTTGAGGGGGTTGAAACCCCGGCACCTCTTACCGCGACCCCTGAGAGGGTGGCTGATCATATTTTTAGAACCTGGAAGAAAAGAAAACCTGTGGTTTTTACTCCCCCTTTCTGGCGATTGATAATGACCATACTCGCGCACATCCCCGAAAAAATATTCGAGAAGATCGATTTCTAAAGGGGAATGTTTCTTCCCTTTGGTTCAATTTGAGTCGGTTGAAATTATTATCTTGAATTTTTAATTCTGCAAATAATCCGTTAAAGCACAGGAAAATGAGAGAAAACTATCTGGTTTTTGGCAGTCCCGTTATCGAACAGGAAGAAATTGATGAAGTTGTTTCCACCCTTAAATCAGGCTGGATAGGCACAGGCCCGAAGGTAGCCCAATTCGAAGAAGAGTTTAAGGAGTATGTCGGCGCGAACTACGCGATAGCTGTAGCGAGCTGCACGGCCGGGCTTCACCTGAGCGTTGTCGCCCTCGGTATCAAGGAGGGTGACGAGGTTCTCGTCCCCGCGCTTACCTTCGCTGCCACCGCCAACGCGGTAATCCACTCCGGTGCCAAGCCGGTTTTGGTAGATGTCGACCGGGAAACGATGACCATCTGCTTCGAAGACCTGAGACGGAAGATAACCGCCAGAACAAAGGCTATAATTCCTGTCCATTTTGCCGGAAGGGCGGTGGATATGGAACAGCTCTACCAGATATCTCACGAGTACGGCATACATATAATTAACGATACAGCCCACGCGATCGAGACGGAATACAAGGGTAAGAAGATCGGCAGCTATGACGATATTTCAAGCTACAGCTTCTATGTAACTAAAAACCTCACAACCTCTGAAGGGGGTATGATTGTTACAAACAACGAAGCGATAGCGAACAGACTTAAGATCTACGCCCTCCATGGTATGAGCAAAGACGCGTGGAAGAGATTTTCTGATGACGGATACAAACACTATCAGGTGGTATTCCCCGGCTTCAAATACAACATGACCGATATTCAGGCATCACTTGGCATTCACCAGCTCCGGAAGGTTGACCGCCTCCACAAACGCCGCGAAGAGGTTTGGAATATCTACAACGAAAGACTTAAACATCTCCCTCTGATCCTGCCCGCCGCGATGGATCCGAACGCGAAACATGGCCTGCACCTCTACATCATCCTCGTGGATGACACAAAAACCAACATTACCCGCGACCAACTGATAACTGAACTCCACAAAAGAAAGATCGGTACGGGGGTACACTACCTCGGCCTTAACTGGCACCCGTTCTATCAGCAGGAGTTCGGCTACAAGATCGGCGATTTCCCAAACTCGGATTTCATTTCCGAGCGCACGCTCTCCATCCCCTTCTCAGCCAAGCTGACTGATCAGGATGTGGAGGATGTAATAGAAGCTCTGGAAGATATCCTCGGGTAAACCCGGCTATTTGTTGTAATAAAAGGCGCTGAAGGTTCTTATCGCCGGTGCACCGCGCGAATCCTTTATCACAAGTTTCAACTTGGTAACCTCCATCGGAACTTCGAGTTTCAATATTCGTGATCTCCCGATCGTTGTCCCCTCGGTGAGGTAAACCCAACTGCCGTTTATCAGTCCCTGTATCTCAAATCCTCTCACCCTCTGTCCATAACGGATGGCCTCTTCAATCCTGAAATAGTTCACCTTG
>Ga0116141_10004790_pt1 | contig 11353 bp, 6 predicted proteins | sample AD_UKC097_MetaG_FD_89744 | JGI IMG/M metagenome (GOLD analysis project Ga0116141, IMG submission 89744) | Active sludge microbial communities of municipal wastewater-treating anaerobic digesters from USA - AD_UKC097_MetaG | ecosystem: Engineered > Bioreactor > Anaerobic > Digestate | place: USA... | reverse complement strand
TTGTAACACTCTAAAACACCCGTTTTTTTTACTCTCCTGGAATGGCATTTGGGGCATCGTTTTTTATTCACTTTTATCCTCCAAAATAAAAATGTGCATTTAACTATATGCCATTCTTATGGATACCCCACTTTTTAGCAACTACATTTCTTTCAATACACCTATTTTTCCAATTCCATTCTCTTACATAGCTTCCAATAATTTTGACCGCAACACTCTAATTCGGCGTTGTCTACTCACCTGTTAACCCGTTAATCTGTTAACCCGTTCACCTACTTCAGCAGCAGCATTTTTCTTGTCAAGGTAGTGCCATTCATCCGTAATTTATACAGATAAACACCGGAGGCAACATTATTTCCCTGATTATCTTTTCCTTCCCAAATTAGTTTATATTCACCGGATAAGATATTATCTTGAAGCAGGGTTTTAATCAGCTGTCCTTTCTGGTTATAGATATTCAGGGTAGCAAACCCTTTTTGTTTTGCAGTAAAAGAGATAGTGGTAACGGGATTAAAAGGATTGGGATAGTTCTGTAGGTTACAAACAGGAATTGGCAAGGTTTCATCTTCATTGGCAACATAATTATCGGGCCAGGTAGTAGTAATTTTAATTGCCAAGCCGGGGGTCAAAGTAGTTGCCGTTACCGGATAAGTATTGGCATGGGTATAAGTTAAGCCCCGTAACTGATTATGGTCTTCAATTCCAACTGTGCAATAGTTGGTAGTTATGCCGGGATTATCAACAGTATGATATTGAATTACAATATCGCCATCCTGTTCTGGTTTGGGATAGAGAATAATCTGGAACTTTTCCATAGAGGCATCGGGGCCCAAATCTATGGTATATTGGTTGTAAGCTTTGTTCCATTCAATGAGATAACGATTATTGGCAGAATCATACCAATAAATAATACGCATATCAGCAAAGATAGGATTGCCCAATTCATCCACACCAGTTTTCATCCCTTTCAGGTCATCCCAATAGCCGGCAACCATAGCATAAGGACCTAAGGCAGCAGGAATATAACAGTTATAGAAATCGGATTGATTTGTAGGAATGAAAGAAATCCAACCATTGGTAGACATTGTAACGCTATTATAATCAACCCCGTAAAAACGGAAAGTGAAAGGTAGAGGAATGGTCTTCACAGAATCATCCTTACTTAGGAAGACATTACCCAAGGGGTTACCACCTTCAGGATCAAGTTCCATCCATTCATAAACGGGAGTTGAAGAATAGCCCAGATCGCTAGTATCGTAAGCAAAATAGCCATATTCATCGGGTCCTGTAGGAGAATTTGTTCCCGGAGTTCCAGCGGTAACAGAATAAAAACTATAGCAACTGTAATCGGTAGTATTAGTAGCATTAAAACGCAGAGGGATATTATTTCCGGGAAAGACATCCGGCTGAATTGTGATAGTTGCGGAAAACTGTTTGGTCTCATTGGGAGCTAAAGAACCAAGGGAAATCGGAGTATTTTGCACGGTAGCAGCTGGTGTAAGTGATTGAATTTGCAGAAAGATGTTATCCATTGTAAAATTGCCTTGATTGGCAGCGGTGAAAGTAATATTATTGGCATTGCCTATCTGCAAAATACCCGTAGAGTTAATAATCTGTATTTCAGCACCTCCGGCAACTAACTGAAAGACACTAGTGACAGAGGGATTATCCAAAGTGAGAGTAAAATCTATTATTGCCCCGGGTCTAATAGCTCCGGTAGTGGAGAAATTGAAATTAACCGGTACAGTTGCTTCGGGACTTATAGTGTTAATAGTTGCAGAAGGGTTATCTATAATCACTGCGGAATGATTGCAAGCTAAAGTTACATTGATATCATTATAGGTCTCGGGAGAAAAATTCTTTAGTTGCAGAGATAGGGAATAGGACTCCTCCGGCGCTAGAATTGTTTGCGCTAAGCTATTGGAAACGATACCGATGGTAGCATCGGTTTGCATAGTTAAAGTCCGCACCAAAGGAATATAATTCTTTTTGCTGACGGTTAGCGTTAAATTACCTTCTTCATTAGGGTCTATAGGCAAAATAGCATAGCCATTGGTTATCGGAGCATAAGAGTAATTTATTCCATCCTTGGTTCCGGAAACTATTCCACTATTTAAGTTAGGGGCATTTATGCGGATAGAACTATCACTTTGCTGAAAATTAAGTCCACCGGCAACAACGGTTTCAGGAATCGGATTGGGGACTAAAACCCACATATTCAAGCTGGGATCACTTAAAATGTTATATACATGATAATAAAAGGCAACATACTGATTAGGGGCAAGATCATTAGGGAAATTCTTGTAGAGCTCAATTTTACCCATCAAAACACTGGAGCCGAAACCTCGTACACCCCAATCTAAAATACTGCGAAAGGCACCGCTGGATATAGAATTATTCAATCGGGTTTTGGTATGTAAATCGGAAGGACCTACAAAAGCAATACAACCACCGGGATTGGACATAGTTCCCATCCGCATCCATTTTTCCCCGAAGTTCGGATTTACGGTATTGGCAAAATCGCCGGTATTACAGACAATAGAATATACGACTGGCATTTTGGCACCGTTAAAAGTATTGCTTAAATCTGGTATGTGAAAAGCAGGATAATGCCAACCGTTAGCATCACCCCAACCGCGATAACTGATAAATTGCACACCTTGATTGATGGCTTGCTGAATTGCTAAGGTTCCAGGATAGGTAGGAGGGCAGAAAACAGTATCCACCTGGGTATAACCAAAAGCCAGCATTTTATCTCGCAACCATTGGGACATATAAATAGGGGTTGTAGGTCTTAAATCACCTTCAGCATAATTTCCGGCAACAGTTAAAGCTCTTCTCATCCAATTTGGATCGTTCATAAAGGGGGTCTTTTCATAAGCAATGGTCTTATTAGCCATAGTGATAAATTCACTGGCATCAGCAAAAGAAAACCTTCCCACCAGCATTTCGGGAAAGTAATCATCGCCCTCCAGCATTGTGTAGTAATTATCATCGGCATCATTTTCTGCATATTCCGGAGAAGCGATATAATTAGTAGGGATAGCATAAGTTCCAGTAACATCTCCCCAAAGGAAAAGATAATCACATTGATAGGTCTGATAGTGCGTAGCGATAAAATTTTTAATTTGATGCACATCCGAACCGATATCGCTTTTATTTACGGTATAGACATCAAAACCGAGGGATTTTTTCCAGGAAATAAAATCCTGCTGGTAGTTTGTCAGCTGACTGTGAGTAATAATCAACATTTTAGGTCGGCTTAAAGGTAAATTTCGCAGGTAGGAATTCTCAAAATTATCTGCTAAAGCTTTGTAGGCATCAATAAAAGCGGGAGAAATAGAGGCGGGAAGAGGAAAAGGATTAGAGCCCAGCAATTCAAAATTAAGTTCGCTTAAAGTGCGAAAGCCATTTTCTTCTTCCTTGCGGGTTTCAATCCGAATTGTGTATCCACGCATTTCTCTGAAAGTAAAACCAGAAACAATATTAACCGTCTGGTCTAGATATTTTTGTTCGCTATATAAATAGTTCCCTTCCACATCAAACACCTTCCAAATCATAGAGGAGACCTGTAAACAGGCATCTGTATAAGGGAAAGCCAGGGTTTTGGTAATTACGGAACCACTGTCCGCAATACTATCATCAGTATAGTTTGGTTCAAGGGAAGAAGGTTCCGGCGTTAAGCCCTCAAAATGAGCTTGCAAAGTAGAACCGAAAGTATTAAAGGTTTGCCCTGTAACCGCGGTTAACAAACTGCAGGTAAGAAGCATCAGGAGCAGTATATATTGTTTCATTTATCCTCCGCAAAAAGCGTATCTAATTAGAATTATGCAATAAACCTTCCAACCTGTTTAGTAATTTCGTTTTTTGGGATAATTTACTATAAAATTGGCTGCTAAATTGCTTTATAAACTGCACCCTGCTAAATTCGGGTTTAAATCACATAGACCTATTTTTTTATAATGACGATGCAGTCATTTTGTTATTTCCAGCTTGGCAGGGTAGAACTTAAGCAGCAGCAAGCTAAAAATAATATAATATACAGTAAGGAAAATAGATGCCAAACAGAAAAACAGCGATAATGTTAATAGTCACTTTAGTGTTCCTTTCCGCTTGCGGGAAAAATACAAACTTAAATCCGGAAGATAATGATCCCACCGCTATCACTTTTGGAACTAGCAATACTCTGGATATTGTTACCTGGAATTTGAAAACTTTTCCGGAAGTGACCGACCTTTCATCACTCACCCAGATGATACCGGCAATTAATGCCGATGTGATTGCCTTTCAGGAAATTATGGATTATAATGCCTTTATGGATATGGCTGCTGAAATCCCCAATTATGCTGCCTGCGTTTACACTGCTACCGATACCTACCGTCTTGCTTATCTTTATGACACTAGAACAGTTACCGTGAATGAGCAATATACTATCTACGAAAATGACAGTAATCCTTTTCCCCGTCCGCCGTATCTGCTGAATATAACCTGGAATAACGAAAACTACATTCTTATCAATAATCATTTTAAAGCTTACGGGGATAATAATATTGACGCCAGTGACAGTTGGGACGAAGAAAGACGCCGTCAGCTTGCCTGTGAGGAACTGGATTACTATATCTCCACCAATTTACCAGATAGCCGGGTGATTGTTTTGGGTGATTTGAATGACCAAATAGCGGAACCCGAGGAATATAATGTTTTCCTAAGTTTTCTGAATAAACCGCAGGAATATTATTTTGCCGATATGCCCATCGCTATTGCCCCTACCTATTCCACAGTGTCCTATCCAAGTTCCCTCAGCCATATAGACCATATTCTCATTTCCAATGAGCTTTTTGCCGATTTTGAAAGCGCTGGAAATTACTGCAAAACAATTTTAGCAGAAAATTGGATGCTCAGTTGGAATACTTATGCTGCAACAATTTCAGACCACAGGCCCGTAGGTATTCGCCTTTCCCGTTAACAACCTGGAATTTACCGCTTAGGAACAAGTAGTATACGAATTTAAGGGATTCTTATGGATTCTAAAGGGATAGGCGGTAAGATCAGAACCCATTTAATCCCAGCACTTTAGTGTTTCCAATTGAGCAAAGCCGAAATTCTCTGTTTCTCCAATCCTTTCTTATACGGGAAACCCTCTGCTGATTAATCAATTAAACATCTATGAATTCCGGAAAGGATTTCAGTTTTATGCTTGCTTTTTTTTCAAAATAATTGAGCATAAAGCCATTAACGATTCTTTAACGATTCTTTAACAATTCCTTAGTGCAGTTAAGGAATCGTTAAAGAATCGTTAAACCATTATTAAAATGGCAAGCAAACGACCTTTAGAGATTCTATTATTACCGCCAATTGCCTTTTTCATTATTTATTTTAAAAAAAATCCGGCACTCAAGAAATATAGTGCTTTTGGGTTAAACAGAAGAGCAAAGGTTATTCACTTAAATCAATCCTGCGGGACTTAAATCCATATCCTAAAACATCATACACATCCATAATAATCATAAAGGCATCTGGATCGGCGTCTTTAACGATATCCGTAAGCAAAGGCACCTGTCTTCTGTTCAGCACTACAAAGAGTATTTTTATATCGCGTTGATTATAACCGCTAATACCATTCAGATAGGTTACACCTCTATCCAGTTTACTGAAAATTTCCTGGCGAATTTCATCTACGGCATCGGAAATGATGTAGGCGCCTTTGATGTAGGGAAGACCTTCGCTCACCAAATCAGTAATTTTCACGGTAATAAATAAATTCACATAACCCCAGATAAGTAATTTAGGAGCTTTAAAAGCAATTGCTACCAGTAAAATAATTCCCGTTTCCACAATATAATATCCTGTCCCAATGGAAAGATTTGCCTTTTGTTTAATTAGGGCTACAGGAATATCTGTTCCCCCGGTGGAGCCCCGAAAACGGAAAATCAATCCTAAGCCGATTCCGAGCAAAACACTTCCGGCTATTGCACTTAGCAACAAATCTTCAGGTGCTAACAGGGCATAAATTTTCCGCCCGTTAAGAATATGGGTATAGGGCTTCAGATCGGAAATAATACCCAATTTATGCAGAGCAGGAAAACTTAGCAGATCGGTCATTACAGAGCTTACGAGCATCCCGTATAAACTTTTACTGCCGAAGGATTTGCCAATAAAGATAAAGCTGATGATAAATAGCGGAATATTGATTAAAATCATAGACACCCCATTGGGGATGCCTAAGAAACTATATAAAATTTGAGATAAACCGCCAACTCCTCCAGGAGCCATATTATAGGGCAGTAAAAACCAGGAATAACCTATAGCGAAAAAAATAGAGGCAAAGACAATTCCCGCAAGGCGTCCAATTTCTCTTTGCAGATATTGTTTTGATGTAATTTGAGGCATTTGCTACATCTCCTAATTTCTTGACTAAATCATAATCACCAAATCCTTGGTTTAGTTAAAAAAAAATTCAAGTATTCCCTTAAGGAAGGGAAAAGTAGGTAAAAAAATGATTTTAGACATTCGGTTAAACGGAATTAAACATACTTTGCTGGAGCTGGATAAACCGGTTCCGCTTTCGGATATTATAAAAAGAACGACTATAAACAAAACCCTGATTTTAGCCATCAAAATAAATCATCAGGAATATGTCAATGAAGATTACACCCCGGATAGGGAAACCCTGATTGATTGCCTCACCTATTTACACCCGGAGGGCTATAGAATTTATCAGGATAGCGCTATTTTTATTATGGCTAAGGCATTGCATACTTTGATGGGAACCGAACACTCTCTGGTTATTGAACATTCCATTGCCGACGGTGTTTTTTGTGAGGTATTCAATTCGCAGAATTTTACCGAAGAAGATTGCAGCCGGTTGAAAACTGAGATGCAGAATATTGTTAACAGTAATTTACCAATAGAAAAAATAGTAGTGAAAACGGATGAGGCATTGGATATATTTAGTTCTATGGGACGCAAAGATGTGCTGAAAAATCTGAAATACCACTATCAGGAAAATGTGGAACTATATAGATGCGGAAAATATTATGACAGCTTTATTCATCCGCTGGTGGAAAAAACAGGCAAAATTAAGAGCTTTGATATTGTTTATAGAGCTCCTGGATTTATTTTACGGTTTCCCAGTCGGGATGATAAAATGGAAATCAAACTCTTTCAACTTCCTGCCAAATTATTCTCGTTACACCAGGAACAGGATAAATGGCTGGATATTTTGCGTGTGCATAATATTATAGACATCAATAAATTGATTGATAACTATGAGGTCTCAGAATTCATTCAAGTGGAAGAAGCGCTGCACGAGAAAAAAATAGCTGAAATTGCTGCCGATATTGTAACCCGGCAAGATGTGAAAATTGTGCTAATTGCCGGACCCTCTTCCTCCGGAAAAACAACTTTTGCCAAACGCTTAGGCGTTCAATTGCAGGCGTGTAAAGCAAAACCTGTAGTTATCGGAATGGATGATTTTTTCCTGCCCCGAGATAAAACCCCCCGAAAACAAAACGGGGAATACGATTTTGAATCCATCTATGCTTTAGACCTGGATTATTTGAATTTGCAGCTGAATCAATTGCTGGATGGAGAACAAATAGAATTACCCCGCTATGATTTTACCAGAGGGGTTCGTCGCCACAGCAATAATTTCGTAAAACTTACCCCCAATAGCATTATTGTAATGGAAGGCATTCATGGATTGAATGAAACATTAACTGCTTCCATTCCTGCCCATAAAAAAGTGAAAATATATGTTAGTGCGCTCAATCAGTTGAATATAGATAACCATAACCGGATTTCCACCACCGATTGCAGATTGCTTAGAAGAATTATTCGCGATCATCGTTATAGAGGTTACAGCGCTGAAGAAACATTGATCCGTTGGCAGGATGTGCGGGAAGGCGAAGAAAAGAATATTTTTCCCTATCAGGAAAATGCGGATTATATGTTTAACAGCAGTTTAACTTATGAAATTGGCGTTATTCGTAAATATGCCTGGAAATTGCTGTTGAGGGTTTCTCCTTCCTCTTCTGCCTATATGGAAGCTAAGCGTCTTTCCTCTTTAATTGCTAATTGTAAAGATATTGCCGATTCTCTGGTGCCGTATAATTCTATTATCAGAGAATTTACAGATGGCAGTATCTTTCGCTATTGAGGTTGGGTAGTGTCTAATATCCATATCCTTGCTGAAGATGTTCGCAATAAAATTGCCGCAGGGGAAGTTATTGAACGCCCTGCTTCGGTTGTGAAAGAACTGGTGGAAAATGCCATTGATGCCGGTGCTGATAATATTATTGTAGCTATAGAAAATGGAGGTAAAGACCTGATTAGAGTAATAGATAACGGTTGCGGAATGAGCTCCGATGATGCTATGCTGGCTTTTGAACGCCATTCTACCAGCAAAATAAAAACCGTGGAAGATATTATTCATATTGACTCCCTTGGTTTTAGAGGGGAAGCGCTACCTTCAATTGCTTCGGTTTCCCGCTTGCATTTAGTAACGCGGACGGCTGAAGACGAAATGGCTACTATTGTAGAATTTGCCAATGGCAAATTGCTGAATGTTGCCAAAACCTCTGCTAACCCTGGAACTGCTATAACGGTTAGAGGATTGTTTAAAGACCTGCCGGCAAGACGAAAATTTTTAAAAACGGCTCCAGTGGAAGCCAGACACATTTATAAATATATTCATTATCAAGCATTGGTGTATCCCGAAATCAGCTTCCGGTTAGTGATAGACGATAAGGAAAAGCTGAATTACATTGCTTGTTCGGAGAGAAAACAACGCCTGGAAGAGGTCTTTGGCAGCGGTTTTTTTGAGGATGATATTATTCCAATTCAAGGTGCTTATGCTGATTATAAATTGAGTGGGTATATTTTCGGTTTGGAGGACAGGTCAGATAAACTTATTGATGCCCAATATACATTTATAAACGGACGCTATATCTTTGATAAAACCGTGCGACACAGTATTAAATCTGCCTACGAACCGTTTATTTTAAAAACCCGCGCCTGGCAAAAAGGAACTACTCCTCCCTATATAATCTTTTTGGATATTCCCCCGGAACAAATTGATGTGAATGTGCATCCGGCTAAAATGGAAGTGCGTTTTCGGGAAAACAACCTGGTGCATTCTTTGGTTCTGGAAACGCTTACTAAAACCCTACGAGCTTACGAAGACAGCAAATTTGCCAGTGCCCGCAATAAATTTCAAAATGCAGATTCCGGGGGAAAAGCCACTTCCCTGGAACGCGATATCTTCGTGCAAAATATTAAAGTTCCGCAGTTTTCTGCTTACAAAAAGGAATTTGGGGAACTTTTCCAGGATGACTTTTTCCAGCAGGAAAAAAGCTCTGCTCCAAATGAAAACCTGCCCCTTTTGAACCCAACTAATGAAGAAAGTGAAGAGCAAGAGATAGTTACGAACCAACCCACTGAGCAACAAAAATATGATATCTTACTGAAAAATGAAGAGGATTACATCAATCCCTGGCAGTTTCATAATACCTATATCTTTTTTCAGGTGGAAGACGGTTTAGTAGTAATTGACCAGCATGCGGCTCACGAAAGAATTATTTTTGAAAGATTGATTCAACGCAGTGAAGGAGCCCCCGCTGTGAGGCAAAAACTATTTATCCCTTTAGTGATTGATATTCCACCCTATATCGCTGCCGAAATTAAAGAGCTGGTAGAGGCAAATCTGGAACTATTGGAAAAGGTCGGTTTTACCTTAAAAAAATTTAGCGGCGATTCCTTGGTGATTGAAGAAATCCCTGCAGAATTAACGGACTTCGCCAGTGGGAAGATCTTTATTGATATATTGAAGCAACTGGAACAGGAACTGGATGTGAATGCCGATTTCAGAGTAAGTTTGGCAAAATCAATTGCTTGTAAAGCAGCAATAAAAGCTAATCATAAACTCTCCCGGAAAGAAATGCTGAATTTAATCAATCAGCTCTTTGCTTGTCAGACGCCATATTTTTGTCCGCATGGCAGACCCTTGATGCTGAAGATTTTGCTAACTGATTTTGAAAAGAAATTTAAACGCACTTTATGATTCCGGTAATTACAATTGAAGGTGCTACCGCTTCAGGAAAAACGGCTTTAGCCATTGAGTTAGCGGAAATATTGAAGACAGAGATTATTTCTGCTGATTCCCGTCAGGTCTATCGCTATCTGGATATTGGCACCGCTAAAGTTACTAAGGAAGAACAAAAAAGAGTTAAACATCACTTAATTGATATTATAAACCCCGATGAAAGCTATAATGCCGGCACTTTTGCTAGCGCTGCTGCTACGATTATTGAAAAACTACATTCCGAGGGTAAAATTCCTATTATTTGCGGAGGGACGGGTTTATATATAAAAGCGCTATTGAACGGATTGTTTACCCTGCCTCCGTTACCGAAAGAAATTAGAGAAAATCTGAAACAACGCTTTAAAGAAGAAGGCCTTGCCCCTTTGTATTCTGAATTGCAACAGCTTGATCCCGATTTTGCCTGTAAAATAAGCGAAAATGATACCCAACGCATTTTACGCGGTTTGGAAGTTGCCTTAGGTACGGGGCTACCTTTATCAGAACATTGGCTACAGCAGAAAGGGGATTGTAAATATAACGCTTTCCGTATCCTGATAGATATTCCGCGTCCGGAACTATACCAACGCATTAATCTACGAATGGAAAAAATGCTGGCGCAGGGCTTGCTGGATGAAATTGAACACCTCTTTGCCTTGGGTTACACTGAAGATTCCCCCGGTCTCAACTGTCTTGGCTATAAGGAATTTCTGCCCTATTTCCAAAAAGAAACGGATTTGGAACAATGCACTCTCTTGGCTGCCCAACATCAACGTAACTACGCTAAAAGACAGATTACCTGGTATCGGAAGGTCACTTTTGATTATGTAATTTCCCCTTCCCGGAAAAACGACATCCCCGTCGTTTAAAAATCACCGGAAAAACGATATCCCCGTCGTTCAAAAATCACCGGAAGAACGACGTCCTCGTCGTTCAAAAATCACCGGAAGAACGACGTCCTCGTCGTTCAATGGTAACCCGGGTGTTTCGTTACCGCATGCAAATCGGTAAAGAAATAAAGCGTAAGAGGTGGGTTGACCAGGAGTTCAAACTTCCGGCGGAAGTGCTTAGGTCTCTATTGCTATCAAAGTGTTGCCCGATTGTGATTTTGAGCACCTAGCGCGAGGCATATATTTCTTTCTCCAATTTTTTTAAGGAAGTTTTGGCACGCATTGTGCAATATATTCTCTGAAACAAAAAAACAATCCGACAGGAGGATTAACAAATGCTCAGGAAACTGAAAAATCAGAAGGGTTTTACCCTGATTGAAATCTT
>Ga0116141_10004789_pt1 | contig 11354 bp, 11 predicted proteins | sample AD_UKC097_MetaG_FD_89744 | JGI IMG/M metagenome (GOLD analysis project Ga0116141, IMG submission 89744) | Active sludge microbial communities of municipal wastewater-treating anaerobic digesters from USA - AD_UKC097_MetaG | ecosystem: Engineered > Bioreactor > Anaerobic > Digestate | place: USA... | reverse complement strand
AGGGAACTGGAAAACCTCATCCAACGAGCGGTTTTGCTTTCGGATGGAGAAACCGTTAAAGAGGCGGAACTTATGTTGAATGAAAACCGGTACAAGGATGAAGGGCTCAACGGCTCGACAGCGGAAATGCCTCTCGAATACATGAGCGGTCCTTTAAGAGAGGTTGAAAAGCGGCTCATATTTCATACTCTCGATAAAACAAACGGCAACAGAACCCATGCCGCACAAATTCTTGGTATAACGGTTCGAACTTTAAGAAATAAATTAAATGAGTACAAGGAGAAAATGGAATAGTTCTAATCTTCGGGCCGCTGCCGTTCAAATGATAGGCATGCTAATTGCTTCCACTGGTTTTGCCCATCAATCGCTTTTTGGGACGATAGATTGATAAAACCGATAGGGGGAAATACAGAAAAGGAATTGTAACATGTCGGATTTATTTATTTTTGACAAAACCTACAGCGTTCTTGGAAAGGCACTGGATATTTCGGAAAAGCGAAACAGCCTCATCACATCCAATATCGCCAACATGGATACGATCGGTTACAAGCCTAGGGATCTGGATTTCAAAGAGACTTTGAAACTTCAAATGGAGAAGGAGTCGGGGTGCCTATACAGAACCCACCAGAAGCATTTCAAAAATGATATTGCCTTCGAAATATCCGGAAAGATCCGGGAAAACGAGGGGGGCGAATATGACCTTGACCCGGTCAATATTGACACGGAAATGACAAAACTTGCCGAAAACAATATTACCTATCGCACGACTGTAGAGATGCTTTTGAGAAAGATGACGATATTAAAGCAAGCAATTGCAGAAGGAGCACGGTAATGGATTTTATGCGGGCCTTGCATATCAGCGGAACCGGACTTAACGCGCATCGGACCAAGATGAATGTTATCGCGGAAAATTTAGCAAACAGCGAAACCACTCGAACCGAGGAAGGCGGACCGTACCGGAGGAAAATGGTGGTCTTTGAGGCAAAACCGGTTGAAAATTTTGAAAGTGTGTTGGAAAGCTTGGAACACGGGCGGAATGGAGTGGAAGTTACGGAAGTGATAACTTCTCAAGAAGATTATCGATTGGTCCACAATCCCAGTCATCCGGATGCCGACCCCGTAACCGGTTATGTCGCAATGCCCAATGTGAACCTTTTAACCGAAATTGCGGATATGATGGTTGCAAGAAGGGCATACGATGCAAGTGTCACCGCCATTTCAAATACAAAAAGCATGATTTTAAAGGCCCTTGAGATAGGCAAATAGTTGCGGAATTAAAAATAGGGCTGCGTAAAGAGAGATAAAAGACGCAACGGTCCCGGGAAATTTTTGATGAGATCTTTGAAAGATATGGGGAGGGAAACCCAATGAACGGATTGAGCATAAATGACAGAATTTCTACGGATGCGATATTTTCGAAAAACCGATCCGAAACAAAATCCAAAGGATTCCTCGAAAATTTGAAATGTGCCGTTTCGGAAGTAAATCGCCTTCAGAACGAAGCAGACAACGCAATCGAAAAGGTGGAAAAAGGAACGATGGGAATCCATGAGGGAATGCTTTCAATCACGAAAGCGGATATCTCCCTGAGGTTTATGCTCCAGGTCAGGAACAAGATGATCGATGCCTATAAGGAAATCAAAAACATGCAATTTTAAATGCTCTGGAATCCTTCCAGGATAGAGGAAAAATCATTATGATTTTTCCTCTCTTCATATCTTTCCAGTCATTCAATAACAGTTGCATCTGCAGGAGACTTGTTATTCAAACCAATTAACGGCGCGATAGAATAATGAATTCGATAATTGAACAGTTTTCTGATATTTACAAAGGCATGCCGCGGTCCAGGAAGATTCTGATGGGAGTTGTTCTTCTGCTGGTGATCACCGGTTTTACAGGTATGTTTTTTTGGGCGAATAAAATAGATTTTCAAACCCTCTATACCAATTTGTCACCGGAAGAGGCCGCTGAAATTGTCGACAAACTGAAAGAACAACGGATTCCTTACCATTTGGCGGCAAATGGCAGCGCCATTCAGGTGCCTGCAGAGAAAATGTATGATGTCAGGCTCACTTTGGCGGGTTCGGGAATTCCCAGAGGGGGTACGGTCGGATTCGAAATTTTTGAGGAAACAAATTTCGGAGCCTCTGAATTTGTTCAGAAATTGAATTACCAGAGAGCGTTGCAAGGGGAATTGGCTAGAACCATCCGGGAGTTCCGCGAAGTTTTAGATGCCCGAGTGATGATTGTCATGCCGAAAGAATCGGTATTCGTCGAAGAATCAAGGTCTCCTTCCGCATCCGTTCTTTTGAAATTAAGCTCCAATTTTTCCCAGGAAAAGATAACCGCTGTGGTTAATCTGGTGTCCAGCGCCGTTGAAGGCTTGAGTCCGGATCGGGTTACCGTTGTGGATACGAACGGAAAAGTTTTGTCAAAAGGCGTTTCGGAAGATGAAAAGATCGGTGCAAAGGCTGGAACGCAGTTTGATTACAAAATCGCCTATGAACAGAATCTGACCGGACGCATACAGACCATGCTCGAGCGGATTGTCGGGGAAGGGAAGGCGATTGTTCGCGTGATCGCCGATATGGATTTTGATCAGGTGGATATCAACGAGGAGATCTACGATCCGGATACGCAGGTGGTAAGGAGCATGCAGAACGTACTTGAAAATTCGGACAGGAAATCCGCTCCCGCCGGTTCGGTATCCAGTGTCAATCCGATTGTTCCGTCGGGTGTGTCGGCAGGTACGGTAAGAGAAACCTCCGATACAAACCAGCGGAAAAACGAAACGATCAACTACGAGATAAGCAAAACGACCCGAAGAACGGTGAAGCCTTCGGCAAGGATTAAAAGAGTTTCCGTAGCCGCCGTTCTGGATGGCAACTATGTTTTTGAAACCGATAATAAAGGAAACCAGATTCGGAAATACATCGCGAGATCACAAAGCGAACTGGATCAATTTGCAGCAATCGTCAAAAAAGCCATGGGCTATGACAGCGACCGCGAGGATCAGGTCACGGTGGATTCTTTCCCTTTTTCTTATATGGAGGATATGAACCTTGCAGAGCCTTCCGGTTTTAAATGGAAAACGCTTGTAAAGGAATATGGAAAGATCCTCGCCTACACGCTATTAATCATTCTGATATTCTTATTCATTGTGCGTCCGGTGAAAAAGACCTTGACTGAAATAATCTCTTTGCCCGAACAGCGCGCCCTTCCTTCACCGAAAAGCGGGAAAGAACTGCCGGCACCCGGTGTAAGGGGATCTTTGCCCGACCCCGAGGAAATGTCAACCAGAGAGAAAGCATCGCTTCTGGCAAAGCAGGACATTGAAAAGGCAACGAATCAGATAAGAGGCTGGCTTAACGAGGCAACATAATGGCTGGGGAAAAACTGGATCCGAAAAACTTGACCGGCCCCCAGAAGGCGGCGGTGTTTCTCCTGACGATGGGGGAACGATACACATCGGATATTTTTCAAAAAATGAGCGAAGACGAGATTAAAAAAGTGGCCACGATCATGGCATCAATTGATCAGATCCCGGCCACGGTTATGTCATCGGTGGTGAAGGAATTCGTCGCAAACTTTGAAGATGAGAATCGGATGGTTGTCAAGCCGGAAACCTTTTTGAAGAATGCGATCGGAGAAACCCTGGACAAACAAAAGGCGCAATCAATTTTTAAGGAGATTGAAGACAGAAAGCGTGACCGACCCTTTGTATGGAGCCGGGATGTTGATGTCGCGAGGCTCAAAGAGCACATCGAAGGAGAACATCCTCAAACAATCGCAATGATTCTTGCTCATCTGCCCCCTGAAATTGCATCTGAGATCCTCGTTTCCATATCGGATGAGAAAAAAGGCGATATTGCATTGAGAATTGCCCAACTCAGCCCGGTTTCCGATGAAATTATAAGGGATGTGGATCAGACCCTGCGGGCGGAATTGAGCGAAATCGGAAGGGCCGGTTCCGAAGAGGGAGGATTACAGGCTCTCGTCAACATATTAAATGGGGTGGACCGATCAACCGAGGATCTCATCATGGAGGCGATTGAGGAGGAAGACGAGGACCTTGCGATTGAAATCCGGGAAAAGATGTTTGTGTTTGAAGATCTTGTCGAGATCGACGATCGCGGGATGAGAGAAATTCTCAAAAACGTGGAAAGCAAAGAGCTTGTGCTGGCCATGAAAACCGCCAGTGAAGAGCTGAAGCAGAAGATTCTCAACAACCTGTCGTCCAGAGCCGCTGAAATGCTGTTAGAGGATCTTCAGGTAATGGGACCGGTTCGTCTGGCGGAAGTGGAAGCGGCTCAACAGGCGATTATACGGTCTGCCAAGGATCTTGAATCGCAGGGAACCATCGTTTTGGGCGGAAAGGGAAAGGAGGACGTTCTTGTTTAATCGGGTTGCCGACAAGGGCCAAGAGCATCAATGGAAGCCGTGCAAATTTGAAAATTTCAAAAAATTCAGCGGCGAAGACAAAACCTTTTCGGGCCGATCGGAATTAAAACCCGGGAGCGACTTTTCAATTCTCTATTCAAAAAATCAACCAGACGATGGTTTCACTAGTTATATCCATTACTGTGACGAGCAAACAGGAAAAAAGAATATCAGCGGAGATCAATCCGTCTCCCCCGGATTTTCATCAAAAAAATACCCGGAAGAACAGGTACAGGATTCGCAGGAAACCGAGCGCACCGCATTTGAAAGGGGTTTTTCCGAAGGAGAAAAAAAAGGATATGAAGAAGGGAAAAAAAAAGCGGATGAAATCGTAACGAGCATGCAGCAAATTTTGCGGGAAATGAAGGGCCTGTGGAAAAATATGGTTACCGCTTATGAAAAAGAGATAATCCGGATGACCTGCCGGGTTGCCGAAAAGGTAGTTTATGGCAGTGTTGCTGTTGATCATGAAATCGTAAAAAGGTCAATTTTACATGCGTTTGAACTGATACCGGAGCCGGTCGATGTGACAATTGCGGTCAGTCCGAAAGATTATGAATATATTGAAGAGATAAAAAGAGAATTTTTCGAAACGGTCACGGACTTGAAACATGTTTCAGTCATATCCGATCCCGCCGTCGATCGAGGTGGATGTAAAATCGAAACACGGTCCGGTCAGATCGACGCGCGCTTGGAATCTCGGCTCCATGCAATTCAACAGAGTCTGATTGACACCTGCGAAAAAAGGTAGATTTGGATGATGCGTTTCGAGTCGCTCTTGTTATCGTCTTTCTTTTTCTTCCATTGATCCGCGGCGCATTGAATACCAATTGGCAAGCTGCAACGCAGCAGCGATCATATTTTCCTTCGATTGTGTCTCATCGATGAATGCAGGGGAATTAAACATAAATTGGAATCCGTATATTGAGGCGGTCGACTCTTGTCGGTGCATCAATCTGGAAGGCAAAATTGTCAAGGTGATCGGATTGATTGCCGAAGGCCAGTGCTGTGGCATGGGGATCGGGAGCCTCTGTATGGTCGACAACGATTATGGCCGCCGGATAATGGCCGAGGTAGTCGGTTTCAGGGACGACCGGGTGCTCCTTATGCCTTACGGAGACACCCGGGGAATAAGACCGGGGAGCCGAATCCAGCTTTTCGATAAACAGCCCCGAGCCGGTGTCGGTCATGAATTTCTTGGGAGGGTGGTGGATGGATTGGGGAACCCGATAGACGGCAAGGGTCCTATCGGGCCGTCAACGCAATATCCTCTTTACGGAACCCCCATAAACCCGATGGAACGAAAACCCATCAAAAAACTCATGGATGTGGGTATTGCGGCCATCAATACCATGGTGCCGATCGGGCGGGGGCAACGCGTTGCCATCATGGCGGGTTCGGGTGTGGGCAAAAGCATTCTTATGGGAATGATGGCGCATCATACGGCGGCAGATGTGACCATTATCGGTCTTGTCGGTGAGCGAGGCCGGGAAGTAAAGGCCTTTGTCGATGAAACTCTCGGACCAGAAGGAATGAAAAAAGCCCTGGTCGTTGCAGCAACATCCGATTCGCCGCCGCTTGTTCGAATGCGTGGGGCCTATTTGGCGACGACTCTGGCGGAATATTTCAGGGACGAAGGCAAAGATGTTCTTCTGATAATCGATTCCATCACTCGTTTTGCAATGTCCTCCAGAGACGTGGGCCTGGCTGCCGGAGAACCGCCTACCAGCAGAGGATATACTCCTTCATTTTTTGCTCAGATTCCGGTATTGCTCGAACGGGCGGGCAGTATTTACGGAAAAGGAAGTATTACAGGTATTTATACGGTATTGGTGGAGGGGGATGATTTGAATGATCCGGTTGGAGATACGGTACGGTCGATTGTCGATGGCCATATCGTGCTTTCCAGAAAACTGGCGAACAGAGGACATTATCCCGCAATCGATGTGCTTGGCAGTGTCAGCCGTGTCATGCGGGATGTTGTGGAACCGGATCATCTTGAACTGAGGGAGAGGACGGTTGATGTTTTAGCAAATTACAGGGAGTCGGAAGACATGATTACTATTGGAGCCTATGTGGACGGATCCGATCCCAAAGTCGATTTCGCCAAAAAAATGATGCCGAAGCTCAATGCCTTTTTGAAACAGGATATTTCCAAAAAAGTGACCTATGAAGCAAGCCTGAACGATTTAAAAAACCTTTACCACAATCCGGTACAAAGGAAGGATTCATGAACATGAAGACCCGGATTCGAATGATTCAGCAAATTATACTCCCATGAAAAGGTTTCGGTTTTCCATGCAGGCACTCCTTCGTTACCGGGAGTATCTCGAGCGAAGGATGCAATTGGAGGTTGCGAAAATTCGTTCGGATATATTGGAGTGCGATGATTGTATTTTGCATTGCAAAGGTACCATCGATGACGCCTTGCAACACCTGGACAGAGAAACGGTTTGCGGAATCGATTCAACCCGTTACCTCCATTATACGGCCTACCTGACGGGCATGGAATCTTTATTGGAATCACAAAATCTTCGCCGGAAAAAGCTATTGCAAGTGCTCGGCAGAAAACAGGAAAAGCTTTTGAAGCAATCTGTAAAAAAAAAGGCGCTTGAGAATTTAAAAGAACATAGAAAAGAAAAGTATTACAGGCAAGTCAGGAAGTACGAAGATAAGGAAACAGACGATGCAAGCATACTTAAAAAAGCAAGAGATACGGATAAATGAACCTACATAAAAATTCCAGGCTAAAAGTCATTTTGATTGCACTTTTTAGTGCTAAGATAATCGTCGGCTCTTTTTTACTGGCGGGCAGATTCAATCACTTCAATGTTTTTTTTCATGAAACCGTCGCCATTGCCGAAGAAAACGAAAGAACGATTGCAGTAGTAAAAGAACCGATAGTTTCAGAAGAAGACGGAGAAGTCTCGTCCAACGATGCCCGGCTTGTTCTTCACAGCCTTGAAGAGAAGAGACTGGAAATAAAGAAGAAAGAAATGAATCTGGAAAAACAGCAGGCCCAGATCGAATATCTGAAACGGGATGTAGAAGAAAAGATTGAAGAGCTGTCCAGAATTCACCTGCAGATTGAAGCGAGTCTGGCAAAAAAAGAACAAAAAGAAAAAGAACAGGAAGATCGGAGAAAAGAAGCCGAAGAGTCCAAGATCAAACAACTTGTAAAAGTATATACGAGCATGAAACCGAAAGTAGCCGGTGCCCTTATCGAAAAGCTGGATATAGAAGTGGTGTTGAAACTATTTTCCGGTATGAAAGGAGAGCAGATCGGAATGATCCTGTCCTATGTGGAGACGAACCGCGCTGCCCGCATCAGCGAGCAACTGGCGAAGAGAAACATTGCGGCCGCCAAGTAACTGGAATCCAAAAAAACATTCTGTGCGCCCAATAGAAAGGCCGAGCTGTCTCATTTGTTTTCCTGCCAATATGGAATTATGCAGGACTTCATGAATGATCCGGTTTGAAGAATTGCGATTCATCAATATTCTTCAATCGTATCCGGGCAAAAACGTTCCTTCATTTCCTCCCGCAGGCAATATTTTCCCATTCCAAATCGATTCAGGAAAAATTTTCATTCGATTCGTTTTTACCATTCAGGCGCTCATTTTTTCATCAAGGCGCAACATACTGAAAATGCAATATAAAATAAATTTATGAGAAATTGGCACGTTCGTTGCTGATCAATCATCCCGTGACCGCCATCAATGGATTTCAATTCAATCGTAGGACATGGCATCGGATGATTTTTCTGACGGGAATCATATAAGGACGTGCAATGATATTACCGAATTTGCAGATAAACAACTTTTTGCAATATCAAAACAAAGCGGATCAGGGCGCTCGCGCTGGAATGGATCTTAAGGGACGCTTTTGGAACGTCATGGTCAATATGCGAAAGGCGGCAGGTGTTTCTGGAAATAACGGAATAAAAAAAATCCAGCCGGAGTCCGTCAAACAGACCAGAGGCGTTGATCTGATCGAAACGTTAAAAAAATATCTTCTATCTCAAGATGTTTCCCTGGATGCGAAGGTTGCAGGCGAAGAAGCGTTCGAGGCTCTTGCGAAACTTCTGGCCGATGCGGGATTCGGCGAAGAACGCATTGCCGAATTCATCGAATCGCTCAAAACGGTCTCCGGAAATAAAGAATTAAAACTGTCCGAACTTTTCACGAGCCTGAGCGAGCTGGAGGATATGGAGTCGTGCAAAGATCAGGAAAACATCCTTGCGATTTCCTCATTACCTTATATTGAATCGATCTTGTCTCTATTCGGTTTGGAGCCTGGCACCATTCGTGAAGTAGTGGGCGACGCAACGAAAGAAGGCAAGGGAATCGATACCGACCGTCTCGTTTCCAATCTCAAGGCTATCCGGCCGGATTTTCCAAAAGTATTCGATTCATTACCCGACGGGAAAGCCCAGAGCCAGATTTTGAAGATGATGAACCGCCTGGGACTGGATGCGGCAACCACAAAAAACGGACAAATCACCCTTGAAACATTCGTTTCCCAGCTTCAGGCCATAACGGCTTCGAAATCAAACGGGGCTTTATCGGACAGAATTGTAGCCGAAGATTTCAATGCATTCATAGCGCATATTCTTCCAAAGCGGGATACGGGCGTTTCTGAAAAAGAGGCGAATTTTTTTGCTAAAAATGTAAGTATCGGATCTTCCGATTCGAAAGGCACAAACTTCGATTATTTTTATCGAGCCAAAGGGATCCACCAGAAATCCGCAATATTGGAAGACGGCATGAATGGAGCAAAAAATTGGGCCGAATCTTCAAACGCGGCGAAAAGTCGAGAAGTCTTATTAAAAACCGAAGAGGTCAGGATTTCGAAGACGGAAAAGGGAGACACATTTTCTTTGGAAGGACCAATTAAAGAAGGCAAAGGTGCCGGCACGCCTGCGGCCGGATTCGGTAAGATAAACGGCGGAAAGACATTGCCCGCTTATGTAATGGATCAGGTCGGCAGGCAGATTGTAAAGTCGGTAAAAAGCGGAAGTAATGAGGTCCGGCTTCAGCTTAAACCTCCTTCCCTCGGCCGGCTGCAGTTGAATATCGAAAGCAGTGGAGAAGGGATCAAAGTTAAAATCTTTGCCGAGCAACCGGCTACAAAGGAGATGTTGCTTTCTCACGCCGGCGAAATGAAGTCTTCATTGACGGATCAGGGATTGCGCGTCGAAAAGATCGACGTTCAGGTAAGCAATGATTTTAATCAGTCCATGACAAATGCGAGACAGGAATCGAGTAAGTCCTATGATCAAAGGCATCCGGATTCCAGGGAGTCCGGCGACCTTCGGGCCGGAGTTTTCACTGAGGACACCCCTTCCCTTGCAAGACGATCGGATGGCATTCTCGATCTGGTGGCATAAAAACAGGTATGGGCTGAAATATACAGACGTTTACCTTTAATTTTTTACAGCGAACCTAACATGGAAAAGGAAAGATTATGTCGGTAAATGCAGTGTCATCAAATTACAGCGGTCTGGAATCTTTTTTTGAAAGTCAGACAAAGACCCAAAATGAGGTTCAAAAAGAAGATGCTCTGGGGCGCGATGCATTCTTGACGATGCTGGTTGCCCAGCTGAAGCACCAGGACCCGCTGAATCCCATGGAAGGGACCGATTTCACGGCTCAGCTTGCCCAGTTTTCCAGTCTCGAGCAAATGTTCGAGACAAACGATAAACTGGAGGCCATTCGGGCATCCCTTGATGCCGGGAAAGAAGATAACTATCTAGATTATATCGGAAAACAGATTCTGAGCGAAGGCAATACCCTCGCGCTGAAAGATGGGGTATCCTCAGACGGGTTCTTTACCATTGAAAAACCGGCGGAGGTCATAATTTTCATTTATGATTCCAGCGGCAGCGAAATCAAACGCTTATATGTCGGACAAAATGATGCCGGAACTCACGAAATCGAATGGGACGGATCGGATAACCGAGGATACGGGGTGCAGGATGGAACCTATTACTTTAAAATCATGGCCGCCGATTCCCTCGGAAGAGATGTCCAGGCCAAGGCGACCGCGACCGGTAAGGTTGACGGCGTGACCTATCAACAGGGTGCTCCGTATTTGATGGTCGAAAACATGCTGATTGATCCGCTGTCGGTTGTCAAAGTCTGGCAATCCGAAGAGGATATTTCCTAAAGCATTCATAGAGGCATGTTGCAAAATAACAGCGACGAAAAAATGGCGGATTTGATTTTCAATACAACAAAGGAGTGATGTCATGTCATTAACCAGTTCACTTTATTCGGGAGTCAGCGGGTTGGCAACCCTCGGCAATTCCATGCAGATTATCGGAGATAATATCGCCAACGTCAATACCGTGGGATTCAAGGCCGGTTCTTATGTATTTCAGGATCTTTTAAGTCAGGCCACCGCCACTCAGTCCGGCACTTCCCAGATCGGCCGCGGTGTGGCGCTTGCGGATGTATATTCCACCTTCGAGCAGGGATCTTTTGAAACAACCGGAAACACTACGGATCTTGCCATCGGCGGCGACGGTTTTTTCATACTCAGGCAACCATCCAGCGACCTGTTGTTCTACAGCCGGGCAGGAAATTTCAGTTTTGATAAGGAAGGCTATCTGGTCAACCCGGAGGGCTACATCGTGCAGGGATGGGTCTTGGATGGAAGCGGGGATGACGTTGGATCGGTCACCGATATCATGCTTTCATCATTCACATCACCGCCTGATGAAAGCGATCACATAACCGTGATTGCCAACCTGAATTCGGATGCGATCAGCTCGACGACGGCGCCGGCGGTTTTTTCGGATTCCTGGGATGCGACGCTTCCAAGCGCCCCCATCGCTTCCAGCGGCTATAATTATCAGTCAACGGTAAAGGTTTATGATTCTCTCGGCAGCACCCACGATATCACAATTTATT
>Ga0116141_10004787_pt1 | contig 11355 bp, 11 predicted proteins | sample AD_UKC097_MetaG_FD_89744 | JGI IMG/M metagenome (GOLD analysis project Ga0116141, IMG submission 89744) | Active sludge microbial communities of municipal wastewater-treating anaerobic digesters from USA - AD_UKC097_MetaG | ecosystem: Engineered > Bioreactor > Anaerobic > Digestate | place: USA... | reverse complement strand
TAACTACTGTAACAGTTATTCACTCACTTCATCTCCTTTAAAAAAATAACTTCTACAGATTGTTGACTATCTGTTTTAAAGTGAATAGACAACTTAAAAAAGCTAAGTCTTTGTCAGCAATAAGACGAGCTTTATAAGCATATTCTGCAATAACTATTATTAAATCCATACTATCATATTTAGATATAACGTAGTCTTTTAAAGCACTGTATATATCGTCGTCAAACACTGTTTTTCTTGTTATTTCAGATATCTTTTTTATGTTGTCTGTTTCAAACACACTTTCAAAATAACTACTGTATCTGTTACTAAGATCTATAGATTCTTTTTTTAACTTACCGTGTATGTTAAAATTCTTTTGTGATTCATTGATCATTTTACGAATGTCAACACCGTATCTTTTAATGATTAAAGCAAGATACTCTGTACTGTACTCAACACCTTCTGTTTCAAAAATATCAGCTAAGCGTTTAGCTATGTCAACTGTTTTTGGAACTAGTTCAAAGTCAACACAGCGACTTTTAATAGCTTCAGCAATTTTATTCACGTAGTTACACGTTAGAATAAATCTGCAGTATTTACTAGAAGTTTCCATCAGTTCTCTTAGTGAGTCTTGAGCTGTATAGTTTAACCCATCTGCTTCATTTAAAACGACTATTTTTAGACTATCACCCCAAGCAGAAGATGTTGCAAAGTTTTGGACTTTTTCTCTTATAGTGTCAATACCTCTTTCTTCTGAAGCATTGATTATAAGGTGTACATTTTTTATGTTTTTTAGTATAATGTTGGTAATAGAATTTTTTCCTGTTCCAGGTTTGCCATGTAAAAGAATGTTTGGAACATCAGACTCTTGTATACACTTTTTAAGAAAGCTCTTTAACTCAGGTACAGCAATTAAATCTTCAACTAAACTTGGTCTGTATTTTTCAACCCACAGACTGTTGTATTTTTCAACTAGTGCTGTTATATCTTTCACAAATACTACTCCCTTCAGTTATATGTTATATTATACCATAGAAACGTGGATTTGTAAATACTTAATTTAACTGTTTACAGAATGTATATACTATGATATAATATACAAGAGGTGACAACATGGGTAGGCCTAAAGGTTCAAAAACAAAGAATAAAAATAAAGAAAATTACTTCAATGAAAAAGAAATGACTGAACTCTTAAAGGTTTACAAGCAAACGAGAGATGAAAAAGTTTTTGAAAAGCTAAACAGTGGTATTAAAAATATCGTTAATGGTATGATTAACAAACAGTTTAGTTACAACAGCTTTATAAAAAATAACAAAAAAGATGCAGAAGCAGAGTGTATTTTAGAAGTTTATAAGTCTCTTAAGAGATTTGACGTTGAAAAAGGTCGATTGTTTGCTTATATCAACAGAATTGCTAAAAATACTCTCTTAAAATACCAAAACAGTGTTAGAAAAATTAATCATTTTGAAACAATATACGCTGACGTTGTTCACTCTGAAAACACAGAATTGTCTGATGATGTGTTTAACAGAATTATTTCGAATCAAACAGGAATTCCAAACACAAAAATTAAAAAAGTTATGAGTGTTGATAAAAGTCTGTCTGTTATATATAAATATTTTATTCATGTTAAGAATGTGACAGAGTATTTCTTAACTAACTCTAGCAATTTAAAAAATTTGGTATATACTATTAAATATGATTATAATATTGATTTTAACTTTCATTTCGAAAAAACAATTTCATTTGTAAGTGATGAAACTCGCTATCAGTTAATAATTGAAAATATAGATAACATTTTAACTGACCTCATTTCTTGGTTAGAAAAGGAATATCATGAAGAAATAAGTTTAGAACCTGAGTACAACAACTTTATTATATCACCTAGAGCTATTGGTTACATAAAAAAACATGTTAGAAAAAATATGAAAAAACAAAAAATATTTAAGAACCTTAGTGTTGATGATTTAGTAGAGTTTATAAACTACATTAGCTATCAAAAGGAGTATGTTTTTGAATGACAAAAAATATTTCTTTTTTAAAAAATAAAAATCAAATGAAACTTATGATGATTAAAAATGTTGCAGAAATGTACAACCGAACACTTTACACATATACACGTGATTTTAAGGGAAAACTTCCAGTTCCTAAAACAGATGTTTCAAAGATACCTAAAAAATTTATGTCAATCAATGAGTATGTAGAGTCAAAGACTCAGTGGAAACAGATTATTAACTTTATTGAAAACTCAGAAGATCTAGATCTAAATGATTATTTTAACATAATAGTTAAAAATTGGAATACAATAGCACTTTCTTTTAACATGAAACAAAAAACACCGTTGACTAGTATTGTTTTTTCTCCAAAAATGATTAACTACTATAGAAGTTTAAAAAGAAAAGAAGAACAGAGTGCTGCTGTTAACAAACATCTTTCTCTTAAGTTTGACGATGACTTTTACTTACTTCAACCATCTTTTCAAAGTAATATAAACAGTTTGTTTAGATTGAAAAAGTTAAACTCTGATATGCTTTTTCATGAGATACTTGATGTGTTTCCAGGTGAATTCGAGCAAGAATTTGTTGAAATAATCAAACAGATGGATGAGTCAAGTATAACTCAAGAAAATATTATAAATAAACTTAAGTCAAGGGTGATTAAATGACAACAACACAGATTAATATTTCTGAAAATGGGTGGAATCCAGACACGTTTTCTTTTTCTCATGATTTTCAAAAACAAATAATAGCAGCTATGATTCAAGAACCAAAAATATTTGAAACTGTAGGAGTGTTAACAGACTACAAGTATTTTGAACTTAGAGATCTTAGTGAAATTTTTAAAAATCTACAAGAATTTTTTAATAAATACAAAGGGTTACCTTCAAAAGAAGCTTTGTTTGAACAACTTATACAGTACTACAAATCAGAAACATTAAATGAAATTCTAGAAGAATTGTATACTTATCCAAAAATATCTTCTTCTACACTGTCTTATATAGAAGAAAACGTTAGAAATTTCATTCAGTGTCAAGCAATTAAAAAAGCTATAATTGACTCACTAGATGACTTAGGAGATATTAACAAACACTACAATGTTAAAAATAGAATAGAAGATGCTTTAACAGTTGGTTCAAGTTTAGATGATTTTGGTTTAGACGTTTACAATGATGATGAAATACTAAGTCGTTGGAAAAAAAGAAAAGAAGATAGAGAAATACCTAGAATATCAACTGGTTGGAACAAGTTTGATCAGATATTTGGTGGTTACGGTGCCGGTGAGTTGTTTACTTTTACTGGTCCTGCACACAGTGGAAAGTCTATGTATTTAGTAAATGCTGGAGCTAACATTCTTCTTCAAAAAAAGAATGTACTTCATATAACACTTGAAATGTCTGAAGATGTTACTTCACAGAGATATGACATGAGACTGTTGAATTTAACTAAAGAAGAGTTAAAAACACACAAAGCTACAGAGAAATTAAAAGAATTACTTGAAAAAAGAATAGGTCAGTTGGTGATAAAAAGATGGCCTTCTCTTTCTATTACAGCTACAGATATTGTTAGTTTCATGAAACGATTAGAAAACGTTAAACAGTTTAAACCAAACATTTTAATAGTCGACTATGCAGAATTAATGAGGTCTACTCACAAGTATACTGACAAAAGATTTGAATTAGATACAGTATATCAGCAACTTAGAAACATTGGAATAGAATTCAACATCCCTGTTATAACAGCTACACAGCTCAACAGAGGAGCGTTAGAAAAGCTTGAAGCAGGTAAAATTTTAACTGAAGAGTCTATAGCTGAGTCTTATGGTATCGCTAGAATAATTGACTGTGGTGTTACAATTAATGCAACACCAGCAGAAAATGCTAAAAACAACAGTGTTATATATGTTTATAAAAACAGAGATGGTGAGAGTGGAGAGCAGTTTAGAATGTATGTTGATTTTAGTAGAGCGTTGGTTAGAGAGTGGACAGCTTCACCAGATATTAGAGAAATTCCGAAAAATAGAAGAATAAATTAATAGAGGAGAGTTAAATTTGATAGACAGATTAACATATGTTGGAATAGGTAGTAGAAATTTATCTAAAGACCAGTATAATTTTTGCAGAGAAATAGCTAAAGAAATGGCGATTTGTGGCTGGATATTAAGATCTGGTGGCTCACCAGGAGCTGATTCAGCTTTTGAAGAAGGGTGTGATAAGGTTAGTAGAGTGTTACCCTCAGAAGGATTGAAGAATCTACTATGAAGACACGCGCGCCACAAAACAGAACGCTGACATGCACAGAGGATGAAATAACTTTCTTCTCTTGCGATCTACTGCAATTGTCAAGTCCTGTTTCTGTGGAGGACGTAAAAGACCGCGTCATCAACCAGGATTTTGTCGATGCCGTTCCGTTGCTACCACGATCTTTTGTGGATTTACTAATCCTTGATCCGCCTTACAACCTGACGAAGAACTTCAACGGAAACGTGTTTCGCGCCAAAGAAGCCGAGAAGTATGCCTCATGGTTCGAAGACATGTTGTCAGCTATGCTTCCACTGTTAACATCAAATGCATCAATATACATTTGTAGCGATTGGCGTACATCAACGCTGATCTTCCCAGTTCTTGAGCGACATCTCCGTGTTCGTAACCGGATCACATGGGAACGCGAGAAAGGTCGAGGCGCAAAAACGAACTGGAAGAACAACACAGAGGATATCTGGTTTTGCACTGTTGGCGAAGAGTATACTTTCAACGTGGATACAGTGAAGCTCAAGCGAAAAGTCATTGCACCATATCGGCAAGACGACGGTAAACCGAAGGATTGGAAGGAGTCAAAGAGCGGTAAATACAGGTTAACCCATCCATCAAATCTGTAGACTGACATAACAATACCTTTCTGGTCTATGCAGGAGAACACCGACCATCCCACCCAGAAACCAGAGAAGCTGATGGCGAAGTTGGTTCTCGCAAGCTCCTTGCCTGGAGATCTTGTATTCGATCCATTTCTTGGAAGTGGTACAACGGCAGTTGTCGCGAAAAAACTTGGGCGGCGATTCTGCGGTATCGAACTTAACAGGGAGTATTGCTGCTGGACTCTCAAGCGACTTCAAGCCGCCAAATCAGACCCTACCATACAGGGTTACTCAGACGGTGTGTTTTGGGAGAGAAACAGTCTAAGCGACCAGAAATCATCATCCAAGAAATCCACTTCAGATTAAGCAAATAGTTCACATAAACTAAATTATGTGATATAATATCTACTATAGATTCAGTTAATTTAAAAAAGGAGAAATATACAGATGGCTAAAGAGAAGAAAACTAAAACGGGTAGCAACTTGCTTAAAAATCTTCCTAAAAAAAAGAAAAGTAGATCTAGGAAAGTTGAAGTAGAAAATGATGATTCCATAAAAAAAATTAAAGTGCCTAAAAAAATAAAACAGACATTTAAGGAAGAGAACGGCTGTTACGTAACAAACAGAGTCGTTTTTAGAATTAGAGAAGATAATACTGATACTGATGTTTTAAAAACTTTTGCAACAGAAATTGCTTTTAACAAAAATAAAATAGGTCAAAAAACAAAACACCCAGATGGAATTTTTAGAAAAATAACTGACGTTATATTAAATGAAAAAAATCTCACATTTGTTGTAGAAATTTTAGAATAAGGAGGAAAATTAAAGTGTACTACAACTTAAATAAAGGTGATTTGATATTTTTAGCAAACTCAGATTCAGCACCCATCATAGAACACATTGTTAAAATAAAAGATATTGATGAAAAAACAAACGTTATATCTGTAGATAAAGCTGTGTCTATCAACAAGATGGGGAATGAACAAGGTTCCATGTCTTACATGCCTATACCTTTTTTTGGTTTGATTAGCAATCAAGCTAACTTGATAGGTGCTGGACATGGAGAAATGTATATTAATCTTAATAATTTTGGAATAGTTGGAAAAGTCACAAAGAAAGAAGTTATAGATATATTTAACAAGTTTACAGATGAGTCTCCAATAAAGTTTGATGCTGCAAAAAGTGCTGTGTTAGGAGCTAAGTAGATGATTGAAAAGGTTTTTTTAGAAAATAAAAAAAGAGAACAGATTATAGGAACAGTTCCCTGTGGTTCAACAGAAAGAGATGAAGTTTGGCATACTATTTTTATAAAAGTTGCTAAACTCATTGCTACTGGAAGTCACTGTGTTTCAAAAAAAGTCGGTTGTCTTATTGTTAAAAATAAACGAATAATTTCAACAGGAATTAACGGAACACCAGAAGGTTCTGTAAACTGTGATGATGTATTTAACCCAAGTAACTTTAACAGAATGAAACACCACTACTGGTCACAAGTTAATGAACTTCACAGTGAAATAAACAGTTTAATGATAGCAGCTAAAGAGGGTATTAGTGTTAAAGGCTGCGATATGTACTTAACGATGTCTCCCTGCATTGACTGTGCAAAAGCAATGGTTGCTGGTGGTATTAAAAATGTATACTTTAATGAAATGTATGACTTAGAAACTTCTGGAATTAAATTTTTAATTGATTCAGGAGTAAATGTTTTTAAGATCAGTTTGTGAACATGCATAAATTGGAGGAATAAAGATGCCGAAGAAAGATTTAGATTTAAGTTTTTTAAATGCCGAGTTAGAAGAAATAGAACTTCCTTCTAAAGGAATTCTTTATGATAAGAGTAACAGTTTTAATAACGGTAAAGCACATATAAGACCGTGGCTTACATCAGAAGAGAAGTTGATTGACAAGTTTAACAAGGGTAATTTTTACAACATTATAAAGAGACTTGTACAAAATTCTCTTGAAGAAAAAACAGATGTTGAGGAACTTACCTTTGGAGATTTTTTCTTTATTCTGTACTGGATAAGATCCGTTAGTTATGGATCTCAGTACAAAGCAGACATAGAATGCCCCAACTGCAGTGCTAAGATTAAATCAGACATAGACATATACAATTATTCTATTAAGTATCTTGAAGATGTTAAAGAACCTTTAAGTTTTGTTTTACCAAAGAGTAATATTGAACTTAAGTATCGTCTTCCAAGAGTTAAAGATCTTATTGAAGCAACAGAAAAGTCTCACTCTGACTCTTTAAAACTTGGAGTTGCAATTAGTCCGGATATATTTAGACTCGCTAGGTGTGTTGTTGAAATGACTCTTCCTGATACTGAACATACTATTCTAACACAAGAAGAAGATTTTGGAACTATGATTAATAAAATATGGCCAAGACTTCCAGCTATAGACCTTGTAGCTTTTAGAACTGAACTAGCTAAGTATGATCACGGTTATGTTAACAATGAAATGACAAAATGTCCAGAATGTGAAACTTACTTTGAGATAGCACCACTGCTTTCATTTGAATTTTTTCGTCCAAGCTCTGGAGGATCCTCAGTTAATAGTTGATTTTTTGTCGATATACAGACATCCATCAGTTGAAGTTGAGAGAGAAGTACTTCAACTAGTATACTACTGTAAACTGAGTTACTTGGATACTAAATTTATGTCTTATTTTACAAGAAAATTCTGGTTAGAAGAAGTTAAAAAACTCTTAGAAGAAGAATCACGACAGAGCCAACGCTCAATAAATTTATGAAGACGACTTAAAAGTCGTCTTTTTTTATTTTTTAAAATTAAAATTAATAAAAGTAGTAGATATTCAATACTAGTTAAAGAGTGATGTTTATGCCAGATTCCGATGTTACTATTAAAATTATAAGTGAGTTAATTAAGTTAAAAAATACAGGAAATATTTCTGAAAATAAAGTAGAAGAATTAGCTCATAAAATTACTACAATATTTAAAGACATAACTGGTTCTGTAATGAAACTAGAAGATGCTTCTGCCGGTGTTGTTGAATTTTGTCTTAAAGTTGAGAAACAAGGACCTGAGTTTATAAAGAGTACAGATAGTATTGTCAACAGTTTAGACAAAGTTTTGTCTAAGTTTTCTAACTTTTCAACGCAGCTTGGTCAAGAAAGTTTGTTAAACATTAATGCTGTTGTTAAAGAAAAAGATCAAAGTAACATTAAGAATTTTAACGCAGAGTTAAACAACATTCCAAAAGTTTTAAAATCGGTTTTTCTTAAAAGCATTGATAGTTTTAACGGTATGATTAAATTTGTTGTAAATACATTTCAAAAAATTGGAAATTTTATTATAACACCGTTTAAAGCTGTTGGTGACTTCATTAAAAATACATTTACTTCTATTGGCAACTTTATAATGGCTCCTTTTAAAACTATATCTAACTTCATGAAAACCCCGTTTAAAACTATCATTGAAACAAAAGATAAAGCTGAAAACAAAGCTAAATCAATTGGTGATACATTAAGTGGGGGTTTACTTTTTGGGCCTGGAAAAAGAAATAGAGAAGATGATTATAAGATTGCTGGTGTTTCTAGCAGAGCTCTTGGGTTACAAATAGTATTAAGACAAACAGCTGTGGGTGTTGCTATTTTTTGGTTTGCAAGTGTGTTAGATAAATATCTTAAAGCGAAAAATACTAGTACTAAAGACGGATCAGCTGGTAATGTTACAGAAGGTTTAGGTCTAGACCTTGCTATAGGAACAGCTGTTGGAAATCTTATTTCAAAATACACTACAAAAGCTTTTATTCAAGGTGTTGCTACTAAAGCAATTACACTGTTTCCTACTGTTTTAATAGGATCAATTGCAGCAGCCGGAGCTGCTTACATGGTTAATTATATAGCAAGTGGAGAAGCTGAAAAAAATGTAAAAGAAAGATTAGCTGATCCAAATCGAGGAATAAATAGGGGTGGACAAACTTTTACTGTTAATCCTGAAAGTGGAAAATTAACTGAAACAAAAAATAATCAGCAACGTCCTCATGAAAGACAACAAAGTGGATTTGCTAAAGGTGGAGTAGTTCAAACTCCCTCTACAATAAATACATCTAATGGATCTAGATTAGTTGGAGAAGCTGGACCAGAAGCTATCATGCCTCTAAAGACAGATGCTTCCGGTAGACTAGGGATAGAAGCTAATGTCGGCAACAGTCCTTTTATGAAAGCTTTTGTTGAACAGCTTGGAACAGCTAGTATTTTATTCATAGATTTAAATGAAAAGGTAAAAGACATAGCAGAAAAGTTTAAAGATTGGTTTTTTAACTCAACACCTGTTAAGTGGGTAACTAACATCTTTACAAATACACAAAAGGAAATAGAAACAAAAGGAAAAGAAGTAAAAGAAAAAATAGCAGAAACTGTAACTATACCACCTAAAAAACCAAAACCACTAGTTTCAGACATGTCTAGTGAAGACTTAGCAAGTATTGTTGTTAAAGCTATAAGTAGTCAAGAAGGTTCATTTGGTTCTGTAAACAGAGATGATTCTAAAAAGGGAGTTTCTCTTGGATTTATGCAGTGGAACGCTTCTAGAGCTAGAGAACTTCTCCAAGAACTCTACAGTGTAGATCCTGCTTTATTTAAAAACACAATGGGTAATTCAATTATCAGTGCAATGAATGATCCTAACAGGTGGTCTGAAAAACGCGGTAGCAGTCAACGTGTAAAATTTACAAGCGATCAAGCAAAAAATTTTGAAAAGTTAATGGAAGACGTTAGAATGCAGCAAGTTCAGATAGACTTAGCTAAAAGAGATGTAAATAGATATTTAGAAACAGCTTCTAAAATTGGAATAACAGATGTTGGAGCACAAATATACTATGCAGACTTAATGCACAATTTCGGCGCTACTGGAGCAAAGAAATTTTTAACAAGTGGAATGTCTTTAGAAGACATGTTCAATTTGTCTAAAAACACAGGTGATGTAAGAAGACGCATGTCTCTCTATGAAACAGCTTCTCAAGTTAATTTATCACAAACTGAACAAGCTAAAATTGATCTTTCTGAAACAGCTCCTAAAATAGATGCTAACACTATTGTTGATCTTTTACAAGACATTGTAAAAAATACTGAAGTTGCTGTTGAAGGTAAATCATCAGAAACTTCACCTTCTGTCAACACTACTTTTAACAATTCACCTAACTTAGTTAATGAAGGACTTACTGCGTATCAGATAAATAATATGATAGTAGAAATGATGTTTGGTTTAAACATACAAAATCTTAACAGTAAGTATTCTGCAGTGTAAAGAGAGGTACGTTAATGTCAGACAATCAAGCGCCAATAGAATTAAATTTTTTTAATATATACAAACTTGCTAAATTTGATCAAGACAATCATAATTTTGGTGGTTTTTTACCAATAACTATTCAAAACGCTTCTTGGTATAATTCAACTGAACTGAATGAACCTGAAGGTGAAGATATTAAATTAGTACTTCCATGGAACAGTTCTGACGGTACTTCTATTACAGACACAGTAAGTGTTAGTTACGGACCCAAAAACAGCGGAAGACTTGCTCGAGCGTATGGTTCTACTATATTAGCAGCTTTAGGTGAAAAAATTAATTCTGAAAAATTAGGAGATCTAGTAGCAAAAATTTTAACAACTGAGTATGATCCTAATTCTCTGTCTAAAACTTTAGATATTGACTTTATCTTACCTTTAATAAATCCACAAAAGGCTATAGCAAACAATGCTGCTAAGTTTACAGACACAGTAATGTCTTCTTTGGGAATTTTACAGGGTTTAGTTTATCCTAGGGGATATGGTTATGGTTATCCTTACCTGTTAGGTGTGTCTGTTGGTGACATATATACAAATTTTAAAGCTTTTTTAAGAGATGTTTCTATAAAGTTTGACGGACCAATGATAGATATAGGAGACAAAATGTTTCCTCAAGTAATTACTGGTACGTTAAGATTTATTAATGTGTTCTTTTATGCTTGGGGCGACAAAGACGGCAGTTTTTTAAAAGAGATGGATCTCTATAAAAATCCAAGAATACTTTTTGGAGAAGAAACACTAGGTACTAAAGCAGTTAACATAAAAAGTGCTGTTTCTAAATACACAGCAACTTCAAGTTTGTTTTCTCCAAAAACAACTTCAACAGCAGTTGGATCTTTTGGAAAAGAAATAAAAGCTACACTAAGTGTGTCTCCCTTTGATTTTAAATTTAACGAGTCTTTAAGAAATCGTCTAAATGATGTTTTAAAACAACCAGGAGATTTACCACCTTGGTATCCAAGCCAGTCAGAAAATTTTGACACTAACTACTACAACACTGTTGATAGTTTTCTTGGTTACAACAGCAAGTGGACAGATGAAGCGTTTCAGTTAGAAAAGTTTGATAAACTAAATTTAAATCACTTAAACATGAGTGATTCATTGTCTGAGCTAAACACAAATTTATATAAAGTTCTAAAAACCGTTGACTCTGTCTATCAGTATAAATATATGTTTGAAGCTGTTGACATGGATGATATTAGATCAATT